>ERZ1645192.3420-NODE-3420-length-12918-cov-10.984762_pt1 | contig 12918 bp, 11 predicted proteins | sample MGYA00575354_ERZ1645192 | MGnify/ENA primary metagenome ERZ1645192 (study PRJEB40844, sample SAMN11349763) | freshwater sediment metagenome | isolation source: river sediment | host: Sediment | place: India: Faizupur Khadar , New Delhi | collected 2017-02-21 ... | reverse complement strand
GTCAAGAAGGGCATATTCCCCCGCGTTTCCGGAGGCAGCCGCCCAGTAGGTCCTGATGTCTTCATCGGTCATCAGGCTGGCCGGCAAGGTATCGACCGCCGAGGAGACCTCAACGCTTTTTCCATAGGAAAGGAGCATCCAACCAGCGAAGATCTCTTCGAAGCTGTTTACCTTTTTATCGGGAATCCTTACCGGGTAATCGCCATACCCGGTTTCAGTGTGTAAGATACCCTGTTCATCGAGGAAGACGGGAAAAAGGCCGAGCCTGCGTTCAAACATATGTTTTTGGGAGATGGTGATGGTGCCGATATGCCAGAGATTTCCGTAGCGGTCTTCGAAGGTGCTGCCATGGCCTGCCCCCGCGGCAAAGCCTTCAGGCCGGTAGGCAAAGGGGTTATGATCCTGTAAAACAAAGGGCCCCAAAGGCTGGTCCGACACATACACCCCGTCATTGTAGCTTTTATATTCGGTCCCCGGTCCGGAATACTGGAGGTAATATTTCCCATTGAGTTTGTTCATCCAGGCGCCTTCGATCCAGGGGTTCCGATCGGTGAAGGTATTGTAATCGCCGGGCACTTCCCAGCCGTGGTTCGCAGGATCGGCATGGATCAGCGCCGCAGGTTCCCCCATGAAAGCGAAACCGTTATTGTAATCTACTTCCACACCATAGATAGGCTTCTGGTTAGAGCAGCCCCAATAGAGGAAAAGCCGCTGGTCATCATCGAGGAAGAAGGCGGGATCCCAGACCGGGATCTGCAGCTCCTCTACGGCGATCTGCCAAGCCCCGCTGAGAGGATCCCCGCTCTTATAGATGGTGCTTTTCTCGGTGGAAGACGCCAAGAAATAGAGGGTATCGCCTAGGGCAATGGCCGTCGGGGCATACTCTTCGGTGGGGATCAGACAGGTCTCCACAAAGGTCCAGGAGACCAGGTCGGAAGAGTGCCAGTACCCACCCGATTTGGAGGCAAAAAGATAATACCGGTCCCGGAACCAGACGATGGTCGGATCGGCAGCTTCCCTGCGCGAGGGCTCATCCAGGCAAAACCTGTAACTGATATTCAACGGATTACAGATGGTTCTGACTTCAGGCTGAGCCTTCGGTTCCCCTTTCTGACAACCGGCCGACAGCAACAATAGGACGATAGCTGAAAACCCCATAAGTGAAAACAAGATCTTTCCTTTCTTCATAGGTAGGTATTTACGCAGTAAAAGAATGTTTTAAACTGTAAATTGAAAAAATAACAACCACGTTCAGACCGACTTTCCATGGTTGAGGTACTTCCTGAAGATGAGGCGGCACCGCCGAGGCAGATGGCGCACCCCAGTGGATCCCTTTTCAGTTCCCCTGAAAATGGGGTCTTATAAACCGGAATCGGCAGGCGCAGTGGGAAATTCGTCAAATTCCAGTTCTATCCCTCCGGTCCAGCCTGCAATCAGATTATAAACCAGACAACTGATGGCCGTCATGATAAAACCTATAATGCCATAAAAGAAGGGCAGAATGAAAAAGAAAGTCCCGCCGAAACCGGGAAAACCACCCGGGATCAATCCGCTTTTACCCAAAAGAGTAAAGATGAGTCCCATCGGGATCATAAATACCATCATCACGCAAAACAAAATAACTGCAGCCACCCAGGAGGTCTGCAGAACACTAAAACGCCTGATTCTTCTCTTCATAATGGAATAGTTCTATTTGGTTTCATCCATAAAGATACATGGTTTCGCATTACGTCCGCGGGTAAAGCCATGTTATGTTCTTTACAAACCTTATAAACATCATTTACAAATCGGTCAGTTCACTTTCGGAGATCTGATGTTCCGGCTCAAAAGCGGGGGAATTCATATAATTGAGAATGGACCGGTAGAGTTGTGCCGCTTCGGGATGATCCCTGATCAGGTCAAGCGGTGACATGCAGACCAGCAGCCGGCCCTCCCCCACTTTCCACTCGAAGATCAGTCCCAGCTTGTAGTTCCTTTCGAAATGGGGGGCGGGGAACCGGTTAATAACAGCAAAGGCTTTGTCGAGCCACCATTCATCGTCGTAGCGTGGTGCAGAGGAGAGGATCTCAAGGGCTTCGGTGAGGGTGTGCTCATCCTTGCCGGCCAGCCAGGCCCCCAGGTGGGTGGCCTCCATGGCTCCCGGTATCTCATGGTTCCTCTTCTACTCCTTGATTATTTTCCCACAAATCTCCTCATTTTTCCCGAGGGTCCATTCCATGGGGCACTTTTCTTCATTGACAGAGTGTCATCGGCCCAAAACGGCCTCTTTATGGGAGGTTCTTTTTGTCCACCGTCCACCCTTCCCATCCGGAAAGGCCACATGGATTTCCGGTGAACAGTTTTCCAGCGGTGCGGTCACCCTTGAGCTGCCATTGGTACCACTGAACCGCCACCCGTGCAAAGTCCCCTCCATGGGGTTGGCCGTAAGTCCCGCCATGGCCTACGTTGAGGTTGCCAACAAATACCGGGACATGGTTAATCTTATTAAAATCGTCCATCCCGTTTTTATAGGCAATGTCCGATTCCCCTCCCAGAAGGTAAAGTGTGGGGGTGTGGATTTTTTTCAGGTGGTCCTTGCTCATCTGGGGCATACCGGGCATGCGGCCCACAGGGGTTTCGAACAAACCACTGTTACACACCACGATGGTCGAGATCCGGGGATCAGGGGCCACCTCCAGGGTCTGTAAGCCGCCGCACGACATACCGCTCACTGCCATTTTCTTAACCTCCAGTTTACCGTAGTATGGACTCTTCTTATCCTTGTTCTGAGCAGTGGCCCAATCCAGGGCATCCAACAGTTGTTTTGATTCCGACCGGTCTCTGATCCTTTCCCCCTCCGCTTCGGGCATCACGCCGATAGCAATCACCATAAAACCATGTGAAGCCACCTCATTGAGGAAATTGATGTGCTCCCAGGGCGAGTTGAAGCAGGCCCCGTTGCCCCAGGCGATGATGGGGAGCTTGCTCTTCCGGCCGAAAGGAGTGAGATCCTGTGGCACGAAAACGGTATGCGTCAGCAGTGACGGCTCCGCCACCATGATGGCCCTGTACTTTCCGGTTCCCCCATCCTCGATGATCCTGGACTTTTTGGTCCGAGCCATACAGGGTTGAGCTATGATAAGAGCGGCCAACACCAAAAGACAAATGTTCAAGGCAATTTTCTTCATCTGAACTGACAATTAAATATTTACAATTTTGACTTGTCCAACTTAAAATTTCTGCTCTCAGCGAACCTGCCGGTCTTCTGGTTTGATTTGACAGGGATCAACTCAACATATTCTTAACAATTATACTGAACTCCGCATAATTTTCTCCAATGACCTTAAGCAACTCTTCCTCCGTTCTGCCCTTTCTCACGACTTTAGCCAGGTAAAGTGGATAAACAGTACCGAGGCTCATTCGGGCCATTCTGTCGTCATGACTATCTGATTGTTGCGTGGCCATACCGTATCCTATTTATTGCATTTCACTTGACATTCTTCAGAATATCGCCACACAGGCAAATCAGGGTTTAACATTTTGCTTTACCAAGTTCTTGAATGCCGATCCAAGGATCAGGTAGTTGGTATTTCCGCCAATGGTGCCCTCGTTCTGTCCCCAGAGAAATGGCCAGTCGTCGTAGTTTTCAAAATGGTCGGGTTGCCGGAACAGAATGCCGGGGGCCACATTTCCGGGGATAAAGGAGAAGTCGGCCCGGTTATTCCCATAAAAGAGGGCTTTCGGGCGGGCGGCGCCCACCGTGGCCACCAGGGAATAGTTGTGATAGGGATGGCAGCCGAACAGATAGTTGGTGGTTTTATAGGCGTGGCTCACATCGATGATGTCAGGGAAGTATTTACAGGCGAAGCAAACGGTGGTCCCGAAATGCAGCAGGGCCGCACCGCCGGCCCAGTTCCCCAGTCCGATGGGCACACCGTAGGGATTGTCCTTTTCAAACCCCTCGATGTATTCTTTAAACTGGACCAAATAAGGCCTAAGTTTTTCCTTGTAGGAAGCGTCCAGATGCGGAATGGCGTCTAAAGCCGTTAACAGGGTAAAGCTGACATTACGTTCCAGAGCGGGCCAAAGCAGCTCCTGAAATTTCCCGATATAGTGTTGTTCTCCGGTGGAGATGTAGAGTTGAAGATAGGTCGCCACATCGGCTGATCTGCCAGCCCGGTTGAAGGGGGTTGGGGGCTGCTTGGCCAATAATTCCGAGGCTTCTGCCTGAAGGCGTTTGGACTGCACCAAAGCGCGTGCGGCAAGATCGTCGTTATAGCCTTTCAGGGCCCGGCTGGCCGCAGCGAACATGGTGGCCGCCCTGAGATCGAGCCCGGGATTGCGGCTTGTAAAAGCCCACATATCATCCTTCACCCCGCTCGAACGGCCGTCAGGGGCGACTTCATACGGGCCGAGATCAGGATTATACGGAAGTCCGTCGGTGATGGAAGCCGCATCACCCAGGTGATGGTAATTATCGAGCACCGCATTGGAGAGCGTCTGGGTCATATGACCGATAATCTCGGCCTGAGCCACCAGGTTCAACGTCCCGTGTTCGATAAACTGCAAGATGTCGGGAATCCCATCAGGCCGGTGAAGGTCCACATAACGCTGCTGCTGATCGACGAAAGTCTGATCCCGCAGGGGTTTGAAATACTCCCAGGTCTGTACAAAATTCTGCACCACACTGATGTTGGATCCTGTTTCGATATCAAAATCTCCGGCATCGAAAAAGCCGCCTATGTTCAGTCCGGGTATCAACGCCAATGGTTTGTATGGGGTATCGGTGGTGGGCCCCTGGTAATGGAGATCGAAGTGATTGGTGTTGGGCGGAGCCTGGAGATAACCTTCCTTAAAGGGCTCACCATGCCACATCCTGTAAGCCTCATTGACGGCCATGTGATTCATATGGATGGGGATCCATATATCACTGGTGGCGTCGGTGATCTTATCGTAGACGTTGTGCTCTATGATAAAGTTGTTTGTTTTTACATCACCATACTGAATATAATACACCCCCGGGGTGTGGACCGGGGTAAAATCGAATTTCACATAGTGATATTTAAAATAGTCGCCCCAGGGAATGATTTTGCCACTGAAAATCCTGGCCGGTTTGCCGTCGTTGCCCACCTTAAAGAGCGATGCTTTGGCAAGCGGTTTGTCTTTTTTGTCGAGTTCAATGACGGCGACTTTAGGTTGGGACGGGAGGTAGCCCACCTGCGAGAAACCGATATTGGGTTCTCTGATCCAGCCTTTGATGGCATGAGGTTCCACGGTCCAGGTCAACACCTTTCCGGTTTTTCCTGCCGGAAGCAGACTGCGGACCACAAACCAGCCATTCTGTGCGAGCATGCGGCCATCGAAAAGCATCAGGTCGGCATCGGGGGAGGTAATTTTCACCAGGCGTTCCGGCGCATCCGTAGCCATAAGAAAGGTACGGCCTGTTTCGAGCGGAAGCGGATCGATAAACCGGCCCGTCCCCCTGTCGTCAGAAGTCTTGTACCCTTTATATTGTTTCGGTTTTTCGCTGTTCGGCCTCGTAACGGTATTGCCTACCGCATAGCGGGGGAAACGGTTGATGCGCCCGTCCATCAGATAGCTCTTACCCCAGTATTGGGAGGGTAGAAACTCCAGGTTAAATCCGGCGCTTCCTTCCAGTACAGTAGGAACCGGCTTGTCGAGGTAGACCGAAATCTCCACCCCTTTGCCTTTGGCCGTGACCACCACCCGCGAATCAAAATCATAATCGGCATACCTGAGGGTGGCTTCAATGGTATTCGAGGCGCGATCGACCTTCCTGTCAGGGATGGCAGGCACCAGATCCCACTGTTCCGGAGTGTGGGAAAGCCTTATGGCACCCCCCTGCGCAGTTCTGACACCATGGTGAATCAACTCAATTCCGGAGGTTTTCTCATCGTTAAATCCTCCGGTAAAGAGGTTACTGTAAACGAGGAGGTTAACGCCCTGCGTCTCGAAATACTCCAGGTCGTTGAGTTTCAGCTCCTGACCCGAAACATGATGGAATGCGGCCCATTGCAGTCCAAGAACCAACAATAAAACAAGTCGCTTCATATGACAAGAAAAAGATGTAAAAGCATTTTTACTTGAAAGCAGCTTTGATGGATCGCATACCAGCCGCTGTCTGGCAGAGGTTAGAAGATGAGCAGAGTACAGGGTCCCGGCGTTATTCAACCGGTTTGATGAATTGCATCAGTTCCCTGTCGTGGTTATTGACAATCCTGCACTCCTTGTCAAAATACATGGTGGCCCCATTCTCCGCAGTATAAGGTTCCCACGTGGGCAGAACGCCTTCCACATTAGGGTTCCCTGTTTTTACGAAGTTCAGCCATGCGGAGCTCATTTTATCAGCCAATTGCCAGGCTTCTTCGGTATTGCCTGTCCAGTCGGGTCTCAGATCCACATTGTTGAATGCCAATGGGATGTCCAAACCATGAAAAGAACCTTTTGAGGCATTATCTACCTGACTTTTCCATGCCAAAAAATAAACATACAAAGGAGCAGTGGATTCCTTGGCCCTTGCATCGGCGGTTCGTATAGTATAAGGCCTGAAATTCTTATCTATAGACAGAAGATCCTGTGGGGTATAATCAGGATAGGCCTTTGCGAACAGCTCAATGTATTGATCGGTTTTGTCTCCATACTCTTTTGCCAGGCTATCTTTAGCCTGTTCTAATGTCATGTCCTTTACACCATAATAGGTTTTCATCAGTTCATTGAGTGTCGAACCCGAGGTGGTCTTCACAACGGGGGTGTCGTTCGGGTTGGTTTTTGGGGTACACCCTGCGAAACATAATCCGGCAATGACACCCATAAACAAGAAGTTAACAATCGGTCTCATAAGATTTAGCTTGATTAAAGTATGATTTATTGAAAATTCTATTGATTTCCATTGAGTATGAATTAATGCGCCCTGAAATTCCATTTGGAATTATCGCTGTTCATATCGAATCTGGCGAGGGATGGGGTGCTGTCGCCGACCGATACCAGCACCAGCTTTTCGTTCGAGTTTGGAACGGTCTTAGGCATAATTCTGAAGGTTCCATCGGTCAGCTGATCGATGCGCCATAGTTGTTCGGGGGCGCCGGTGAATGCCGGGACGGTCACCACTTCGGCATCGGCGGTGGCGGCCAGGGCCCGGTCGGTACCTGCGATCACAATTTTGTACCAGGGGCCTCCCAGGTAACCTCCGGCCTCCGGAACGGCGGTTATGGTCCATTTCTGATGGGGCCGGAACATGTAATCCCCTATTCGTACACCGATGTTTCCAGTGGGCCAGGCAGGCAGGACGTCGGCCAGCTCCTGCGAAGGAATGGGTTTTACCGGTTCGTCATTGTTGGGCGGAAATCCACGCATTCTGCCGGGCATCCTTACGAAATCGACCACCAACTCCAGGGCATACCCCCTTCGCTCTGATTCGATTTCGTAGGTCCCTTCCCTGAAGGGATCCCCCGCCACAGGCCATCCGTTTTTCCAGAGCAACGGGCGGATGCCCAGAACACTGCGGCCCCCCTGATCCAGATCTGCTTCATAATGACACGACATCTTTTCAACCCCATCTTCAAGAATGATACGCCCGAAGTGGCCCGGACCGACCACCCTTCCCCCGGCGGCAACGACCATTTTCCCACCTCCTTTAAGCATATCTCTTCCCATGTTGTCGAGGTAGGGGCCGGTCACCTTTCTGGAACGGCCCACCACGATGTTATAGGTCGAGTTGGCACCATCGCAGCAAGTTCCATGTGTGCCCAGAAGATAATACCATCCATCACGGTATTCCAGATCTGTGGCTTCACAGTCAATGGCAATATCTATGGCCTGATTGCCTTCCACACGCCTGCCGGTCCGGGGATCAAGTTCGATCAGCCTGATAAAACCAAAATAGGTGCCGTAGGAACACCACAAACGGCCATCGGTGGGATCGAGAAGAAGCCCGGGATCGATAGCGTCATTGTCCTCAATACCGTCAGATTGAGCCACCACGATGGCTTCGGTAAACTGAAAGTCGGGAGATTGCGGATCGAGGGTTTTGTTCCACATGGTCAGGATCTTCCCGTTATGCCCGCCTCCCAGACCTCCCCCGGTCGCCCCATAAGCAATCAGATAACGATCACCAATTTTAATGGCATCAGGAGCTGCCCCTCCTCCGGGCCTTTCTCCACCACTGTTCCATACCCAGCCATCCTCAGAGATCAATCCCCCTCCCCGCGTCCCAAAGGTGTAATACTTACCATCACACTCCATGATGGTGGATGGATCATGAATAAAAGGTTTCCCGACTTGCGCTGACAGGGTAACGCTCATACAAACCGCGGAAAGGAGTGGGGCTAATGCTTTTATCATTCTTATGCTTTGACCTGAAGTTCTCATTCTAAAACAGTTAAGATTCTATGCATAGGATTGAATGACCTTATTTACAGCTGATGGTGAGGTTTTTCACCGGTTCGCCAGCCTCATCCAGGAAACGGACACAGAAATCGCTCATCCCGGGACCATTGATCACTGCGCCCCTGATGATATTCTTCCCCTTGTTCAGGGTCAGACGGGGGGAAACCACATCATCCATGACCATCCGCCGGTCTCCGGAAAGCAACACCGCCTCCTGACCATTGAGCCACCACATGGATGCAGAATTTGACCCTACAGCCATTCTTACGTTTTTCATTTCCTCCTGACAATTGACTACGGTCACGGCCCAAAACAGCACACCGTAAACGGGTTTATTCAATCCATAAGCGAAACGGAACAATTTCATATTGAAATTCCTGCTATCCAATGCATGCCAGGTCAACTCCTGCTCTCCCACTCTCACTTTTTCCCCGTCTTTGGGTAGCGTGGTAAACTGGTTCTGGAAATAGAGCGTATCGAACGCCTGCCTGAGGTAACTGTCTGTAAATACCGTATTGCTGCGGTTGGGCTTGAGAATGGGTTCCAGCATTAGCCAACGCTGAATAAATCCACCGTGATCGGGTGTTTTTTCTGATGGGGTCGCCCGGGTGAAGTAAAGCACAATGCTTCTTACCGTATCCTGTTTTGTGGGATCTTCCATCGGGCGCCCCGGCGTACCAGGTTGTGCCTGCAAATTTACGCCAGCCAGAAGTACAACACTAACCGCCATCAGGAAGGCTTTGCTTTTAATACTCATCTGAGAATTTCGTTAGGTGAATTTCAGGTTTCCCCAAAGATATATTTTAAACGACATTTTTTGTAAGCAATTTGGATTGTTCAGTTTCAAAGTAACAATTTCCGGAGGTAAACCCGCACTTCAACTTCTTAACAAAAAAATAACCCCTGCAAATTAACAGCGATCAGGAAAAAGCGATAGATTTGCGCCCATTAATAAATGAATATTCATTCATTATTTATTATGGCAAGAATAACAGACTCGAACCGGATCAAACGGCTCAAAGAATCGACGATGAGGCTGGTGGCAGAAAAGGGTTTTGGAGGCGCATCGGCAGCCATGATCGCCCTAGATGCCCATGTGGCGGCCGGGTATTTCTACATGCACTACAAGGGGAAATATGAGATGGTCAACACGTTGCTGCAGGAAGTCTTCCAGGAGGCAGTGTTCAAGTTGGAAGAATTTCTTGAAGGCAGTCACACCTTTAATCAGGTGGTGGATGAGATCATCGGCCATATTTTTATGATGGCCAGCACCGATCCGGTGAAGCTTAAATTCCTGTATGTCCTGTCGAATGATTACAGTTTTGTGATTGATCATGAGACCCGGCAGAAGGTATTTGGTTTTTTGGCCAGAATGATCGAGCTGGGGAAATCAGACCACTCTATTGACCCACGGTTGACCGTCCACGATCTTTACCTGCTTGTGTTGGTTACGACCATTCAGTTCATCAATCTGAGGTTTAAATTTCAACCTGAGAGCCCGGCCATCAGCCTGGAAGAAAAGGAGCATTTACGCTATATGATTCAGAAAGTTCTTAAGAATAATTGTTAAAACAGAGATGAAGAAACAGACCATTCGCATCTATCTTTCAGGTTTATTGGTGGTTGCAGGCGTCATGACTTCTGTGGCGCAAAGCAGCACCCTACCCCTCCCCTTTGGGGAGGCTCTGCAGTTGATGAAGGCCAATCATCCTGCATTGAAGCAGTCGGCGCATTACATCCGGGAGAAAGAGGCCGAAAAAGCCATCAGACGTGGGTTGTACCTTCCCCAGGTATCCATGAGTGCCACGGCTGTATCCATGTCCGACCCGCTGCACCTCGATTTGACGCCTGTGCGTGATGCCATCCTTCCGCTTTACAATACACTGGGGAACTATGGCGTGTTCAGTGGGGTACCGAATCCCGATCCTGCCACCCATGCTGTCTTACCCGTGCTGCCCGACAATCTGAGCACTGCAGCCGTGCGCCAGCAACTCCTGCAAGGGGCCGGGAAAGTGGCACAAGGCGAGTGGAACCAGATGATACAGGAGAAGACTTTCGCCATGGTGAATGCCGGCGTCAATATGCCCCTGTATACCGGAGGTAAAATTGCGGGAGCCAACAAAGCGGCGGCGCTGGAAATTGAGATGAGCAAAGAGGAACTGCGAAATGTTGAAGGTGAACTGCTTACGGAACTGGTAACCCGCTATTATGGCTTGTCACTGGGACAACAGGCCAGAGAGGTGAGGCAACAGATGGCCCATGCTATGAGCAAACATCAGCAGGATGCCCAGAAATTTTTCAGTGAAGGGATGATGGCCAGGGTCGAGTGGCTCAACGCTGCAGTGGCACAAGCCGATGCAGAAAGGGAGCTGAAGCAGGCACAACGGAACCTGGACATCCTGCAACAAGCGCTTTCAGCCACACTGGCGTTGGAGCAATCCGACAGCATCGTTCCACTCACTCCTCTCTTCATCAACAAGCAGTTGCCCGACGCAGGTTACTTCATTCAGAAAGCGCTTGAATGTAACCCGAAGCTCAATCAACTGGAAGGGAAAAGCCAACTGGTAGATCTGAAACACACCATCAGCAAAGGGGAATATCTGCCATCGGCAGCCCTGTTTGGCACCTATACCCTGGCCGACTACCAGAAGTCGGTCTATTTGCCCGACTGGACGGTGGGAGTGGGCTTGAAATGGACGCTCTTTGAAGGGTTTTCGCGCAACAACGAAATGAAGAAGACGCAGGAGATGAAGGCACAGGTGGTAGAAGCCCGTGAGAAAGCCCATCAGGACATCGCCACATACATTTTCAAACTACGCCAGGAGCTGTCGATTCAACTGGAACAGATTGCAGACCTCGATCAGACCCTTGAGCTGGCTACCGAGTATTGTACCAGCACCGAGAAAGCCTTTGCGCAAGGGATGTCTACTTCGACCGCGGTAGTCGATGCCCACACCAAAATCGCACAGGTGAAATTGATGCGGTTAAAGCTTTTTTACGACTACGACTCCACGCTGGCCAAACTGCTGCAAACCGCCGGAATTCCGGAGCAATTCCCCGACTATTACACAGGTGAGAATACCATCATTGAATCACTGAATTAAATCAAAAAAAGATGATAAGCAAAAAGAGATTTGCCACGGCCGTGGTACTCACAGCCATCGCAGCATTTATAGGTTACACGTTTATCCTGCTTTTGGAAAAAGAGCCCATTGTTCTGCAGGGCGAGGCAGAAGCCAAACAGGTGAAGATTTCCTCTAAAATTCCGGGCCGGATTGACAGTATTGCCGTAAGGCGGGGGCAAGAGGTGGTGAAGGGCGATTTGATTTTCACCATAAACAGTCCGGAGATCAATGCCAAGCTGGCCCAGGCCACTGCCGTGCGGGAGGCGGCCCATGCGCAAAAAACAAAGGCCTATAACGGAGCGCAGCGTGAAGATATCGAAGCCGCCTACAGCACCTACATCAAAGCGGAAGCCGCGGCCCAGCTTGCCGACAAGACATTTTTACGCGTGCAGAATCTGTTCAGCGACGGGGTGGTGCCCGAGCAGAAGCGCGACGAGGCTGAGACTCAGATGAAAGCGGCACGGGAAACGGCCAATGCCGCCAGAGCCGTATGGGAGAAGGCAAAAAACGGAGCCCGTTCCGAAGACAAGGCTGCCGCCGCTGCGCTGGTAGAACAGGCCGAAGGGGCCATCGCCGAAGTTCAGGCCTACCTGGGTGAGACCTCCATCAATGCCATTTTTTCGGGCGAGGTTTCGGGCATCAACGCCGAAGCCGGAGAGTTGGTTCCCGCAGGTTTCCCGGTAGTCACCCTCTACGATCTCTCTGACATCTGGGCGACATTCTATGTACGCGAAGATATGCTCCAACACTTCCCGATGGGAAAAGAGTTTACGGCCACGATTCCGGGGTTGGGGCATCAGCCCTTCCCATTTAAAGTAACGTATGTCAGCCCTGCCGGTGATTTCGCCCGGTGGAATGCGACCAAAACCTCGGGAGAGTTCGATCTGAAATCGTTTCAGGTGGAAGCCCGTCCTGTCTCTAAAATCGAAGGTTTGCGCCCGGGCATGACCCTTGTCGTCACTTTACCGTAATCTAATCCGTCAGCCATGCCGAGGGTCAAATCTCCACTGGGGTTCGTTTTTCTGCGCGAAGCCGAACAGATCAAACACAACCCGGCCTACCGGTTTCTGTTACTGACCGGTCCGCTGATCGCGATTGCCTTGTTCTATTTCATATTCCAGAAAGGAGTGGTGAAAGAGATCCCTATTGCTGTGGTTAACCAGGATCATTCATCGCTTTCGATAAAAATCGAGAACAACCTGAATGCGGCCTCCGAAGTGGAGCTGGCCCTGCGGACGCCCGACCTGTTTCAAGCCCGGGAGGCCATGGCACAGGCCAGGGTAGAAGCCATTGTACTGATCCCGGAAGAAACGGAAAAGTCGGTGCTAACGGGAGCCTATGCCCCTGTCCCCATTTATATCAATGGGGCCAATGTATTGACTGCGGGATTGCTCCAGCGCTCCATTCT
>ERZ1645192.3419-NODE-3419-length-12922-cov-5.644517_pt1 | contig 12922 bp, 8 predicted proteins | sample MGYA00575354_ERZ1645192 | MGnify/ENA primary metagenome ERZ1645192 (study PRJEB40844, sample SAMN11349763) | freshwater sediment metagenome | isolation source: river sediment | host: Sediment | place: India: Faizupur Khadar , New Delhi | collected 2017-02-21 ... | reverse complement strand
GACAGGCAGGCAGAGCCCACAAGGCTTGTTAGTGTCAATGTCGCCGGCGGCGGAGCGGGAAATGGGGACTCCCTTCCTTTGGCCATTTCGACGAACGGGCGATTCGCGCTTTTCACCAGTTCTGCTGCGAATCTGGTGAACAGCGACACAAATGGTGTGAAGGACATTTTCCTGCGCGACCTCGAGGAGAACCTGACGACACTAGTCACTGTCAGCACCAACGGCAGGCCTGCGGATGGCGAGTCGGAAGGGGCCATCATGACTCCGGACGGCCGTTTTATCGCCTTCATCAGCAAAGCCAGCAACCTCGTTCCAAACGACACGAATGGCGTGGCCGATGTGTTCGTGCGAGATCTGCTCGCTGCCACGACAACTGTGGCGAGCGTACAGATCCCTTTTGCCGCAGCCGTGCTCATTCCAGGATCTCCTGAGATTAGCGATGACGGCAGATACGTCGCTTTTGCTGTCTATAAGACCGGCGGCACGCCTTTTCCCTATGAGGTTTGTGTCAGAGACCTTGCGGCTGAAACTACCTTGGTAGCGAGTTCTGGGGCCGCTGCAGCCCTGCTTAGCGCCATGGGCAGCACGCCTCCGTTCTCTTTCGGCCACGCCCTCAGCGCAAACGGCAACTACGTCGCGTTGGCAGTCAATCCTTCCAACAAAACGACAACTGGCCTGATCCTTCGCTACTCGATTGCTTCGGGCCTCACGGACATTGTGCACACCAACGCGCTTACACTGGCGTGGCTTCGAGGCGATTCCCGGGAGGCGGACATGACGCCCGATGGGCGGTTCATCGCTTTTCTGGCCAGGACGAACTCCTACGGGACGAATACGGGCAGCGTTCGGGTTTGGGATGCCCAAAACGGCACTTCCGTCCTGGCCAGCGTGGATCCCGGCAACAAACCGGCTATCGGCGACTTTGGCCGGCCCGCATTGGATCCGACCGGTCGATTTGTCGTTTTTACAAGCACCGCAGCAAATCTAACAACCAATGCGTTGCTTCCGGGCAGTCATCTTTATCTCCGGGATCTGCTCCTGGGCACAACCGAACTCCTGGATGCAGACGCCGGCGGCCTCGGCCTCGGAGTAGCCCCGTTCACCTTTCCCCGGTTGAGTCAGGATGGCCAATATGTCTCCTTCCAGGGGGTGGATCCCGAAGCGCCGAAACAATCACTGGCGAACTGGCAGGTGCTGTTGAGGAACAGGGCGCTGGGTCAGACCGAACTGGTCTCCGCCCGCCACAGCAACATGCCCTCTGCCACAGGCATCGGTTCAAGCCACAGCAGCCCTGCTGTGAGCCAGGATGGGCGCTATGTCGCTTTTGCCAGCCTTTCGCCGGATCTTGCTCCAAATGACACGAATGGTAACTGGGATGTGTTCCTGCGGGATATCCGCGAAGGAATCACCGTTCTCTTGAGCAAGAGTACGAATGCTGTTGCCGCCAGCGGAATGTCATACGAGCCGTGCATCAGCGCCGACGGACGTTTCATCGCATTCACGAGCACAGCCGCTGACATTGCCCCCGGGGACACGAATAAATTCCGCGACGTGTTTGTTCACGACAGGCAAACACAAACGACCGTTCTCGCGAGCCGGAAAGCTAATGGTTTCTCGGGAAATAACGCTTCCAGCGCTCCGCGTGTGAATGCCGCCGGAACGGCTCTCGCGTTCTTGAGCAAGGCCACGGACCTCGCATCAGTCACGCCAGGAACTACAAACCTGTTCTGGCGTAACCTCGAGACCCAGACAACAATCGCGCTGACCACTTCCGGGGCCCTCAGTTATGCAGCTTCAGGCGACGGTCGTTACCTGGCATTTGCCGTGCCAGGTTACCTGTATCTTTGGGACTCCGCATCTCAGTCCCGGATCTACACAAATTCCTCGCCGCCACTGGTTCTTGCGGTTAGCCCGGACGGAAACCGAATCGCCGGGAATCTCGGCGGGTTAGAGATCCGGCAGCGCATCCCGTCCGTTACCCTGACTCTCCTGGCTTCGTATTCACCGGTCTGGGGTGACCCCGCTTTCAGTGGAAATGGAGACTATCTTCTGTATTTGAGCACTTCTGTCCAGGGGTTTACCGACACGAACGGCACACGGGACGTTTATTTGTATCATGTGCCATCCCAGAGCAAGCTGCTTGTCAGTCACGCCTGGAACTCCGCTGCTGCGGCAAATGGCGCCTCGTCATTTCCCGTGATGAGCCCTGACGCCCGCCTGGTCGTTTATACGAGCGCCGCAACGAACATTGTGCCCGGAGACACAAATGCAGCGCCTGATGTGTTTGTTTATGATCGGAGCACTGGACAGAACAGGTTGCTCGGGGCAGGGCTCGTCCCGGCGATGCCGGTCGCAAGGACAACCCAACCGGTGTTCAGTGCTGACGGGCGGACGATCGTTTTTCCAAGTTGGCGCTCGGATCTGGTGAGCGGAGATTGCAACCAGGCCGCTGACCTGTTCGGGTTTGATTTTCTGCACCTCAGTATCGACCGGTCGCCGATGGCTCCTCACAGAATCTCCTGGCCTGTCCTTTTCGGCCTCAATTACCAGGCCGAATTCGTTGACCAGTTGGATGGTGCAGAGTGGCAGGCGTTGGATGGTGACATCGTGATAACGAATGGCATCGGAGCTATAGAGGACTCCACTGGCGGCGCAGAGCAAAAGTTCTACCGCGTCATTGCGTATTGATATGAAACGAAGTCCATCGAATCAGCGAATGCGCCGCTCCCGGACTCTAGCGTTCACACTCCTCGAACTGGTCGTGATCATAGGAGTTTTGGCGGTTTTGGGTGCGCTGCTCTTCCCGGCACTCGGACGAACCGCCAGCGTATCGGCCACAATGCAGTGTCAGAACAACCTGAAGCAAATGGCTGCCGCATGGGCTATGTACTCGGCTGAAAACGGGGGGCGCCTTGTCTCTGCATATCCGAGTTATGCTGGCTTCACCGGCACCTGGTGCGCTGGGAACGCTGCGTCAGACGGCGCAGCGGGGAGTTACGTCTATGGGGGGGGCGATCCCACGGGCATAACAAGTGGCCGTCTTTGGCCTTACGTTCAAGACTTGAGACCGTATCGTTGCTCGCTTGATCGCCGGGTCGCATCCTCGGGTCCGACCCAGTTTGTCGGAAAGCCGATCCTGCGAAGCATCTCGATGAATTCGTACATGAACGGCACGAGTTTTGGTGCCTACCCAACTTGGGCGGTAACAAGACCTACGGATCCCCAGGATCCGAATCACCCCGTCTTTACGAAGGAATCCGATATCAGCCGGCCCGCAACCACGTGGGTTATTATCGAGGAAGATTTTCAAAGCATCAACGACGGGATGCTTATTGTTGACGTCGACGGCACGGCACGGTGGCTTGATTTACCTTCGCGTGCGCACGATAACGGTGCCTGGCTTAACTTCGCCGACGGGCACACGGAACTTTTCATTCTTAAGGATGCCGAAAGCCTCAGTTGGAGGTTGGGTTCCCGACCTGCAGGTGGGCTCAGTGATTGGGAAAGAATTGTGGCGCTAACCACTTACCCTCTCGAGTAATTTCGCCTGTCTGTTTGGTCGAGACGGTACCGGTCGTGGCCCGGTGCGAAAGACCCTTTTCCGAAGGCGCCGCGAAAAGCACAACACGCGCACCCCTTGCGGGATGCGCGTGTTGTGCGGAAGTGGCTTAGAGAACCGGGTCCGACCCGTCGATCATCTTCACCTTGTTATGGGTGAAGTATTCCTTCGTGAGTGCGCGGACCATTTTGCCGCGTTGATCGTAGAGGCGGCGATGCTTGCGCGGCTTGTGATTTGCCAGCGCGTAATGCGTGAAGAGCGGCATGGCGATGGTAGTGTCCGTGTAGCACACGAGGGCATCGGGGAGTTTGTTCGGGTCCACCTTGCCCCAGCTTACGGCTTCGCTCGGGGTGGCGCCGGAGAGTCCGCCGGTATCGGGCCGGGCATCAGTGACCTGGATGAAAAAGTCCTGGCCGAATTCCTTGATGCGCAACACCTCCTGGATCTGCGGCTCGGTTTGCAGCATAAAGTTTTTCGGGCTGCCGCCGCCCCAGAGAACCACGGCGCTGCGTCCGCCGCCCCGCTTGGCGGCGAGCACGAATGCGGTCGTCTCGTTCACGTCAATGGAGGGGTTCACGCGCAGCTTGTTGCCGCGCAGTTCGACGCCGGCCACGTTCATGCCGATCGTGGAATCGCCCGGGGACGAAGTGTAGCAGGGCACTCCGGCGCGGTAAGCCGCGGCGAGCACGGAGACATCGCGCAGTTTGTTTTTGCGTTCCCATTCGGCGCAATACTTGCCCAGCAGGTAATGCAGCTCGGCCGTGCCCATCTCCTTCTGGAACTCGGGCTGAATGAGGATCTCGCGCAGAATGTCGTCCGTGGCCATGAGGGCGTCGGAGTAGGGGATGACAACGTCGTAGATGCGCACCAGGTCGTTGTCGCGCAGGTCCGTGTCGTCGAACTTGAAGCTGCCGGCGTGGACGGGGTAGTTCAGGGCGAAATGCATGTCGTGGTACAGGTTTGCGCCTGTGGCCACGATCCAATCAACGAACCCGGCTTTGATGAGCGGGATGACGCTGGAGCAGCCCAGGCCGGCTGGTGTGAGCGCGCCGGACAGGGTCATACCGATGGTTACATCCGGTTCGAGCATCCTGGTGCTGAACAACTGGCAGGCTTCGCGCAGGCGCGCGGAGTTGTAAGCCAGGAATACTTCATCCACCAGGTAGGTGAGCTTCTCCCTCCCGGTAATGTTCTTCGGCATGATCCGCTTGCCAGCCATATATTGCTTCTTGTGCGGACAATGCTTCTCCTTCAGCCAATCCGGCATTTCGGAGATGTCTTCTCTGCTGCGTACGTGTTTCTTTGCTTTCTTTGCCATAAAATAAAAATGTGCCGCACAGGATACGCCCTGTGCGAAGGATTCCAATCTTTTGTTTGTGCGGCAGGGGCTCAAACAGCGCGTCCTGCCACACTCGATGTTGCCTGGAAGGGGGCATCACCCTGGTGATGCATCCCCCGTGTCCGGGAGTCCCTGTTACGCCTGGGTTTGCGTGTTCACGCTGGCGAGCTCCTCGCCGGTGGTCACATTCACGATCTTGAACTGTTCGGCATGCAGCGCGGTATCCGCGCGGAACGAGAGCTTGCCGAAGTAGCGTTTTTCCATTTCGATCAGCAACTTTTCGTCCTCGGTGCGCAGGCGTTCGAGGATGCTGGGGTGGACCACGATGCGGAGCTGGAAATCCGATTCGTCCCTCGATCGTTTTTTGAGGATTTCGCCCAGCTTGCGCTGGATCTCGACGCTCATGGTGATGGCGCTCTTCACCCGGCCTCTGCCTTTGCAGTAGGGGCAATCGTCATAGACCGCGTCGTGCACGCTTTCCGAATGGCGCTGGCGGGTCATTTCCATGAGGCCGAGCTGCGAAATGGGGAGGACGTGTGTCTTGGCTTTGTCCCGCCGCAAGCCTTCTTTCATCTTCTGATAGACCTGCTGCTGGTCCCGGCGCGACTTCATGTCAATGAAATCGAGCACGATCAGGCCGCCCATGTTGCGCAAGCGCAACTGCCGGGCGATTTCCTCCGCGGCCTCGAGGTTTACCTTGAGGATGGCCGATTCCTGGTCCTTGCCGCCTTTGTGGCGGCCTGTGTTCACATCGATCGCGACGAGCGCTTCCGTTTCGTCCACGACGATGTAGCCGCCGCTCTTGAGGTGCACCTGGCGGGAGAAGGTGTTCTCCAACTGCCGGGTGATGTTGAAGCGGTCGAAGATCGGCTGCGTCTCGCTATACACCTTGATTTTGTTGGCGGCCCTGCGCGATATGCGGGTGATCATGTCCCGCATCCGGTCGTGCGCGGGCTGGCTGTCCACCACGATGCGTTCGACGTCCTCCGTCAAAAAGTCGCGCACGGTGCGCTCGATCAGGTCCGGTTCCTGGAACACGCAGGTGGCGGAGGATTGTTTCTTGATGCGTTCCTGGATGTCGTGCCATTCCTCGAGCAGCAGCGCCAGGTCCCGGACGAAGTATCGCTTCTGCTGTCCTTCGCCAACGGTGCGCATAATCACGCCCATCCCGTCCGGGATGGCCAGTTCGCGCAGGATTTTCTTGAGGCGCTGGCGCTCCTGTTGATTCTCGATCTTGCGGGAAATGCCGCTCTGGTCGGAATTGGGCAGCAGCACGAGGTAGCGTCCGGGCAGGACGACGTTGGTGGTAACGCGGGGTCCCTTGGTGCCGATGGGGCCCTTGGTGACCTGCACGATGATGTCGCTGCCGGGCGGGTAAACGCGGGGGATATCCTTCTGTGTGATTTTCGGGCGATCGCGGCGTTTGTTCTCGCGCTCGACGATTTCCACGCCGCTGTCGAAGGTGCTCGGCACGATGTCCCAATAATGCAGAAAAGCGTTTTTCTCGAACCCGATATCAACAAACGCCGCCTTGAGGCCGTCCTCGAGATTGCGGACTTTGCCCTTGAAGATGCTGCCGACGAGGCGTTCCTCGGTGGTGCGCTCGATGTTGAACTCCTCGAGGCGCCCCTCCTCGAGGACGGCCACGCGTGTCTCGAGAGTTTCGGCATTGATGACCACCTCCTTGTGGACCTTTTTCACCGGCTTGATCAGCCGCTGGACCTTTTTGACGAGGTTGGTGGCGGCGGCGCGGATGGAATCCACGATGCCGCGCGATGGCTCGGCGATGCGCACCGGCTCGAAAGGTTTCTCCGCCGGGGCGGGAGGCTCGATGTTCGGCTTTCTGAAATCCTTTTTGCCGGGTGCGGGTTCGTGCGCCGGCACGCCCTCGGCCGGCAGGCCGGCGGCGATGTTTTCGGCGCGTTCGATTTCGTGCGCATGCCGGTGCTCATAGACGCTGTCGTGAACCGCGTGATCCTCGGTTGCCTCGATGCGCGCCTGTGTCGCTTCCTTGTCCGGGCGTTGCACATGCCCAAGCCCGCCGGATGGGCGGAATCGCATGCCGCCCCGGCGTCTGCGTGAAAAGTTTCTGTCACTCATAATTAATGATGGATGGTTTGTTGCTAATAGCTTTTGCGGTAGAAATAAACGTTTTGAAGGATGCCGATCGCGATCAGCGAGCTGAGCACTGATGATCCGCCGTAGGAAAGCAGCGGCAGTGGCACACCCGTAACGGGCATCAACCGGATATTCATGCCGATATTGATGAACACATGGCTGAAGAGGAGTGTTACCACTCCCACGGCCAGGAGTCTGCCCAGGCGATCGCGCGCCTGGCCGGCGATCCTGACGCCCGTCAGGAGCACCACGCCGTAAAGCGTGATCACAACCACGCTGCCTGCGAATCCTTTCTCCTCGGCAATCACGGAGAAAATGAAATCATTGTGGGCGACGGACCTCGGCAGGTACCCAAGGGCATTCTGGGTGCCGTCGCGCCAGCCCTTGCCGGTCAGCCCGCCCGAGCCCACGGAAATCAGCGCCTGGCGCATGTTGTGGGAATAATCGGCCTGGCGCTGCCTGAAGCGGGCCTGGTCAGCGCGCGACAGGCCTTTGGGGATCTCCTCCTCGACGCCAAAGTAAACAAGCAGCCGGCGTTTCTGGTAATCCTCGAGTTTGATCTGCCAGTGCGGCGGCGCAAACAGCACATCCACCAGGAACAGCGCCCCGAGCGCGCCGACAAGGCAGAGCAGGCGGATGAGGAACCTGGGAGGCGTGCCGGCTACGTACAACATCATGATGCCCGGCGGGATCATCACCAGCGCGGAGCCCAGGTCCGGTTCCTTCATGATGAGCACAAAGGGCAGGGCCATGAGCCCGAGCGCTTTGAAGAAATTGCGCGGCTGCCGCAGCTCGTCCGCCGGGCGGCTCAGGAAATGCCCCATGACCAGGATCATCGCCAGCTTGGCAAACTCGGATGGCTGGAATTGCAGCAATCCAAGGTCAATCCATCGCCGCGCGCCAAAACGTATCGAGCCGATGCCGGGAATGAGCACCGCCACCAGGAGCAGAATGGCCAGCCAGTAAATGACAAAGGCGTATCGCGAGACGGAGCGGTAATCCATCACGCAGACCGTGGCGCCCGCCGCCGCCCCGAGCGCGTACCACAGGATCTGCCGGAACCAGCTTTGCTTGAACCAGACCTCCGCCGCCGCGCTGTCGCTGACCATCGTGGCGCTATACACGAATGCGGCGCCGATCAGCATCAGCCCTCCAATGGCCGCGATCTGCAGCTTGTCCAGCCGCCCCTGTTTTTCCATGCCGATCGGTGCAAACATCAGCCGCCTCTCCTTCCGCCCGCGACGAGCGCGGTTTTCATGAGATCCGTGCGATCCCGCTCCTGGATGGCCTCGTAAATTTTTCTCGCGATGGGCGCGCAGGTTCCGCCGCCGGAGCCGCCACTTTCGATCATGACGACCATCGCGTAGCGCGGTGAATCAAACGGGGCGAAGGAAACGAACCAGGTTGTCAGGTCCACCACGTTGCCCCGCTCGTTGGTCACCTGCGCCGTGCCTGTCTTGCCGGAAATTCTCAGCCCGGGCAGCGCGGCGCTGCGCCCGGTGCCCTCCGGATCCTCGACATCCGCGAGCATGGCCGCGCGGATGATTGCCAGGTTCTCCGGGCGGACATTGAGCCGCGAGCGCACGCGGCCCGGTTCCGTTAGCAGTGTAGTTCCGCCGGTGGCGGTGTCTCCCGGCTTGACGCTGCGCACCAGCCGCGGCCACAGCACGGTTCCGCCGTTGGCCACCGCGGCGGTCATCAGCGCCATCTGCAGCGGCGTCACGGCCATGCGCCCCTGGCCGAAACAGATGTTTGCCGTGTCGCCCTCCGACCACCCGGCGCGCACGGTTTGCAGTGTGGGAAAAATTCCCGCCGTTTCCTGTCGTGTCGGCAGGCCCGTCCGTTCGCCGAGATGAAACTGCTGCGCAAGCTGGATGATGGCCTCGATGCCTGTGCGAAGGCCGCGGTCGATGAAATATGCATTGCTCGATTTCAGCAGGGCTCGCCGGAAATTGTATTGCCCGGGCGGCGCCTGGTCCTCGATGGGGCGCCGGCCGACATAAATCACGCCTCCGTTCGGTCGGCGCGGATCCGGTTGGACGGTGTAAAGCTCGTTGGGGCTGATCCCGTGTTCGAGGGCGGCCAGGCCGGTGACGATTTTGAAAATCGAGCCGGGCGCGTAATTCTCCTGCGTGGCGCGGTTGATCTGGGCGCGCAGTTTGGTGTCCTGCAGCCGTTCCCGTTCCCCGGGCGGGAAGCCGTGAACGAACACGTTTGGATTTACAAAGGGCGAGGAGACCAGCGCCAGGATGTCTCCACTGTTCACATCCAGCACCACCGCGGCGCCGCGCGTCCCGGGGCCCATGATCTGTAATGCCTCCTCGGAGGCGCGCTGGATGTCCATGTCGAGTGTCAGCAGGACATTGTGGCCCGGTTGGGCGGGACTCCAGATGTTCTCCGTCTGCCGGTAGCCCATGTTGTTCACCAGGACCGACTTTGCGCCGGCTTTGCCGCGCAGAAAATCATCGTAACCGACCTCGATCCCGAGCACGCCCCTGTAATCCGGCAGCCGATACGAGAAAAAGGCCTCCTCGCCCACGGCGGAGCTGTCGTCGCGCCGCAAGGCGCCGAGGAGGTGTCCGGCCAGCGTTTCGTGCGGGTAGAAGCGGACGGATTGGATCTCGATGTCCACCCCGGTGCGGTTGGTCGCGGTTTCCTGGAACCGCGCGACCTGCAGCGGGTCAATATTGGCGAGCACCGGGTAGGGCAGGGCAAGGCGTGTCTCGTAGTGCCGTTCAAAATTCGCGCGGTCAAGTGTCAGCTCGCGTCCGATGCGCGCGCTGACCTGCGCCACGATGTTGCTGGCGACCGAATAGCGCGCGTTGCGTTTCACGCGGGACATTTCGGCGCGGCTGACGCTGAACTCTTTTCGTTCCGGGCGTGTGAGCTTTCTTCCGAGGGCCTTTTCGCGCGCTTGCATGCCGCGCGCCCTGGCCTCGCGGAGCGCGGCCATATCCCTGAAGTAGAGCGCGTCAATGGGCCTGCGCAGCTCGTCCAAATAAAGGCTGATGTTGTAAACCGGCTGGTTCTCCGCCAGCACCCGCCCGCGGGCATCGAGAATTTTTCCGCGCACCGCGGGGATGCGAACGGTTCGGAACGATTGCGTTTCGAGATGCGCCTGGTAATCGCGGTAGGAAACAATCTGCACCCACCACAAGCCCGCCAGCAGGATCCCCATGCCCGAGAGCACCACCAGCGTCAGCGCCCTGAGCGCCGGGTCATTTTTCTTTAGCTGGTCGAATATCAGCATTTACCGGCCCCTCCTGATCTCGCGGTCCGGGCGGAAACTCCCCGGGCCGGATGGCTGGTACATGAAAGTGTCCTCGATCCATTCGAAGAGACAAAAGAAGGCGGGCGCGAGAAACGCCCCGGCGGCGCCATCCACAACCAGTTGCCAGATCGTTCCCCACCCGAGCAGGGGGCTTTCGCGCATGGTGAGCAGCAGCAGTATTTTCATGCACGGCACCGCCACGCCAACGGCCGCGCCCAGGACCGCCTGGGCAAACACCTGGCTTTGGAAGATCACCTCGCGCCTCCAGCAAATGGCGATTCCCGCCGCCAACAGGGGCAGGACGCTTGCGCCGAAGGGGTTTGCCGAGAGCGAATCCTTGAGCAGCCCGCCCGCCAGCGCCAGCAGGACCACCGCCCCGAAGCCGCGCCGCAGCGCGGCGTAAACCATCAGCGGCGGCAGCAGGTGCACCTGCGTGCCGGCCAGGAGACGCACTCCATCAAAAGAGGCCTCCCAAAACACGGCCAGCACCGCCACCCCCGCAATTAACATGGCGTCCACCCATTTCATGGCAGCAGCACCCACACTTCCTCCAGCGCGCTCAAATTTGCCGAGAGCCGCACCCGCGCCATGACGTAAAGCCCGTATTCCACCAGTTGCGAATCCACGATCGTGCCGATCGGGATGCCCCTTGGGAAGATGCCGCCCAACCCGCTGGTGAGCACGCGCTGGCCGGGTTTCAGATCCGCATGACGGGACAGGTAGCTCATTTCGACCAGTTTGCCGTCCAGCGGGCCGGACGCGCCAATCACGCCGGTGTCGCGGCCCTCATTCTGCACCAGGGCGGATACGCGGCAGTTCGGGTCCCCGACGAGCACCACCTGGGAGCGGGTGAGTTTCACCGCCACGACGCGTCCCACCAGGCCGTCCGTGCTGAGCACGGGCATGTTGGGCCGGATGCCGTCGCGTGAGCCCAGGTCGATCTCGACTGTTCGCCACCAGTTTTCCGGGTCGCGCAGGACGACGCTGGCGAGCTTCAATTTCCAGGGCGCCTTGTGCTGCCAGCCGACCAGGTCGCGCAGGCGTTGGTTTTCCCGGGCCATTTCCTCGAGTTGGATCGCCTGCAGTCGCAATTGCTCGTTTTCGCGGCGCAGGCGGTTACTTTCGCCGGCCAGGGTGCCCCGTGGCGTCACGGAGTCCGCAGCGCGTTCGGCAATGCCGGAGGAGGCGTCCGCAAGGCCAAACAGCGGCAGGAAAACACTGCCAATCGTCAGCTTCAGTCGCGCCGCCGCGTGGCCGGGCAGATTTAAAATCACCAGCGTTGTCAGAACTACCAGGCCCAAAACAATATATTGAGGCCGTTTCAACGTTTTATTTCATCTATATTCCGTCCGCGCCCGGACGGGCGGCGCAAACGCGCCGCTGCGGGCCGGTCCCTCAGGACTGCCCGCTGCTGATGATTCGGAGAGAAACTACTTGGAGTTCGAGGATACCCTCTTAAGGAATTGAAGCTCTTGCAAAACGCGGCCGGTGCCTTCGGCCACGGCGGATAAGGGATCGTCAGCAATGTGGACCGGCAAGCCGGTTTCCTCGGCGACCAGGCGGTCAATGCCGCGCAGCAGCGCGCCGCCGCCCGCCATGACAATGCCTTTATCCACCAGGTCTGCCGAAAGTTCGGGCGGACACCGTTCAAGGGTGATCCGGACCGATTCCAATATGCTCGAAAGAGGCTCTTGCAGCGCCTCGCGAATTTCCTCGGACCGGATATTGAGTGTTTTTGGCAATCCGGCCGCAAGATCGCGACCCTTCACTTCCATCGTTAATTCCTGCTCCAGCGGAAAGGCGGAGCCAATGCGTATCTTGATCTCCTCCGCTGTGCGCTCTCCAATCATCAGGTTGTAGGCCCGTTTCATGTGCGCCACGATCGTCTCGTCAAATTCGTCTCCGCCCACCCTCAGGCTTCGGCTGAAGACGATGCCGGCCAGCGAGATAATTGCGATCTCGCATGTGCCGCCGCCAATATCAACGATCATATTGCCCGCAGGCTCATGCACCGGCAGGCCAACCCCAATGGCCGAGGCCATCGGTTGTTCTATCAGGTAAACCTCGCGCGCCCCGGCATGGGTCGCGGAGTCTTTCACCGCCCGTTTCTCAACCTCTGTGATCCCTGAAGGAACAGCCACCACCACTCGTGGCGCTATAAGCTTGCGATAATGAACCTTTTGGATGAAGTGGCGCAGCATCGCTTCGGTTATTTCAAAGTCCGCGATGACACCATCCTTCATCGGACGGATCGCCACGATATTCCCGGGCGTTCGTCCAAGCATTCTCTTGGCCTCCTCGCCGACGGCCAGCACATTGGTCGTCCCGGCCTGGATGGCCACCACCGAAGGTTCCCGCAGCACGATCCCGCGATCACGCACATAAACCAGGGAATTGGCGGTCCCAAGGTCTATTCCAATGTCATTGGAAAACAGGCTTTTGAATTGCGCAAACATGAACTGTGCCTAACGGATTCGAAGTATGGGGGATTGCCGGCACAGGTCAAGAGCATAAGAGAAGATGATAACCGGGCAAATCCCGGGCCTTCGGCCCTCGGATTAGCGAGGGCGCATAACCAATGACCGGGCCCTCGGATTGGACGGGAACGCACGATCAATCATCGGGCCGGTGTGGG
>ERZ1645192.3417-NODE-3417-length-12925-cov-13.956721_pt1 | contig 12925 bp, 8 predicted proteins | sample MGYA00575354_ERZ1645192 | MGnify/ENA primary metagenome ERZ1645192 (study PRJEB40844, sample SAMN11349763) | freshwater sediment metagenome | isolation source: river sediment | host: Sediment | place: India: Faizupur Khadar , New Delhi | collected 2017-02-21 ... | reverse complement strand
CGACGCGCAGAAAATCGGCCATCACGCTGTCAATGGCCACCGGATCCAGCGCGAAAAACAGGCTGTTGGGCAGCGCGCCGCCAAACGTCGACCAGGTCCTCGGGGCCGCGTCCTGCCCGCCCTTGACGCCAAACAAGCCGTCGCCGATGGTCAGCACCGTCTTGCCGCCGATGTGCGGGTTGCGGTAGATGTCAATCAACGGGTTGTAATCCGGGTACTGGGTCCCGCCGCAACCGTTCACCACGAAGACGTGCGAGTGCACGCCGCCGGGGTTGTCGATGCTGCCAAAGTGATTCTTAAAGCCCAGGGTGATGCTGGCGCAGGTGTGGCTCTTCAGGATGGGCATGTTGATCAGGTAACTGGCCCGTGTCAGCAGATCGGCCACGCGCTGCGGCGCGGGCGCCGGCACGCCCGCCGGCGGATTGAACTGCACAATGGCCGTGCCGTCCTGGCTGGAATAGTAATCCACCAGGTTGTGGCACTTATCAAAATACTGCACGCCGCTGAACGGGATGGCAGTGGTGAAGTAAGCTGGGATGAAGCGGTCCACGCCGTCGTAGATCCACACGTCGCGCTCGTCCACGCCGGCCGCGGTCAATCCGGCGATCACGGCGGCCACCGGCTGCGGCAGCGCGTTGATCTCGCCGCCCACCACGCCGCAGTCGCCGCTGAGCGTGTTATTGAAATTGACCTTGATGGCAATGGCTTTGCCGGGCTGGTAGCCGGGCAGCAGCGCGCGCCAGGCATCCGCCACGGTCGATTGGCCGGTCAGCTCGGTGATGCCGCGTTCGACCATTTGCGTCACCGTGCGCTGGTCGGCGTAATCCCAGTAGCCCACCTGACCGCCCCAGTGGGTGGCATTGCCGCTGTGCACGTGCACTACACGCGAGCCGACCTTCAGCGGCTGCATGGATGCAACCGTCGGAGCGGCGGGCTGCGCGGTCGCCGCGAGCGTGGCGGTGGCATCGGCCGCCTGCGCGGCGCCCCCGGTGGCGGCAAACGTCGCTGCCGGCGCGGTGGGCAATGCCGCGGCGGTTGCCGCCGGGGTTGCCGGCGCTGCCTGGCAGGCTGCAGCGCTGCCCAGCAGCAAACCGGGCGCGAGAATACGCACCGCGCCGGCGGACGCGCCGGTGCCCAGGATTTTTAAGAAGTTTCTGCGGCTCAGTTTTGCCATCAATCCATACCTGACCGATCTCAGTTCAGGGATTGGCGATGCGCGGCCGTATTGCGATCTGCGATGAAGCGCCCAACCCTGAAGTGCGGGAATGGGGAGAAATTCAACAGAATAGACTGAAAAGGTTCACTCCCGTTTAACCAGTAACAACTGCCATTATACCGGACAGGGTTTATCCTTTTTCAGTCAAGAGTCTTAACGAAAAACTAGCGGCCGTTGCGTTTGCGCGCGTTCAAGGCCGCGAAGCCGACGGCACCGCCAATCACCAGCACCGATGCCACCAGCGCAATCACCAGCCCGCCCACGGTTCCGCCGCCGGTGGACGGGTCGCCCTCGTGCAGGGTAGCCAGGTCAATCGTCGGGGTCGGCGCGGGCGTGTCGGTGGCCGCCGGCGGGGGCGCGGCCGTTTCGGTGGGCAGGGGCGGCAGCGCCGTGGCCGCGATTTCGGGCAGCGTCACCGGCCGGTTCAGCCCCATCAGCAGGGAATCCGGCTGATAGGCATCACTGCCCACCACCGCGCGGCCCACCACCGCGCCCAACTGGCCTTTGGGGGTGATTCCCAGCCCAACCTGGGCCATCGCGTTCAGGCGGCCGCCGCCCAGGTCAAAATCCTCCTGGGCATCCCAGCGGCTGCCGTTCCACAACCAGTAGCGCAGCAGCAGACGCTGCTGTTGATCCTCCAGAATTTGCACCAGGTGCAGTTGTCCAGCGGCGTCAACGGCCGCGGCCGCCGGGCCGGGGCTGTCCGAGGCGTCCGAAATGCGCGTCACCCGCCCCCAGGTCGTTCCGCCGTCGGAGGAAACCTGGTAAAACAGTATCGCTTCGCTGCTTCCAGATTGCTCCAGCCAGATGCGGTGCAATGCCCGATCACCATACGCCAGCATCCGGTTCTGCAACACGCGCTCCTTGGAGATGGTTTCGACGGCGCTCCACGTGGCGCCGCGGTCGGTGGAGTGAACGGAAAATAAACCGCTGGCCTGTCCGCCGTTGACCACTGGCTGCTGGCTGAAAAGCGCCCACAGGCTGCCGTCAGCCGCCACCGCCAGCGACGGGTCGGCCACGCGCTCCCAGTTGGCGGTCTGGCCATCGAAGGCCAGCACGGCGTTGCCCCAGGTTTTGCCCTGATCGCGCGACTGCACCAGATACACGCCGCGCCCCTCGTTGACCGGGATGACATAGATGACGTGAATCCAGCCGCCGCGGTCAATCACCACCGAGAGGTCGGTGGCCGAAATCGGGATGGTCGCGATCATGGCCGGTTTGGACCACTCCATAGCCGAATCGGCGGCCGAGGCGCGCGCCCAACTGGCAAAAATCTCGCCGCCCACGCTGTTCTTCCACACCGCCCACAGGCGGTTATCCGGCCCACTGGCCGCCGAGAGGTTGAGAACGTCATCCCCCTGCGTGCTTTCGCCGGGCAGGGCGGTGATATGCGGGGCGCGGAATATCTGCACCGGATCCGTCCAGCGGTTATTCTCCAGCGCGGAATAATAGACCACGCGGCTGGGCTCCACGGCCACCAGCGTGCCTTCCACAGCTTCCACGATCTCTTTCTGCACCCACAGGGCATGCAACCCCTGTCCACTGTCGCTGACAACCTGCAAATCGGTGATGTCGCCGGCCAACTTCTCCAGCTCGGGGGTAATCTTCCAACCGGGCTCGCCGGCAAACCAGGCACTCACGTCCTGCAGCGAGCGTGTGGTCACCCAGGCGTCGCCGCCCAACCCGCGGTCATTGCCCACCACTGCCAGGCGGTTCTGCGGGTCCATGGCCCACCCGCCGGGCACAAAGGTCACGTTGTCCTGGGTTTCCGGATCGATGAACGAGGAAAGCTGCGCCTGCTGCTGAAAACCGGTCCATTCCGCGCCGTTCCAGGCATTCAGAAAGGTCAACCCGTTGGCAGAGGTCAGCAGGACGGAATAATCCTTGTAGCCGGACAAAAAGTCGAACTGGTCGGCGCAGCCCGGGTAGGGCGTGTAAATGCGCTGACCGGCGTTCCAGGTCTTGCCGCCGTCGGCCGAATCGCGGAAGTAGGTGAAGCAAACCGTGTCCGACTGCTTCACCTGCCAGGCGACCAGGGCCTGTGCCCCGCGCGCGCTGACGTGAATCTGGCCGGGCGATGACAGCCCGGCGCCAGGCAGCGGCGCGTCGATCTCGCTGGCGCTTTCCCAGGTGTCGCCGCCGTCCGGCGAGCGGGCCACGAAAACGCGCTTGCGCGGCTGGTTATCGAAGGCAACGTAAACGGCCTTGCCCTCATCAGTCGAGGTCACCGCCAGATCGACCGAATTGTTCACCAGGGGCATATCCGACTCGGCGACCAGGTTGCGGAAATAGGGCGACTCGTACAGCAGGACGGGCGCGGTCCAATTGGCGCCCGAATTGAGCGAGCGCAGGTAGTACACGCCCGCAACCAGCCCGGAAACGTCGCTGGGCTGCACGTAGGCAACGTGAACGATGCCGTCCTCATCCACCACCACGTCATACGATGCCGAAGCGCGCGCCACCAGGCCACCGTTGGACCACGACGCGAGGTCGCGCCCGTTGGAGGTGTTGGCGGAAGAATAGCGCAGGCCAGTACCGTCCTGCCAGAACAAAAAGACCCAGTTGTCCGCGCCGCTGATCAGTTTGGGCATCAGCAGCACCGGCAAATCGACGGACGTCAGATCCGAGGTGGGAATCGGGAAGCTGGCCCGACGCGGATCGCTCCAGCCGTCGGCGGTGCTGTGCGCGTAACGCATGCCGGTCAACCGGTCCAGCCAGAAAGCGTGCAGGGTGCCGCTGCTGTCGGCGGTGATCAAAGAAAGCACCGTCTGCCCGGATTTGGACAGATTCACCGGGTTTGACCACCCGCCGGGGCTGCTCTGCGCCTGAACCGGCGCCCAGGCGGCCCCGGCCAGGCTGGCAACCAGGCAGACGATGGATAGCAGTTTGATGATGCGATTCGCGTTTCGTAAATTCATGCCCCCCCGCTTTCCACTCGCCCCCGCCGGATTCACCCGGCCGGATCCAGGTTGATGGGATGCGCGCGCAGGTAATCGGTGGCGCGGCGTTTTCGTTCGATGTCGGCGATCACCCGCCCCACCTGGTCTTCCGAAAGGCCCAATGCAGCGGCGATCTCCTTGCGCGGCACGCCGCGCTCGTAGCCCAGCCACACCAGGTCGAGAATTTCAAACGGAATCCGGTAGAAGAATTCCTCCTGGGTGCTGCCGGCCGAATAGGTATCGGTGGTCGGCGGGCGCTGCTGAATCTCGACAGGCACGTCGAGGTAGCGCGCCAGTTGAAACACCTGGCTCTTGAAGAGATGCCCGATCGGGTTGATGTCCGCGCCGCCGTCGCCATATTTGACGAAAAAGCCCATGTCGCGCTCATTCTTGTTGGGCGTGCCAATGACGGCATAATTGCGCAGTTCGGCGTGGTAATACAGCATGGCCATGCGCGCGCGCTGCTTAAAGTTGGAGGCCGCCACGATCTGCGCGTATTCGCGCAGCGGCAGGCGCTGAGTCTGTTCGCTGCCGTCCGGCCGGATCACCGTTAGCGAGAAGATGTTCAGGCGGTCTTCTTCCAGCAGGTTGCCCGGCAGCGTGATCTTCGACTTCCAGTCAGGCTCAAACTCGGGGAACACGCGCTTGACGGCTTCGTCGCGGCGGCGGTAGCAGCCCGCCCCCTGCAGCGCAGGGGTGATATCTTCGGTCACAGTCATCACGTCGAAGCGTTTTGCCAGCAGGTGCGCCAGCCCGGCGCTCTCCGGGCTGGATTCCTGCTCGGGCAGCAGGATGCCCACCACGCGCTGCGGGCCAAACGCGCGGGCGCACAGCGCCAGCACCACCGACGAGTCGATGCCGCCCGAAATGCCCACCACGGCGCCCTGGCGGTGCAGGCGGCGCAACACATTTTCCTGTAAAAACGCTACGATGCGGTCCACTTCGCTGGCGGCATCCAGTTCGAGTGAACGGCGGCTAAAGCCTGCTGACGTTTCGGTCATGACGGTGAACCCTCCGCGCTGCGGTGAATGACTTTGACCCGGTCGGCCGCGCTCAAACCGGCCAGTCGGGTGGAAAAATTTCGGACAAATAGATCATATACCAGTTGGGTCGAAAGGATGCCGGCCACGGCCATATCATCCACTTCGCTCAGGGCGGCGCCGTTGGCGGCCTTGCGCGCCAGTTGCTGCACCGCCAGCGGGTTGAACAGGCCGCTTTCCTCCAGCGCATCAGCCGATAGCGCCCGTTGAATATAGCCGGGCGCGTCCGCGTTGAAGAAACTGCGGTGGATGGGAGCGCGGTAGGGCCGCTTGACCCGCCGCCAGATCTCTTCCGGAAGCAGTTCGCGGCCGAACTGGCGCAGCAGCCACTTCTCGGTCAGCCCGTACATCTTCCATTGCGCGGGCAGCCGGTTGCAGAACTCGACCACGCGGTAATCCAGGAACGGGAAGCGCCCCTCCACCGAGTGGCCCATGCCCATGCGGTCGCCCTGCGAGGAGAGCAGGTAGGGCGAGAGGAAGGTCATCATTTCCAGGTACTGCGCCTTGGCCAGCGGCGACCAGCGGTCAAAGCCCGCCGGCAGCGGCACGGCGGCGGCCTGCTCTTCCAGGCTGGCAGCCGGCAGCGGCTGCAAAAAGCGCAGCAGGCGCTGGCCGTTGCTCCAGCGGATGGCGTGCGAGTAATACGGCCAATCGGTGCGGGTGATGTCCTTCTTGAAAAAGGCCTTGAGATAGGCCCGGCCCGGCGCGCTCATCCCGGCGATATCCGGGTACAGGCGGGTGAGCAGCCGCGGGCGCAATTCCGAATCGGGGTTGCGCGCCCAGAACCGCCGCACCAGCATTTCCTTGAAAATATCGTAGCCGCCCAGCAATTCATCGGCGCCCTCGCCGGTGATGACCACCTTCATGTTGTGCTCGCGCACCAGCCCGGAGAGCAGGAACATCGGCGCGGGCGCGGTGCGCAGCACGGGCGTTTCGGCATGCCAGATCACCTCGGGGAACACGCGCCCGATGTCTTCGTGCGTGGCATACACCACATGGTGGTTCGTCCCCAGCGTCTCGGCCATGCGCCGTTGAAAGCTGCTTTCGTCAAACTGCGGGTCGGAGAAGGCGATGGAGAAGGTTTCCAGGTGATTCTGGGTGTATTTGCGGATCACCGCCGTGGTCAGCGACGAATCCAGCCCGCCGGACAGGTACGCACCCACCGGCACATCCGCGCGCAGGCGGATGAGCGTGGAGTCGATCAGCAACTGCTTGAACTCTTCCAGCACCGGGCCCACCGGCTGGTCAGCGTCCATCTCCTGGCTCAGGTCCAGCGCCCAGTAGGGTGTCACCTCGGCCCGGCCGTCCTTCAACAGCAGGGAATGTGCCGGCGGCAGCGCCTGGATGCCGCGGAAGATGGACGCGGGCGGCTGCACGCTCCACAAGGTGAACGCCTGCGCCAGCGCGGCCGGGTCAATTTCGGCTTTGAGGCCCGGGTAGGCCAGCATGGCTTTGACCTCCGAACCGAAGATGAACCGCCCGTCCTTTTGGGTGTAAAACAGCGGGCGGATGCCCATGCGGTCGCGCGCCAAAAACAGGCTGCGCTCGCGCTCATCCCAGATGGCGATGGCGAACTGGCCGTTCAACAGGTTGAGGCAGGCGGGCCCGTATTCTTCGTAAAGGTGCAGGATGATCTCGGTGTCAGTGTGCGTGGTGAGCCGATGACCCAGTGCTTCCACCTGGGGGCGCAACTCGACATAGTTGAAGACTTCGCCGTTATAGACGATCCACAGGCTCTGATCTTCATTCGAGATGGGCTGCTGCCCGCCGCTCAGGTCGAGGATGCTCAGGCGCGCGCTGCCCAGCCCCGCCCACGGGCTGGCGTAAATGCCAAATTCGTCCGGGCCGCGGTGGCGCAGCATGCCCAACATGCCGCGCAGCGTTTCCTCGCCGATCGGTTCAGGGCGCTCCAGGTTGACGATACCGGTAATCCCGCACATCGTGAAATCCTATGAATTGAAGAGATTCAGCAATGAATTATTTTGTCTCACCTAACCCCCTGCCAGTTTGCGCAGTTCGGTCTTGACGACTTTGCCGTTTGCATTCAGCGGCAGGGCATCAATAAAAGCCACATCACGCGGCACCATGTGGTGCGCCAGGCGCCGCCCGCAGTGCGCGATGATTTCCTCGCCGGTCAACGCAGAGCCGGCGTGCAGCACCACGAAGGCCTTGATCGCCTCGCCGCGCACCAGATCGGGTTCGCCGATCACCGCGGCAGCCACCACATCCTTCAGCTCCAGGATGACCGATTCGACCTGCTGGCTGGAAACGCGGAAACCGTAAGACTTGATAAAGTCGGCTTTGCGATCCACCACGTAAATAAAGCCGTCCTCATCCACCGTGGCCAGGTCGCCGGTCTTGAGCACGCCGTTGAGAAATTTACCCGCGTTGGCCTCAGGTTCATCCAGGTAGCCCGGCGAGATATTGTCGCCCGACGCGTAAATCTCGCCCACGTCGCCCGGTTTTACCGGGTTGCCGTCCTCGTCAAGCACGCGCAGGGTTACGCCGGGAATGCCTTTGCCGATCGAACCCAGCTTGGTCGCCAGCAGCTCGGGCGGCAGGTAGGAAAGCCGCGCGGTGGCCTCGGTTTGCCCGTACATGACAAAAACGCGCGACTGCGGCACGGTCTTCACCAGTTCCTCGATCAGCACACTTTGCAGCTTGCCGCCGGCCTGCTGCAGCTTGCGCAGCGACTTCAGCTCGCGGCGCGGGAAGCTGGAATTGCGCAGCAGCGTTTGATAGGTGGACGGCACGCCCGCGAAGCCGGTGCATTCGGCCGATTCCATCAGGTCGAGCACCAGTTCGGGATAGACAAAAGAATTGGCCACCGCCAGCGAACCGCCCACGCGCAGGTGGGTGTGCAGCAGCGAAGTGCCAAAGCAATAATAGAAGGGCAGCACCGCCATGATGCGGTCGGCCTCGGTCAGCTCCAGATATTCGATGATCGAATTGGTGTTGGCCTGAATGTTCCGGTGTGTCACCTGCACGGCCCGCGGCCGGGCGGTGGTGCCGGAGGTGAACATCAGCGCGGCCAGCCGGTTCAGGTCAAAGCCGTTTTCAACCGCCGGCCAATCGCTGGGACCGGGCTCCTCCAGGCAATCATCAAAGATGAGGGTCAGGTCGGCCGGCAATGCGGCGGCAAATTTGACGTGCATGCGCCGCTCGACGAACATGGCCTTGTTATGGACAAAGTTTTGCAGGCCGGCCGCGTCTTCCGGGGTCATGGTTACGGCAAAAGGCACCGCCACGGCGCCGCGCTTTAACGTCGCCAGGTAGGCCGCCACCCAGAACAGCGAATTGCCCCCCAGGATGGCCACCCGGTCGCCTGCCGCCACGCCGGCGGTCGCCAGCTCGCCGTACAGGCGCCCGCAGGCCTGGCGCAAGTCGTGGTAGCTGTAGCGGAATTTGTCGCCGATCAAGACCGGATCGGCCGGTTTGCCAGATTCAAGCAGATAATCAGCCGTATTCATTTTTCCCTCCCCCGATGCCCGTCAAGCCCGCGATTAAACCGCCGCCAGTTCCTGTTTGCGCCGCACGAAGGCGGCCAGCCTGGCAATCGAGTCGAAATTGTCCGGCACGATTTCCGCATCCTCCACCTTGATGCCGAACTTTTGCTCGACGAACATGACCAGTTCGAGCACGTTCATCGAATCGACGATGCCGTTTTCCAGGAACGAAGTGTCGTCTGCGTATGGATATCCTTGACCGCTGAACAGGATATTGTCAGCAATGTATTTGCGCAGAAGTTCCTCTACAGAATTCATTGAAATCCCTCCCAGATAAATCTTTTTTACCGGTTCGTCCGGCTTGAACAGGTTCAAACCCCGCCCCAGCCTGACAGGGGCGGGGCGGGGAGCTTACGGATTGCTCGGATCAAGTGATTAATGGGCTGGCAATGCTTGTTGGCTGCAACGGACAGGCCAAAGCGGCTTACTTCTCGCCAACCTGCCAGACCAGGTGCTGAACACCGACGCTCAGAGCGTTGGTAAAGGTAGAAGGATCGGAGAACAGCATCTTCAGGTAGGTCATCGCCGGGCCGGGCCGCAGCGCCCACTCGCGCCAGGCGCGCTTCTGCCAGTACATCAGCCGCTCGGCGGGCAGGTCGGGGTAATCCAGCACGGTTTCCTTGTCCATGTCCACCTGTTCCCAGCGCGTGCCCTTGCGGAACCAGTTGTTTTCCACCACTTCGAAGAAGAAGGGCGTGCCAGGGTACGGCGCGGCGATGTGGAACAGGGCGATATCCAGCGGCAGGCTTTTGGCGAAATCGATTGTCTGGCGAATGGTCGCTTCGGTTTCGCCGGGCAGGCCAATGATGAAGTAACCCCAGTTGTTGATGCCGGCCTTCTTGGAAAGCGCCAGCGAATGCCTGGCCCGTTCGGGGTAGGTGCCTTTGCGGGCATGTTTGAGGATTTGCTCGTTGCCGCTTTCGATGCCCCAGGAGATGAACCAGCAGCCGGCCTTCGCCATCAGGGTGAGCATTTCCTCATCCACGTAATCCACGCGGCTGTTGCAGGTCCACTTGATCTTCAGCCCCTGGCTGATGATCAGATTGCACAGCTCCACCACATGCTCGCGGCTGACGGTGAACAGATCGGCATACATGTGGATATTATGAACCCCCAGCTTATTCAAAACCCACAGCTCTTCCACGATCTTCTGCGGCGAGCGCAGGCGCACGGTGTACTGATACGAAACGTGCTTGATGCAGTAGGTGCAGCCGGCGGTGCAGCCGCGCCCGGTGACAATAAACGTAAACGGGCCTTTCATCATGGGCATCTTGTAGCTTTGCAGCGGCAACAGTTCATGCGCCGGGATGGGCAGATCGTCCAGGTCGGCAATAAACGGCCGCGGGATGTTCTTGACAATCTGACTGCCATCGCGCCACACAATCCCGCGCACGCCGTGCAAATCCACCTTGCCGTCTGCCAGCGAGGGCCTGTAGCCCATTTCCTTGTCGAACATGCGCTGGATTTCCGGCGGGCGCTGATCGGTCTTGCCCTCCAGGTGGTCAAGCAGATCGCGGATGGTCAAATCTGGCTCACCGTAAAGGACAAAATCGAGCGTCGAAAAAGCCTTCATTGTTTCAACCGGGATGGGGGTGACGTGGGTGCCGAAAGCCATGGTCGTCGCGCCGCGGTTTTTGGCCAGGAAGGTGCCGTACATGTCATTTTCCAGCGTGGGCGCGGTCACCTGCGTGAGATAATATTTCGGCTGGTATTTTTCCAACAGGGTGACGAATTCCTTCCACCCAATTTTTGAGCCGATGCAATCCAAAACTTTGACCGTATATTGGTCGCGTAATATCGCGGCCATTTGCGCCAGCGATACCTGCGGCCAGACCATGTTCTCGCGCGAGCGGCGGCCCACGCGGTGCTGCGAGCGAATCCAGATGCCGCCGTCCGGCGAAGGTGGGTTGACCAAAAGGATATCCACCGCATCGGGCGAACGCTGCTCGCCGGCAATTCCATCCCGTACCATTGGGTCAGCATCCGGAAAATTAGCTTCGCGCAATTTGGCAATCCGGCGCGTACCCAGGTTTTGAAAATCCTTTGAGACTTCGATCGGTTCTTCCATTTTCAAACCTCCACAAACCGAAACTACGAATAAACGGGGGTTATTCCGCCTGCATGTCCGCGCGCGTCAGAGCGTCGCGCTGACTCAAGTCCTCCAGCACGCGGATCAGCAGCCAGTAGATGATGAGTTGTACGCCAACCAGGCTGGATAGCGCCCCACCCAGCAAATATAACCACAGGCGGGCAATCTCCCATCCGTTCAGGCTCAAGATCAGGCTGACAATGGCTACCGCCAGCCCGGCCAGAAACGCAACCGCGCCCAGCCAGCCAAATTGCAGTTCGAGCGGCTTTTTGAAAACCGGCTTGCCGAACAGGCCCTGGCGGATGGGTTCTTTGTAAAACAAGGATACCAGATAATTAAACGTGGCGCCAAGTGCAAACACGCTGATGCCCGTCACCCCCAAAACCAGCGCGGTGAAGAGCGCAAAGACGCCCCAGGCCGATAGCGAGGTGACCCCGCTCAAACGGGCGATCACCAACCCCAGCCCCACCAGCACAGCAATTCCCACGCCAATCAAGCCCAAAATACCCAGCACGCGCACCGGGTTGTACGACAGCACCGTCCAGATCATCGAGGTCAGGAAGATGCGCCCGTCGCGCACCACGCTCAACTTGGAACGGCCCACGCGCTCGCTGTAGGGAATGGGCACTTCCACCATTTTGACGCCCTCGTGCACCGCGCGCGTGCTCATCACCGGCGTCAGGTTCAAACCGTCCGGCAACGGCGAGATGCGCGCCAGGGTTTCTTTCCTGAACACGCGCATGCCACTGGCGCTGTCGGTCACCCGCTGCCAGCCCAGCACGGAAAGCAGCGTGGCAAAGATAAAATTGCCTAACCGCCGTGTGGCCGGCATCTGGCTTTCGGCCCCCGCCATGCGCGACCCAATCACCAGGTCGGCTCCATTGAGCGCTTCGCGGCACAATTGCGGGAAGTATTCCGGCGGATAGGTGCCGTCAGCATCCAAAAAACCGACCAACTCGCCCCTGGCCTGGGCGAAACCGGTTTTCAGCGCCGCGCCGTAACCGCGGTTTTTGGGGTGTGAAATGATGCGCACGCACGCGTGCCGCCCGGCCACCTCACCGGCCATCTCGGCGGTGCGGTCGCGCGAGCCGTCATTCACCACCAGCAGTTCCAAATCCTCCACGCCGGCCTTTTTCAGACCTTCGCGGATGGTCAGAACGCGCTCCATAATTTCTACAATACCGTTTTCCTCGTTATATGCCGGGATGACGATTGAAAGCATAGTCATGGCGGGTCTCCTACAGGAAATAAATGCTGCGATCTTTGGCATTGACAGGCTGGCTGCCGTCAATTGGTTTAATCACGCGCGCCGGAACGCCGGCGACGACTGTGTGGGCGGGCACGTCCTGAGTCACCACCGCGCCGGCGGCCACCACGGCACCCTTGCCCACGCGCACGCCGTCGGTGATCACCGCCCCCGCGCCCAGCCAGACGTCATCCTCGATGACAATGCCCTGGGCGGTGATGCCCTGCTCGATGAACGGCCGGTTGGGGTCGTCGAAGATGTGATTGACGGCCAGCAGTTGAGTGAAGGGAGAGGTGTACACACGGTCGCCGATGGTTACCCCACCCTGGCCGCGGATGACCGAATACTCGCCCACCAGGCTGTCGCGGCCGATGCGAATACCCGATTGCGGCATACCGCGGAAGTTATACACGTGCAGTACCGCGCCGTGCATCACGATGGTGTTCTCGCCGATCTCGATCCCGGCCGGGCAGGCATGCAAATAGCTGCCCTGGTCCAGGTAAACGCCGTTGTGCAGGCGGATATTGCTGGCAAAGCGCAACCGCACGCCGCTTTCAATGGCTGCCCACCCGTTCATCTTCAGGATGAGCCGGTAGAAAATGGCGCGCAACCCAATGCCCACCACCGTCGGAATCCACCCGAACAGGAAGTAAAGCAGTTGCTCCAGCAGGTAGCGTCCCAGGCCGTCGGCCTGGCGCTGCACATACAGGCCCAGGCCCGGGGCCTTGCGGGAAGCGGTTGGATTTGCGGTTGCCGTGGAAGAAGGATCCAAATCAACTCCCTTGATTCCTGGCCGGGGCAAGCTCCGCCGTCACGACATGAAAAAAATGCCGTGCGCTGCTTTTCCCCGATAACCCTGACGGCCGGGCGCGCCTTGCCGGGCGCGCAA
>ERZ1645192.3416-NODE-3416-length-12927-cov-11.435830_pt1 | contig 12927 bp, 13 predicted proteins | sample MGYA00575354_ERZ1645192 | MGnify/ENA primary metagenome ERZ1645192 (study PRJEB40844, sample SAMN11349763) | freshwater sediment metagenome | isolation source: river sediment | host: Sediment | place: India: Faizupur Khadar , New Delhi | collected 2017-02-21 ... | reverse complement strand
CTCCAAGGCGTTCGTCGATCTGGCTGGCGAGGCGTCCCGTCTCGGTTTCGAGGCGTGTGGCGATTTCAGCGCCCTTGCCGAACACATTGGCTTCGAACGCTCCAAGGCGTTCGTCGATCTGGCTGGCGAGGCGTCCCGTCTCGGTTTCGAGGCGGGTGGCCAGTTCAGCGCCCTTGCCGAACACATTGGCTTCGAACGCTCCAAGACGTTCATCGATCCGGCCGGTGACGCGTTCAGCCTCGCTCTCGAATGCGCCGAGACGTTGTCCAATCTGCTCGGTAAGGCGGGACGTTTCAGCTTCCAGACGACCGGCGATCTCGCCGCCCTGGCTGAAGAAATTGCCTTCGAACGCGCTGAGTCGTTCGTCGATCTGCGCTGCGAAGCGCGTCGTCTCGGACGCGAGGCGGCCGCTCAGCTCGTTGCCCTGGCCAAGGACGGTCGTCTCGAAAGTGTTGAGCCGCTCGGCAAGCGTTTCATTGATGCGGTCGCCGTGCATGGCGATCGCCATGACGGCCTCGCTCGCCGATGTGGCGAAGCGATCGTTGAGGCTTTCCGTCTGGGCGCGCATGGCCTCTGCGGCCGTCTGCGCGGCATTGGCGAGACGCTGGTGCAATTCCGCGCCATGGCCAGCGAGTTCGTCGCGGACGCGCGCATGGCTCTGCTCGATGACGTTGGCGAGCGAAACGCCGACATTGTCGAAGCCTTCGCGCGCGGCGTCGGTCTTTTCGGCGATCATCGCCGCGATGCGTTCGCCGGCTGCGGAGAGGCGCCCATGCAGGGCTTCGCCATGCACGGTCACTGCCTCGTGCAGGCGATCGCCGGTTTCGACCAGTCGAGAGGCGAGGTTGTCGCCGCGCGAAGAGATCGTATCGGCGACGCGCGCTCCGGTTTCATCGATGCGCTGCACGACTTCCTGCCCGCGCACGCCAAGATCCATGACAAGGGCTTCGCCGGTCGCCTTGAAGCGGTGGTCGACTTCCGAAACGCGCTCGGAAAGGGCTCTGGTGACAGCGTCGGTGGCCTCGGTCAGGTTGGTCGTGACCTGAACGCCGGTGTTCGACAGGCGGCTGACGATTTCCTCGCCACGCTTGGAGATCTGGTCCACCAGCGTTTCGCCCGTCATGCCGAGCGTCGAGGCGAGTTCCTCGCCCTTCGCGCCGAGCGAGGCGGTGACCTTCTGGCCGGCGCCGGCGACGCTGCCGACGATCTTGTCGGAAATCTCGTTGAGATCCTTCGCTAGGCCTTCATGCGCGCCGGCAATGGCGCCGCGCACGCGCTCGGTGTTGGTGACGATCGACTCGCGCTCGGTCGACAATTCATCGATCAGCGACCGCATGCGTCGTTCGTTGTCGGCATAGGAGCGTTCGAGGTTGGACACCTCCGAGCGCACCATGGTTTCGAGCTCGCTGGCGCGGGCGATGGCGCGTTCGATGCCGTCGCCCATCGACGCCACTTCGCGGCGGATGGCCTGCGACAGGGTCACCACCTGCTCGGCGGCGACGGTCTCGGGTTCGGCCAGACGCACGGCGACCTCGGTCATCGAGCGCGCCGTGGCGCGAATTTCCTGAGCGCGGCGCACAAGCAGGCCGGTCACGAAGAAAAAGGCGACGGGACCAATCAGGCCAAGCAACAGCAGCGCGGATTCAGGACGCGCCAGAAAGGCGCCTTCGCCCTTCCAGCCGCTGCTGGCGGTGAAGACGTAGAACAGCCAGATTGCCGCCCAGACTATCGCGAGCAGCGCGCCGGCGATGACCGGGGTCGGACTTGTGCGCACCTGCAGCGCCTGCAGAACCTGTCCGACCGAGGCGCGATCGTCGTTGGCAGGTTGACTGGCGGGCAGGGGAGCAGCCGGTTTGGCGGATTCCGGCGACGGCGCTTCTTGTCGGGGCGCCGACGGCTTGGCGGGTTCCGCGGCGACCGGAGGCTTCGGCGCGGCGGCGACCGGCTTGGACGGCTCTGGCGAGGGCCGGTTAGAGGGGAGCGGCGGCGTCGGCGCAGGCTTCGCGGCCTGGGCCGCGGGCGCGGCCTTTTGCGGCTCGGGCGGCTTCGGCAGGTCGAGGCTTTCGATCGGCGGCAGGCGCGGCGGCGTCGCAGCTTCGCCGGAGGCTGGCGGCCTCGGCGCCTGGATCTCGACCCTGGGACGGTCGGTCGATGGCGTTTTGGGCGTGGCCGCCGCCGCCCTGGCGTCCGTTTCGGCGGCCTTGTCCTGCGCGCCGGTCTTGGCCGGGATTTCGGCGGCAGGCGCGTCGCCGGCGGCGTCATCCAAGCTCGACAGGCTCAGCGCCTCTTCGATCGCCGACAAAACGGCGGCCGTCGGATCAGGAGCCTTGTTCGGAATAGCCATCTCTTGCCTCTTACGCCAGCATGGGATCGCACCGTTCCCATGTACCAAACTCTCCCCACCCGCATGTGGGGCCAATTAACCATCATGCACTCTACAGGCGAGACTGTCGGATTGAAATGTCTGACATCTTCACTTTGTCAAACGTCGTTAACGCCCCCTTTACCCTGATCGTAGATCGTTGTCGGGATTCGACTTTCTTTGTTATGGCGCGGAGAAAAAGCGGCTCGACCGACCGCTTGCGCGCCGGAGGAATTGAAATGGCTGTTCCAGCCCAGAAATTCGAGACCTCATCGGCGGCGTGCGACTTTGACGCCGGCCTTGCGCGGGGGCCGGCAATTGACCTCGTGCATCTCGCCCGGCAAACGATGGGCGACGAAGCGCTGCAACTGGAGCTTCTTGGTCTTTTCGACAAGCAGGCCGGGCTGGCGATCGCCCGCTTGGGCGAAGAATGCGGCGCAGGTTCGTCGCAATGGCGGGTCGATCTTGCTCATACGCTCAAGGGATCGGCGCGGGCTGTCGGCGCGCGTCGCGTCGCGGCCGGGGCCGAGGCCTATGAAATTGCCTTGCGCGACGGTCGGCCAGACCTGGAGGAGCTCGCTGTCGCTGTTGCGGAAGCGCGCCGCGTCATCGCCGAACTGCTCGGACGCTGACGGGCTCGCCAAGCTCTCGATTTCGCGTTAGAGGATGCCGGCCGGCGGGTTCGCCGGCCTTTTTGCGCGACAGGCGCGCCGGACAGAGAGCACGAAGGCCATGGTCAAGATCACGTTCGTCGATTCCAAGGGCGCGGCCCGCACCATCGATGCCGCTGAAGGATCTACGGTCATGGAATCCGCCATCCGCAACGACATTCCCGGCATCGTCGGCGAGTGCGGCGGCGCCTGCGCCTGCGCCACCTGTCACGTCATCGTCGATCCGGAATGGGCAGAAGAAGTCGGCAAGGCCTCGCAGATGGAAGAGGACATGCTCGACTTCGCCTCGGACGTCGCGCCGACGTCGCGCCTGTCGTGCCAGATCAAGGTGACGGCCGGTCTCGACGGCCTCGTCGTCAAGACGCCCGCGCGTCAGGGCTGAGGCTCAGCCAAGCGCTGCAGCGCTCAGCATGCCGGAAAAGCCGGCGAGCGCGAGGGAACCGAGCCGGCAGATCAGGCAATGGGCGCGGCCATGCGTCCCGCGTGACGCCGCCAGCGCGCCCAGCCGGAACCAGGCGGCCGACACCGCGACGCAGATCAACGCGAAAACGGCAAAATAGGGTAAAAGCTGGCCCGCCCCCAATCCGGTCGGAAAGACGCTCGTCGCGAAAACGAGGCTCTTGGGGTTCAGCAGCGTTGTTGTGAAAGCAGACCCGACGCTCAGCGGCTTTTGCATTGCGCCGAGCTGAAAGCTCGAGCGCCAGAGTTTCACTGATATGATCAGCAGATAGACGGCGCAGGCGATGCGCAGGGCGCTCATCGCCGCAGGCAGGCTGTCGGCCAGCGGCGCAAGCGCCAGCATCAGCAGCAGGATGGCGATGAGATAGGCGCCAACTGTGGCCAACAGATATGGCGGCGCGCCGCGCCAGCCCGCGCCTGATCCGGCTATGGCCAGGAGCGCATTGGTTGGCCCCGGAGCGGCAAGAAGGGCGAAAGCCGTCAGGGCAAAGGCGAGCGGGTCGGTCATGCGCCGCAGTTAGCGGCCGCGCTGCGTTCGAACATTGATCTGCCTCACGCGTCCTTGTCCTTGCGGTCGCCGAACAGGAAGGGCGCGACGTCTTTCACGCCCGGCGAGGGCAGGGCGGCGAAGGGCATGGGCCGACACACCGCCATGGCGGAGAGGCCGACGCGAGCGGTCAGCAGGCCGTTAAGGACGCCTTCGCCGAGACGGGCCGACAATTTCGCCGCGATGCCATGGCCGAGCACTTGTTGCAGCAGGCTGTCGCCTACAGCCATGCCGCCGGTGATGGCGATATGCGCGCCAACGGAGCGCGCCAGCCTGATGAAGCCGAGCAAGCCGGGGCGGCCGCCGTAGATCTCCGAAATGCGGCGCATCAGGCGAACCGCCTGGGCGATGACGAACAGCACATCGAGCAGCGCGCGCGGGCTGATGGCGGTGACGAGGCTGACGCGCTTGGCGGCGTCGGCGATTTCGCGGCGAGCTTCGTCATCAAGCGCCTGCATCAGCGCCCGCTCGGCGATGTCGATGAGATCGCGGCCGTCGACGATTTCCCGCGTCAGATCGGCAAGATGGGCGCGGGCGCGCGCCGTTTCGGGCCGCGCCGTGTACAGAGCGCTCAATTCGCCGATCAGCCTGCGGGCGGCGTCGCGGTCGTCGCGGTCGCGCGCCTGCGCCAAATTGATGTGCAGCTTGGCGATGGCGCGTTGGCGGGACATCGCCAGCGCCTCGCGCATGGCCAGAATCAGCAACGCCAGCGCAGCGAGCGCCGCCAGCGCCAGGCCGACATAGCCGAGTGCGGAGTTTCGCGCGAACAGGCCTTCGATGAAGCTTGTCAGCCACAGCGTCAGGGCGAGCGAGACGAGTGCGCCGGACGCCGTCCAGAACAGGCCGCCCCACGAGAACAAGGTGCGGGCGATCATGCCGTTCTTCTGCGCCGCTTCGATCGCCTTTTCGGACGAATCGCCTGCGGTCAGCGCCTCCTCGACTTCGCGTTCGTAGGGGTCGGCCGTTTCTTCGACGACAGTGGGGCGGCGCACAGCCTCGTCGCTGACGACCTTTCCCTGGTCATCGAGGCGGAAGGCGCGCGGGCGGGGACGCTCGGCGGTCATGCGAGGCGATCTCCGAACAGGAATTCGAGGGCGCGGTCGAGCCGGATGTGCGGCAACGGCGCGATCAGATTGTCATCGGCCATGCGGGCGATTGGCGGGCGGAAGCGCAGGAAGCGATAATCCGCCTCGCCGTCGGGAACGGCCAGCCCTTCGCCACGGAAGACCGAGCGCGAATCGGCCGGCAATTCGCCGGGGAAAATTGCCGCCTCGCTTTCGCCGTCGAAAATCTCGCCGCCCAGCCTCTCGCCCGCCAGCGGAGCGCCAATGATGGCGTCGAGTTCCCTGCCGCCATGCGAAAGCCGGCCTTCGCGCGTCGCGCGCACGGCGGCAAGCGCGATGACGTCGACGCTGGCGCCGACCGTTTCGGCGCGGGCGATGGCGCGCGCCGTAAGATGGCGCAGGATCGCCTCAAGCCGGTCGTGGCTGGAATGATGCAGATGATCGGCCTTGGTCGCGGCGAACAGGATGCGGTCGATTTTCGGGCGGAACAATGTCGAGATGAAATTCGAACGGCCGGTGCGGAAGGCCGACAGCACGCCGGTCATCGCCGTTTCGAGATCGCGCACGGCGCTCGGGCCGGAATTGATCGCGCCCAAGGCGTCGACGAGCACGATCTGGCGGTCGAGCCGGGCGAAATGGTCGCGGAAGAACGGGCGCACGACATGCTTTTTGTATGCCTCGTAGCGGCGTTCCATCATGGCCGCGAGCGAACCGGCGGCAATCTCTTCGCGCGTCAGCGTCAGCGGCGCGAAGGTCAGCGCCGGCGAGCCTTCGAGGTCGCCCGGCATCAGGAAGCGGCCCGGCGGCAAGGTCGACAAGGCGTAGCGCTCGGACCTGGAGGCGCGCAGATAGGCGGTGAACAGCTCCGCCCCCTTGCGCGCGGCGTCCTCGTCGGCGGGGCCGTCCGGGTTCAATGTCGCATTGAACCCACGCCAATCGGCGGCAAGCTGCGCGCGCGTGGCGGCGGCGCTTGCCTCCAGCGTCTCGCGCGACCATTCAGCGTAAGTCTTGTCCAGCAAGGGCAGGTCGAGCAGCCATTCGCCCGGATAGTCGACGATATCAATGGTCAGCTCGGCGGGGCCGGGTCGCCAGCCTTGCCGGCGTTCGAATTCGATGGTCAGGCGGAGTTCGGAAATGCGTCGCGTCGATTCAGGCCATTGCCGCGCTTTCGAGTCGCCGCCTCCGGTCAGGGCGGCAAGGTGTTCCTCATAGGCAAAGCGCGGAACAGTGTCGTCTGGCTGCGGCTCCAGCCGCGCGCGGGCCAGCCGACCTTCGGCGTGGACCTTGAAAACCGGCAGCATGTTTTTGCCGGAGCGCACGGCCGGCGCCGCAGCTCGCGTCAGGTGATGGATGAGCGCGGTGATGAAAACCGTCTTGCCGGCGCGCGACAGGCCGGTGACGCCGAGCCGCAGGCCTCGACCGGAAATATAATCGGCAAGCGAGGTCGCGGCGATGCGGGTTCCGAGCGCAAAATCGGCAAATTTGGACAAGGTGCGGGCTCGCGCTCTTCATGCATTGACGGCCCGGCTCATGTAAGAAGCCGGGGCCGGGTTGAACAGGGGCGGCGGGCCTGCCGTCGCGCCGCCGTCAGCGCTCGTAGAGAATCCGGGCGCGGATGGTTCCGGGGATTTCGCGCAGTTTATCGAGGATGAACGGGGCCTCGTTTTTCGGGCCATCGGCCTCGACCACGACATAGCCGACGTCGGCGAATGTCTGCAGATATTGCGCGGCGATGTTGTGGCCGAGCGTCGAAAACGACTCGTTGATGCGGTTGAGCATGCCCGGCACGTTGCGATGAACGTGGATGTAGCGCGTGCCGGCCGGGCGCGGCGGCAATTGCACTTGCGGGAAATTGACCGCGCCGAAGGTCGAGCCGATATCGGAATAATCGACGAGCTTGCGCGCCACTTCCGCGCCGATGCGCTCCTGCGCCTCTTCCGTCGAACCGCCGATATGCGGGGTCAGGATGACATTTTCGAGGCCCTGCAGAGGCGAAACGAACTTGTCATTGTTCGATTTCGGCTCGACGGGGAAAACGTCGACGGCTGCGCCGCGCAGATGCTTTTCCTTCAGGGCGCGGGCGAGGGCGTCGAGATCGACGACGGTGCCGCGCGCGTTGTTGATGAGATAGGCGCCGGGCTTCATGGCGCGAATCTCGGCCTCGCCGATCATATTGGCCGTCTGCGGCGTCTCGGGGACATGCAGGCTGACGATGTCGCTCGCAGCCAGCAAGGCTTCGAGGCTGCCGGCCGGCTCGGTGTTGCCGTGGCGCAATTTGTCGGTGAGGTCGTGGAAGATGACGCGCATGCCCATCGCTTCCGCGAGGTTGGAAAGCTGCGAGCCGATGTTGCCGTAGCCGACGATCCCGAGCGTCTTGCCGCGCACTTCAAGGCTGTCGTTGGCCGACTTATCCCAGCCGCCGGCATGAGCCGAGACCGAGCGCGGGAAAATGCGGCGCAGCAGCATGACGATTTCGCCGATGGTCAGTTCGGCGACGGAGCGCGTGTTGGAAAAAGGCGCGTTGAAAACCGGAATGCCCTTGGCGCGGGCGGCGTCGAGATCGACCTGATTGGTGCCGACGCTGAAGCAGCCGACGGCAATGAGCTTGTCGGCGGCCTCGAACACGGCCTCGGTGAGCTTGGTGCGCGAACGGATGCCGATGATATGCACGCCCTCGAGCGCGGCCTTGAGGTCGGCCCCTTCCAGCGCCTTGGGCAGGCGGATGAGGTTGGTGTATCCGGCCTCATGCATCAGGTCGACGGCGGTCTGGCTGATGCCTTCGAGCAGCAGAAACTTGATCTTGTCCTTGGGCATGGACAAAAGTTCGGACATGGCTTCCTCGCTCGCTGTGTCGCTCAACGCCCGATAGCCGAGAATGAGGCCGTTTCCTAGCCGAATCTGACCGCTTAGCGCCGCTTGGCGGCGGCTGGGCGCGCCGCTGGCGCGGCGCGAAGCGCCTCGACCGCCGCGGCAATGAGGCCGGGATCGGCGCGCAAGGGGCCGATTTCGACCGCCGACATGTTGGAAAGCAGCTGTCCCAGCCGTTCAGTCGGCGCGCCGTCCGGCTCGAACAGCCTGAGATCTTCATCAATGGAATTCGCGATGCCTCGGGCGGCGTTTCGAGCATAGGCGCGGATGCGCTCCGCCTCGGCAGGGCAGGTCGCTTGCGAGGCCTTCGCCTCGGGCGATGCGATGGCGGTCGGCAACGCCAGGGCTGCAAGGCGCATCGGCGCGGGAGCACGCTCGCCCATTCCCACGGCGATGGCGGGCGCGCGCATCATGGGCGTCGGGCGCGACGCGACAGCCGAGGCGCGGGGACGGCCTGCGCTCTTGCCGGCGCTCACATGCGCCGCGAGCCAGCGGGCGCGAAGCGTGCCGCTGATGCCGCGCGGGGCTAGCGCCCGCAACGGACCGGAATTGCCTCCGTTGCGCGCGGATGCGCCACATTGCGCCGGCGCCCAGCGCGAGACGATGGCCAGCGCCGACTTGCGGTTGAATTCGAGGTAATAGCGGCGCAGCAGCAGGGCGGCGACGCTGGCGCCGTCGCGCGTCGAGGCAAAAGCGACATGCCCCTCTGCGTCGGCGGCGATCTCGCCCGCCCAGCCGGCGCGCTTGACGCACCAATAATTGTTGAGGCGGACGCAACGGCTGACGCCGGCAGGTTCGCGGCCCGCCGCCAAGCGGATGGCGGCGGCGACAGGCAGGTCGAGCGACAGGGCGGCCTGCCATCGCCAATTGTCGACGATGCGGGCCGAAGCGCGATAGGCGGGCTGCGGCAGGTTGGGCCATAGCCGCGCCAGCGCGCTGGACAAGTCCAAAGGCGCGACGAGCAATGCGGCAAAGCCGATCGCTTCGATGAGCATCGGGTCGCTCCTGACGCAACCGTGTGGGTCGTATCCGGGCCTGGGCGGTCAGTCCGCGTCGGTATGGTCGCCGGCGACCAGCGCCGGGGTGACGTAACGGTCGATCCGCCCGCTGCCGAAGTCAATATCCGCCCATCTGGCGACGTCGAAATCGATCACCGCCATGCCGCATGTCGGGAATTCCGCCCGAAGCCGCGCCAGCGTCTGCGGATCGCCCGAAGCGCTCAGCGCATTGGCGTATTCGGTCAATGCCGGATTATGGCCGACGACGAGCAGCACTTTCACCCAATCGGGCGTGCCCCGCATCATCGCCAGCATCTGGCTCGGCTCGGCGTGATAGAGATCCGGCTCGATATGGACCGTGGCGTGGCTCGCCAGTTCCCGCAGCAGGATTTCCATGGTTTCTCGGGTGCGGCGCGCATCCGAGACAACGGCGATGGACGGGCGAATGCGCGCATTGGCCAAATAACGGCCCATGCGCATCGCCTCGCCGAGGCCGCGCGTATTGAGGGGTCTTTCGCGGTCGCCGCCTCCGGCTTGCGGGGCGGCTTTGGCATGGCGAACGAGAACAAGGCGAAGCATGCCGCCAAGTTACCAAGCCTAGGCAAAAACGCCATATCCCTCGAAGAGGTGGATTGGGCTATTCGGTCGGTTTTGCGGCGTCCGGCCGGAACTCGATGATGTCGCCAGGTTGGCATTCCAGCGCCTCGCAGATTTTCTCCAGCGTGTCGAAGCGGATGCCCTTCACCTTGCCGGATTTGAGCAGCGAGACGTTCTGTTCGGCGATGCCGATGTGTTCGGCCAATTCCCGCGAGCGCATCTTTCTTTTCGCCAGCATGACGTCGAGATTGACGATGATCGGCATGACGGCTCAAACGATCTGGGCGTGTTCTTCGGCGAGTTTCGCTGCGGCGCCAAAGATATGCGCCAGAGCGATAAAGCCCGTCAAGAACAGGATGTTGAGAAGATCCGGCTGTGACAGCGAGACGCTGACCAGGCGGTCGCCGGTCTGCATGTGGGCCGTGACGATCATCGACACGATGGGCCGCGTCAGCATGTCGGAGAATTGCGCGGCGAGGCCATATGTTCCGGCGCGGCGCAGCCAGACCGCCGCATCTGCGGTGAAAATGCGGCCTTCGAGATAGCCGCTGAACAGGCGCCACACCGAATAGCAGGCGGCGGCGACCAGCAGCCAGATGGCCAAATGCAGCGTGAAGCCCAGGGCGAGTTGGCCGGGCCACGGCTCGGTGACGCCGACATGCAGCCAGTCGCTCCAATGGCGCGCGACGCGGGCGGGCGTGCTCCAGAAGCGCGCAAGTTCGATCAGCACCCAAAGAGCGTAAGCCGCCGCGGTCAAACGCAGCACATGGCAGAGCCAGCCGATTTTGTCTCGCAAGCGCGCGTTGGCGGGCGTCTCAATCTTATCCATCGGCGATCTCCTCAATGTGCGGCGCGATGAGTATTGACGCATCTAAAATTTAATGTCAAACATTAAAAAATAAATGTTTTAGATGGAGTTTTTCATGCTGATTGTTTCCCGTATCCGCTCGCTGGCGGCCGCCGTCGGGTTCGGCGCCGTGCTCTCGGCCTGTGGTCACATGCCGGTGGCGACCATGGTCGCGTTGCGCAATTTCGACTTCGCGACCTTCAATCCGGCGGCGCTGCGGGTGGCGGCGCGCGCCCCCGACTGGATCGATGCGCGGCCTGGCGGGGCGCGTCTGACGGTGAAGCTGTGGGCGAGCGGGCAGGAGAACGACAAGCGCACCGAGGTTTTCGTTCTGAACGAAGCGAACGGCGTGCTGGAATCCTCGCCACTGGCCGAATTCCGGCAACCGGGAACGCGGCTTGCCGCCTACAAGATCGCCGAGGCGGACCACGCGCGCGTGCGGGCGCTACAGGCCGAGGGGCGCGAGTTGAAACAGCGCAATCCCGGCCGCAGCCATATGGCGCTCACGATCGACCTCGACGGCTGCCGGCGCGGCCCTCTCGCCGAGGGGCCGATCCTGACGACAACCCTGCTCAAGCCGGACGCCGCCAGCGGATATCTGGTGTTCCTGGATCGTGTCGACCTGCGCCGGGTCGTCAAGGATGCCGGCAAGGATCTCGACGCGGAATTGCCGCCCTGCGGCAAGCTTTCCGCCCGCGCCGAGTGAGGCCCTTGCGCGACGCCTGCCGATCGCGCATATGCGCAGAAACGCAAGCATCGCTGCGAGATTTTCAATGCCGATCTTTTCCTATGCGTGCCGCGATTGCGGCAAGGAGTTCCAGACCCTCGTGCGCTCGGGCGAGACGCCGGAATGCCCGTCCTGCGCCAGCGTCCATCTCGACCAGAAATTGTCGCTCGTCGCCTCGCCGAACAAGGGCGGCGAGGATGCTGGCGGAATGGACTGCGGCCCCGGCGGCTGCGCAACCGGCATGTGTCCGGCGATGGCGGCGGGGATGTGCGGCTAGACTGGACATTCGTCTTCGCCGAACCATTGTCCTTCCGACGCCTACAGCTTTTGGGCGCGTTGCCCGGATGAGACGCTGGGGGAGGGCGCGATGAATGCGATGTTCAGGATGATCGGGGGCGGCATTGCCCGCTATCTTTCCAAGCGCCGGCACACGCATAGCCCGAGCACAGCGACGCCGCCCGACCGGTTGCTTGCCTGCCTCAAGCCCGGCGACGTGCTGCTTGTTGATGGCGACACGCGCGTCAGCGCCGCGATCAAATATCTCACCCAGTCGACATGGTCGCATGCGGCCCTGTTCGTTGGCGGCCACGAGACGTCGGGACTGAACGTGCCGGGGCATTTTTTTGTCGAGGCGGACCTCGTCGGCGGAGTGCGCAGCGTCGGCATCGAGGAATTCAAGGGGTTGCATACGCGCATCTGTCGGCCCGTCGGCCTCACCGTCGAGGAATGCCGCGCGGTGACGAAATTCGCCGTCGACAGCATCGGCCATCAATATGACCTGCGCAATGTTTTCGATCTGGCGCGCTACCTGTTGCCGACGCCGCCGGTGCCGGCTCGCTTTCGCCGCCGGATGATCGCGCTCGGCAGCGGCGATCCGACCCGCGCCATCTGTTCAACGCTGATTTCGCAAGCGTTTCAGACGATCAATTATCCCGTGCTGCCGATGATCGAACATCGGCCAGCGCCGCGGGAGGATTGCCAGGCCTGCGTGCAGGAAGTCCTACACATCCGCGATCATTCGCTTTTCACGCCGCGCGATTTCGATGTCTCGCCCTATTTCGAGATCATCAAGCCATCGATCGTCGATGGCTTCGATTTCCGAACGCTGAATTGGGAGCGCGCGAGTTGAAAGAAAGAGGTGGGACGCTGGCCCCACCCCGGACTTGATAGATTGAAAAACCGCGCAGCTCAGCTGCCGCGGCGGTTCAGGAAAGCCAGCCGCTCGAACAGATGAACGTCCTGCTCGTTCTTGAGAAGGGCGCCGTGCAGCGGCGGGATGAGCTTCTTGGGATCGCGCTCGCGCAGCATTTCCGGGCTCATTTCCTCGTTGAGCAGGAGCTTGAGCCAGTCGAGCAATTCCGAGGTCGAGGGCTTCTTCTTCAGGCCGGGCACGTCGCGGACTTCGAAGAAAATGCGCAGGGCTTCTTCGACAAGGCGCTTCTTGATGCCGGGGAAATGGACGTCGACGATCTCGCGCATCGTGTCGGCGTCGGGGAACTTGATGTAGTGGAAGAAGCAGCGGCGCAGGAAGGCGTCCGGCAATTCCTTCTCGTTGTTCGAGGTGATCATGACGATCGGGCGCTTCTCGGCGCGGATCGTCTCGCCGGTCTCGTAAACATGGAATTCCATGCGGTCGAGTTCGAGCAGCAGATCGTTGGGGAACTCGATGTCGGCCTTGTCGATCTCGTCAATCAGCAGAACCGGGCGGACCGGGGCCGAGAAGGCGTCCCAAAGCTTGCCGCGCTTGATGTAATTGCGGATGTCGGACACGCGCGGATCGCCGAGCT
>ERZ1645192.3415-NODE-3415-length-12931-cov-11.257766_pt1 | contig 12931 bp, 12 predicted proteins | sample MGYA00575354_ERZ1645192 | MGnify/ENA primary metagenome ERZ1645192 (study PRJEB40844, sample SAMN11349763) | freshwater sediment metagenome | isolation source: river sediment | host: Sediment | place: India: Faizupur Khadar , New Delhi | collected 2017-02-21 ... | reverse complement strand
CCTTCTGACCTTCTAATATTTATCATTAAACTGTTCCCTAAGCACCTCTTTCACTTCGCCGAGGGGCACTTCCCTGCCCAGTTCCTGTTGGAAGGAGGTGACGGCAGAAGAGGTGAAGCCGCAGGGGTTGATATAGCCGAAATAGCGGAGATCGGTGTTCACGTTGAGGGCGAAGCCATGCATGGTTACAGCCCGGCTGACTCTTACGCCGATGGCGCAGATTTTACGGGCCTTTACCGGATCCCCGGGATCCAGCCAGACGCCCGTGGCTCCCTCGCGCAGGCCCCCCGTCAGTCCAAACACCCCCAGGGTTCCGATGATCGCTGCTTCCATCCTGCCAATGAACTCCCTGATGCCCAAGTGGTAATACTCCAAATCGAGAATCGGGTAACCTACCAGTTGCCCCGGTCCATGATAAGTGATATCTCCCCCCCGGTTGATCCGGTAGTATGTAGCGCCAATCTCCTCTAAAAATTCGGGCCGGATCAGCATGTTGTTCTCATCACCACTCTTGCCCAGGGTATAAACCGGTGGATGCTCCACCAGCAGAAAGTGATGCCTGTCCACTGCTCCCCCACGCCGCCGCTTCTCTTCAATCACTGCCGCCAACAGCTCCTCCTGCAGATCCCAGCAGGCCTTATAATCCATCCTTCCCAGATCGGTGTAACTGAAATGAGCCATATCCTTTTTGTTATGTTTTCCTGTATACCTGCTTGACCCCCAAAGGGAGCAGAACACCAGCCCCGGAGTGGTCCCGGCTCTCTTAAAAGCGAACGTTTCCCCTCTCTCTGCTGTGGCGTATAAAAATAATCAAATTATATACACCAGGCCTCCGGTCCCTCTGCAACACAACGCCAGTCTCTCTGCAACACAACGCCGGGGACTTCTCAACTTACCTCCAGAAACGCCCCAACGCACCTCTGTATCTGAACCATGGGTGATAACCGCCGTCAAAGGCGGCCAAGAGCAAAATTATCAGAATGTAAACAAACAATGAATTTATGTGTCATTTATTAATTTTTTCGCCTGTTTCATCCGAATATTTCTTCTTTTGCAAAATATTTCATGATTTTTTGAAAGTATTTGCATGGAACTGTCAATTTAACATTTTTGAGGTATGGAAAGAAAAGCAGCAGAATTTGTAGAGGAATTCATGGCGCGGGTCATCGCAAAGGACCCTTTGGAAAGAGAGTTTCACCAGGCGGTTCACGAGGTGGTGGAGAGTCTGGCTCCCTTTGTGGTCCAGAACCCTGTATATAGGAAGGCACGTATTCTGGAGAGGATGGCAGAGCCTGAAAGGATGATTATCTTCAGGGTGCCCTGGGTCAATGATAAGGGTGAAGTGGAGATCAACAGGGGCTACCGGATTCAGATGAGCAGTGCCATCGGTCCCTACAAGGGGGGATTGCGGTTTCACGCCTCCGTCAACCTGAGCATCCTCAAATTTCTGGCTTTCGAACAGGTGCTGAAGAACAGCCTGACCACGCTTCCCATGGGAGGGGGCAAAGGGGGGTCTGATTTCAATCCCAAGGGAAAATCAGACTTTGAGGTGATGCGCTTCTGCCAGTCCTTCATGAATGAGCTATACCGTCATATCGGTCCCGACACCGATGTTCCTGCCGGTGATATCGGTGTGGGAGGCCGGGAGATCGGGTTCCTATATGGTCAGTACAAACGGCTTCACAACGAATTTTCGGGCACTTTCACCGGTAAGGGAGCCGGTTGGGGAGGCAGTCCCCTTCGCCCGGAAGCCACCGGCTATGGGACCACCTATTTTGCCCAGGAGATGCTGGATACCGTGGGGGATGCCATCGATGGTAAAACAGTGGTGATCTCCGGATCGGGGAATGTGGCCCAGTATGCGGTGGAAAAAGTGACCCAACTGGGGGGGAAGGTGGTCACCCTTTCCGACTCCAACGGTTTCATCCACGACCCCGAAGGCATTAACGCTGAGAAGCTGGAATACGTGATGGAGCTTAAGAACGTGTTCCGCGGAAGGATCAGGGAATATGTCAAAGAATTCAAGGGGTCGACCTATTATGAGAATCAGCGGCCCTGGTCGGTGCCCTGTCATATTGCCATGCCGTGTGCGACCCAGAATGAAATCAGCGAAGCCGATGCCCGCGCGCTGCTGGCCAATGGCTGCCGCTGTATCTCCGAAGGGGCCAACATGCCCTCCACGCCGGAAGCCATCCATGTTTTCCAGTCCGCCAAACTCCTTTATGCTCCCGGAAAGGCCTCCAATGCCGGAGGAGTGGCCACCTCCGGACTCGAGATGACCCAGAACTCCATGCGCCTCACCTGGACCCGCGACGAAGTGGACGCACGCCTCCATACCATTATGAAAAATATCCACCAGACCTGCCTCCAGTATGGCAAGGAATCTGACGGATACATCAATTACGTCAAAGGGGCCAACATCGGAGGATTCCTCAAGGTAGCCAACGCCATGCTCGCCCAGGGCATCGTCTGAGGCCCACCCCGGAAGACCCCCTAACCCCCGGGGCTCCCCGGCCGGCACCCCGGGAGCCCTCCATCCCAATAACTTTGAACCCTTTGTTCACCCGCCCCAAAGAGGCTGAATCAGTTTTTGATTCAGCCTCTTTGGCATAAAAGAAGTTTTAACTGTCAAGGAAGATCCATATGACAGACATCATCCGGCGAAAATCACCTTTCACGGACAAAATCCTGCCGTTTATCGGTAAATATGAGATAAATCTGCTCTTCTCGTCCGAATTTTGGCACCATAAGCAGAAAACAGAAAAACAATACCAAATTCAAGCATTGCCATGATCGCATTAAACCAACTTCACAAGTCGTACGTGACCGGCAACAACGCGCTGCACGTGCTCAAAGGGATTGACCTGGAGATCGGTGCAGGGGAGTTTGTTTCCGTCATGGGATCCTCAGGTTCGGGAAAATCGACCCTGCTGAACATTCTGGGTATCCTCGACGATTACGACCAGGGGAGTTACTACCTCGACGGGAAGCTGATCAGAGAGATGAACGAGACCAAAGCAGCCATCACCCGCAACCAGATGATTGGTTTTGTATTTCAGTCATTTAACCTCATCTCCTTTAAGAATGCCAGGGAGAACGTGGCGTTGCCCCTTTACTACCAGAAGGTGAGCCGCAGGAAGCGCAACCAGATCGCCATGGAATACCTTGACCGCTTCGGGTTGAAGGAGTGGGCCGATCACCTGCCGTCGGAACTCTCAGGAGGCCAGAAGCAGCGTGTGGCCATTGCCCGGGCCCTCATTTCCCAACCCAAGATTATCCTGGCCGATGAACCTACCGGAGCCCTCGATACCGCCACCTCCTTCGAGGTGATGGATATCCTCAGGGAGGTCAATGACCAGGGCATCACCGTTATCATCGTCACCCATGAACACGACATCGCCGCCATGACCAAAAAGATCATCCGGCTCAAGGATGGCCTCATCGGTGAAACCATCATCAACGGAGAGTTGAAAATGTACCGCGAAAGAGTAAAAAGCGAAACCCCCTTCAGCTATGTTTGACGCAGATATCTGGCAGGAGATTTTCAGCACCATCAGGAAAAACAAACTGCGTACCTTCCTGACCGGTTTCTCTGTAGCCTGGGGCATCTTTATGCTGATGGTCCTGCTGGGTTCGGGAAACGGACTCCAGAACGGGGTCAGGGAAGAATTCGCCGACAATGCCGTCAACATCATGTGGCTATGGACGGGCGAAACTTCCATCCCCTACAAGGGACTCAAAGAGGGAAGGGAAATCAGATTCAACAACGAGGATTACGATTTTCTGACGACACGGGCCGAGGATGTAGACCAGGTTTCTTCAAGGTTTTACCTCCGCGGTGACATCACCTACTCCTACGGCAAAGAGTATGGTTCTTTCACCACCAGCACTTGTTATCCTGCCCTGCAGGAGATGGAAAGGGTCAGGCTGACACAGGGGCGTTTCATCAATGACCTGGACATGCGGGAATTCCGGAAGGTGATCGTCATTGGGGATGATATCCGGAAAGCGCTCTTTAAAGAGGAGGATCCCCTGGGCAAATATCTCAAGGTGGGGAGCGTGCCCTTCAAGGTCATCGGGGTATCGCTGGATCCCGGATCAGAAGAGAACCGGCAGGCCTATATGCCCTTTACCACGGCGCAACGGCTTTTTGCCGGAGGTAACCGGGTCCACAGTTTTGCCGTCACCACCAAAATGGTGACCACGGCTGCTGACGCCGAAGCCATAGATCAAAGGGTCCGCCAGTCGCTGGCCCAGCGCCATAACTTCGACCCCGAAGACCGGCGCGCCATGGGATCCTACAACATGCTCACCGACTACATCAGAACCATGAAGATCTTCCAGGCCATTAAACTCTTCGTCTGGATCATCGGTATCGGTACCCTCATCGCGGGAATCGTGGGCGTCAGCAATATCATGCTGATCCTGGTCAAGGAACGCACCCGCGAGATAGGTATCCGCAAAGCACTGGGGGCCAGCCCTATGTCTGTCATCGGACTGGTCCTTCTCGAGTCGATACTCATCACTACCGTGGCGGGTTACCTCGGACTGGTCATGGGGGTCGGACTGATGGAAGGGGTTAACTTCGGACTGGAACAGATGATGGCCGGTGGCGGCGGAGAGCAGATCTTCTTCCGAAACCCCACCGTGGATTTCAACACGGCCCTGGCCGCTACGGCCATCCTGATTATGGCCGGCGCATTGGCCGGATATATCCCGGCACGCAGAGCCGCTAACGTAAAACCCATCGAAGCCCTCCGTGATGAATAAGGGGAAGGCTTGGTATACACCATTATGAAATAAATTAATATCGTCTTGGCATTAAACCATTTAAGATTTAAGACTCAAGACTTAAGACTAAGCATATGTTTGACCTGGATCGTTGGAACGAAATCGTACATGCGTTGACCAAAAACAAGGTGCGCAGTCTGCTGACCGCCTTCGGGGTGTTCTGGGGGATCTTCATGCTGATCGTCATGGCCGGTGCCGGCAACGGATTGGGCAACGGCATTGCGGAAGGAGTGGCCAAATTCGCCACCAATTCGGCCTTCATGTGGACCGACCGCACCAGCGAACCTTACAAAGGCTACAAACGGGGCCGCTACTGGAACATGGACTTCGAAGATGTGGCCATCATCCGGAGTAAAGTTCCGGAGGTAGATATCCTCACCCCAAAAAACTTTGGCTCCTCCAACAACAGTGGCCCCAACACCATCAGAGACGAACGCAACGGCTCCTTTAACATCAAGGGCGACTATCCCGACTATGTGAAGATCGACCCGGTAACCGTCGTTAAAGGACGCTGGATCAATGAAATAGACATTCGTGACAGGAGAAAGGTATGCGTCATTGGCACCAAGGTGCATGAGACGATGTTTGAAACCAGCGAGGAACCCCTGGGAGAATATCTGAAGATTTCAGGGGTCTATTATCAGGTGGTGGGTGTCATCAAGCCCGAGACCAGGATCAACATCAACGGCCGGACAGAAGAGTCGGTATTCATTCCCTTTACGACCATGCAACAGACCTACAACATGGGCAATGAGGTGCATGTGCTGGCTTTCACAGCCCGGCCGGGGGTTCCCGTAAGCCAGGTGGAGGAAAAAATCAGAACCATCATCCGTCAGCGTCATGCCATATCCCCCACCGATGTGCAGGCAATAGCGGGAGTCAACGTAGAGAAGCAGTTTCTGCAGATGAAGGGGTTGTTTGTCGGCATCAACATTCTGACCTGGATCGTGGGGATCGGCACGCTGATGGCCGGGGTGATCGGGGTGAGCAACATTATGCTGGTCATTGTCAGGGAACGGACCCGTGAAATAGGGGTTCAGCGGGCCCTGGGCGCCACGCCCCGCACTATCATTTCACAGGTGATGCTTGAAAGTGTGGTCCTCACCACCGTGGCCGGCTATACCGGTCTCTCCCTGGGCGTGGGTCTGCTCGAACTGATCAACAAGATCCTCGAAAGCCAGGCCGCCTCCTCCGAGGAGATGTTCTTCCGCCATCCCGAGGTGAGCCTGGGGGTCGCCCTGGCCTCCCTGGGCGTGCTGATTGTCGCCGGGCTATTCGCCGGCTCCATCCCCGCCAAAAGAGCCCTCCAGATCAAACCTATCGAGGCCCTCAGGGAAGAATAACCCCCCGGAAAACAGTGAACACAACCATGAGAACAGATATTCAATCAAAGAATTGTAATTCAAAAAGATAATTTCAATACCAATCGATCACTCAGAAAAGAACAAAGCCATGAAGAAGTTTTTAAAATTAGCCGGGATGGTGGTGCTTGGGATCATCTTCCTGGGAACCCTGGGATTTCTCTATAAAAAATCAAGACCCGAACCGGAACGCTTTGAAGTGAAGAATCCAGAAGTGACCACGATTGTCAAAAAGACCGTGGCCACGGGGGCCATTGAACCCCGGAAGGAGATTGAGATCAAGCCCCAGGTATCAGGGATCATCGAAGAGCTGTTTGTGGAAGCGGGAACGATGGTCAGAAAAGGAGATGTACTGGCACGGGTCAACATCATCCCTGACATGGTTAACCTGAACAATGCCGAATCGCGGCTGAACCGGGCCCGGCTGAACTATGAGGATGCCAAAATCAACTATGACAGGCAGAGCAGCCTCTTTGAGAAGGAGGTGATTCCCCGCGAAGAGTACCAGCGGGCACAATTGAGCTTTAATTCAGCCCGCGAGGAGATGGAGGCTGCCGAGAACAACCTGGACCTGATCCGTAAGGGGGTCACCCGCAGTTCAGCCAAAACCACCAACACCCTAATCCGTTCCACCATCGACGGAATGGTCCTTGACGTTCCCGTGAAGGAAGGCTTTTCGGTCATCCAGGCCAATACCTTCAACGCGGGAACCACCATCGCCGTGGTCGCCGACATGAAGGATATGATCTTCATCGGAAAAGTCGATGAGACCGAAGTAGGCAAAATCAGGGAAGGAATGGATATCGAACTGACCATTGGCGCCATCGAAAATGAGACCTATCATGCGGTCCTCAAGTACATTGCCCCTAAGGGAAAAACCGAAAACGGGGCCATCCAGTTCGAAATCAAGGCCGATCTCCTCCTTCAGGAGAACCAGTTCATCCGTTCGGGGTACAGCGCCAATGCCAACATCGTCCTCGACAGGCGCGACAGTGTTCTCTCCATTCCTGAATCGCTGCTGAAATTTGAGAAAGACTCCGCTTTCGTCGAAGTGGAGACCTCTTCCGGAGCATTTGATAAACGGTTTGTCAAAACGGGCCTCTCCGATGGCATCAATATCGAGATCACCGAAGGGCTCACCAAAACCGACAAAGTCAAAGGCGAAAAGATAGATCCCAAAAAGGCAAAAGTGTAAAGGGCCTGCGGTCAGATCAGGAACGTGGACAAGTCAACTCAAAAACAAGAATAGAAATGAAGAAGATAATGAGAACACTCATGGTACTGGCGATGCTGGTGACGGCAGGCATGAGCGCCGGGGCACAGGAAAGCTGGTCCTTGCAGAAGTGTATTGATTATGCGCTGGAGAACAATATTCAGATCAGGCAACAGGATCTGGCGGTTAAATACCAGGAGAACCAGCTCAGCCAGGCCAAGAGCGACCGGTTGCCCAACCTGAACGGCCAGGTGGGGAACAACTACAATTTCGGCCGGTCGCTGACCTACCAGAACACTTATGAGAACAACAATTCCACGAGTATTTCGGGGTATCTGGGCACCGAGGTGACGCTCTGGAACGGGGCTCAGATGCAGAATCTCGTCAGGCAGCGCGACCTCGACCTGCAGGCCACCATGCAGGATCTGCAGAAAGCCAAGGACGACCTGGTGCTGAACCTGGCTGCCTTTTACCTCGAGATTCTCTATTCTGAGGAGTTGGTGGCCCTCGACGAGAGCCAGATGGAGGTGACCCGCCAGCAGATCGACAGAAGCCGGAAGCTGGTCGAGGCAGGGAGCATGGCCCGGGGTTCCCTTCTGGAAACAGAAGCCCAGCTGGCCCGCGAAGAACTGCAACTGGTCACCGACCAGAACAGAACCCAACTGGCCTATCTCAACCTTTTCCAGTTGCTGGAACTCCCCATCAACCAATCTTTCAGGGTAGAAAAACCCCTGATTGCGGTTCCCGAAACAAGCACCCCGGAATTCAATGCCCTGACCATTTACAACAATGCCATGCAGACCCGGCCCGAAATACAGGCCGCCCAGCTGCGCGTGGAAAGCGCCCGCAGACAACTCGACCAGGCCAGGGGCGCCCGATGGCCCAGCCTCTCCTTCGGGGCCAACTATTACAACAATTACAACGACAACTATGTCAGAGTCATCCAAAACGACCCCCTCAAAACCGAAGTGATCCCCTTCTCCGACCAGCTTAAAAACAATAAACGCTATGGCTTCGGCTTCACCCTCAACATCCCGGTATTCAACAAATACCAGGTGAAGAACGGCATCTCTTCCGCTGAACTGCAGGTGGCCGACTACGAATACCGGCTCCGGAATTCCCAAAACCTGCTCCAGAAAGATATCGAACAGGCTTACACCAATGCCCTGGCTGCCCTCAAGAAATATATCTCGGGGGAAAAGGCCGTCCATTCCAGCCAGGAAGCCTTCCGTTATGCCGAAGAAAAATTCAGCGCCGGACTGGTCACCTCGGTCGAGTACAACCAGATCAAAAATAACCTCACTGTCGCCCAGGGACAGTTGTCACAGGCAAAATATGACTATATCTTCCGGACCAAGATTCTGGATTTCTACAATGGAATCCCCATCCAGCTGTGATATGCCCGCCAATAGAAGCCAGTCTGTCAGCAGTAAGCATACCGTGTAAACAGGGTGTTTAAATCGTTCCGCGCTGGAGTATTTCACTCCAAAGCGATTGGGAAGCAATGCCCGGCATTGTAGCAAAAGCTCCCTCTTTCAGCCTGAAGAGCCGTTCATCTTCAGGCTACTGCAGATTCAATTCTCCTTTTTCTTCTTTAGGCCGTTGAGGACATCTTCCATGACCTTCACCGCCGAGTCCCCGATCTCCCTGGCCCCTTTGGTGATCTCCTGAATGTCCTCTTCCAGGTTCTCATCGAGATATTTTTTCACATCCTTGCTGACCTGGTCCAGTTCTTTGGAGAGATTCTTGTTGATGGTCCGGCCCAGGCGTGACCCCTCCCGGGCAGCCAGGTAGCGCCCCCGCAACAGGGTGACCTCCACCTTTTCCTCCAGGGTCAGCTCCTCCCTGAACTGGTCGTAATACTCGACCGCATAACGGGTAAACCGCTTGTTGGCCCATTTCCAGTCATCCTCTGAAAATTTACCATTGTCACGTTCCACTTCCTGCACAAACTTCTCAAATCCCCGCAGATAATCCTCCTTGGTAGTAGGAGCACTACAGGAGGCAACGCCCCATGTCAGGAGAGCCAGGACCATTAATCGTAATGGAAACGCATTCATCTGTTTAATGTATTTCGTTGTTCTGGTTTTTCGACCTGTTTACGCATGCGCGTATAGAAGGAATCCTCATGGTTGGAGAGCTGCTGGGCCTGGTAAATACTGGCATTCAGCTCGAAGCCGATCAGCAGGACCAGCGCAAAAAGATAAATAAGCATCAACACCACCAGAAGGGTTCCAATGGAACCATAGAGTTTGTTGTACTGGCTGAAATTGTTGATATAATAGGTGAATCCAAAGAGCAGGATAATACTGAGCATGGTCGCCAGGCTTCCGCCGGCCGAGATAAAGCGCCATTTGGATTTCCGCGCAGGAGCCATATAGTACAGGAAAGAGTAAGCAAAGAAAAAGAGGGCCACAATGATCACCCATTTCCCTGCAGAAAAGAAGTAATAGGTAAACTTATCAAAGAAGAGCGATTTTTCCATCAGGTAATCCAGGAGCTTCTGACCGCCGGTGACCAGGGCAATGGCCAGCGTGAGCAGAAAGGCCTGGATGAGCAGCAGGACCACGGAAATCATCCACTGGCTGTACCATTTGCGCCGGTTGATGCTGTGAATGGTGGCGTCAAAGGCCGCCATGATGGAGGAGATGCCGTTGGTAGCAAAGATGAGGGCCATGAAAAAACCCAGCGACAACAGGTCACCGCGTGGCCGGGTGATGATATCTTCCACGGTATCCTCCACCGCCCCGAAGACACTCTCCGGAACAATCGACTTGATCAGGAAGAACAACTCATCCTGGAAATTGGGAATCGGAATATAGGGAATTAGGGTGAAGAGAAAGAGAATGGCGGGGAAGAGGGCCAGGAAAAAATTATAGGCAATGGAGGAGGCTCTGGTGGTGATGGATCCGTCAACGATGCTCCGCCAGAAAAAAACGGCCACATTGTATACCGGAACCTCATCAAAAAAGGGAAGGCTTACCCTTTTGGCCCAGTCGGTGACCGCCCTGGCCCATCTGCGCATCCTTACGGCCATCCTCTGCTGCCAAGGCATATTTTATTCCGTTTTTTCTATTCTGAACTGATGGATGATATCTTTACCTGTATTCTTTTTCAGAAGAAAATAAACCCTGAAACTCCCCTGTTTGGTGACCAGCGTTCCAATCACATATTGGGCCCCTTCCTTGCCCCCCTGATGGATGACACTGAACCTCTCGGGCTGATAACGGGCAAAAAAGCTGGTCACGATCTGTTCTGCCTGTGCCTTGCTGTATACATTGTCGTTTTCCAGAATCACCAGTTCCACATTCTGATTGAAATAACTACCCAGCATTTTGGCATTTCCCGTCTTTAACCCGAGAATGATGTCATCGGGAATCTGCGCTGAGGCCAGGCTTACCGCTCCTGTTAAAAATAAAAGAAGCATCAGGTGTGCCAGAACCGTTTTCTTAAATGCTTTCATTTTCACTCCATATCAAAATTTGTACTTTGGATTCAGCAAAAACTGTGCAAATGCAAAACCACTCATCAATTTTAGTGTAAATTTAAAAAAATTATTCAAATCGGGAAGAATGAAGATATGGTTGGTCGTGACCGGTAAAACCGATGCTGCCTGGCTGCAACAGGGCATTGACCTTTATTTGAAAAGGATCGGGCATTATCTACCATTTGAGATGAAGGTCCTGGCCGACCTCAAGAATACCGCTGCTCTTTCGCAGCGTGTTCAGAAAGAAAAGGAGGGGGAAGCCCTGCTGGCCTTCCTGGGCAACCGCAGTGAGGTGTATCTCCTGGATGAGCGGGGGGAGAGCCTGACCTCGCCCCAACTGGCGGCGATGGTGGAACGGAAAATGGTCAGCGGCTGCCGTGAACTGCTGTTTGTCATCGGGGGCCCCTATGGCTTCTCTGAAGAGGTCGCGGCCAGAGCCACCGGTAAAATTTCTCTTTCACGGCTTACCTTCTCCCATCAGATGGTCCGGTTATTGTTCGCTGAACAACTTTACAGGGCCCTGACCATCATCAGGGGAGAACCCTACCACCACGACTGATATGAAGGCTTTTCTCAGAAAATACGGATCATTCCTGCTCATCTTGCTCCTCCTGAGCCTGGCAGTGATCATCGATAATGGTTTTTTCTCCGCTCACCCCGGAAAACAACTGATGGGGCATTTCCAGAAACGACTGCATCAAAAGGAGAGTGTCCTGGACCAGCATCTGACCCAGATCACCGCCCTGGCCGCCCAACCCGGCTTCTGCGATAACTTCCTCAATACCCTTTCCCCCTGGAACAACCTCCTGGAAACAGAGGGAATGGGGTTCCTTATTTACCGCCAGGGAAAACTCTTTTACTGGTCAGACCGGTCAGTGGCCTTCCGTGACCACCTTCCCCTTTCCGTGGAACCCCGATCCCCGGTGGTTCACTTTCCCAATGGGTACTACCTGGTCAAGGGGCACCAGGTTGACAGCCTGGCCATCTACGGACTGATCCTGCTCAAATACGATTATTCCCATGAAAACCAATACCTCAGGAACGACTTCTTTGAGGGCTCGGGGTTGCCCGGGGAGTTCCGGATCGCCAAAGCGGGTGCCCGGGCAGGGTTGGAGGTGACGGATCTGGAGGGCAAACCCCTGTTCAGCATCCTCCCTACCGGCGATAACTTCCGCCAAAACGGCTGGAACTGGCTGCCCGGGCTCCTCTACATGGCTGCACTCCTGCTGATTCTGGCCTTTATCCGTAAAACCCTGAACGGCCTCATCCGGCCCGTCTTCCCCCGGCTGGGCCTGTTATTCCTGCTGCTCTTCATCATCTATGGCATGCAAATCCACTTCAGGATACCCGGGAATTTCGGCCATACCGACCTCTTTTCACCCTCCCACTTTGCCCTGAGTGCCTGGCTCCCCTCCCTGGGCGACTTCCTCCTGCTGTCGCTTTTCTTTTTCTTTTTCATGGTTAATTATTACCGTGACTTCAGGATCACCATCCTCCCCGGAAGCCGCTCCTTCACCCACCACCTGGTCCCCTTCCTGCTGTTGCTGGGGAGTGCCTTTCTCTTTTTCATCACCGATACCCTGATCCGCCAACTGATTTACAACTCCAGTTTTTCGTTCACCCTGAACCGGATCAATGAAATCACCTTTCAGACGGTCCTGGGGATCGGCTCGGTCATGCTTCTGCTCTTCGGGTTGCTTCTGATGATGGTCAGAACCACCGGTGAGGCCCGCAGGGTGCTCCCCCTGCCCCATTATGTGGGTTACCTTCTGGCCGCTCCCCTGATCCCTGCCCTGCTGCAGATCATGATCCGGGGCACCCTCTCGCCAACCGCCCTGGGGCTTTTCCTGACCATTGCCCTGATCGCATCGCTCTACTCAGGCCACCCCTCCCGCAGATACGGCATGAGCTACCTGGTCCTTTTCATGGTCTCCATCACCATCTACACCATCGGGGTGATCTACTCTACCACCGTTAAAAAGGAGCGGGAAGCCCAGAAACTGATGGCAGGCACGCTCGTGGCTGAACATGACCCTGCGGCTGAGGTCTTTCTGGTCGAAATACAGGAACAGATCCGCA
>ERZ1645192.3414-NODE-3414-length-12931-cov-21.280677_pt1 | contig 12931 bp, 11 predicted proteins | sample MGYA00575354_ERZ1645192 | MGnify/ENA primary metagenome ERZ1645192 (study PRJEB40844, sample SAMN11349763) | freshwater sediment metagenome | isolation source: river sediment | host: Sediment | place: India: Faizupur Khadar , New Delhi | collected 2017-02-21 ... | reverse complement strand
CCGTGTTCTTTAAAAAGTTCCTGTTTCTTTTCAGAAGTTAAATACATAATAATGAATTGTTTGAGTTATACGTTAAGAACGGAGCTTACACTCGTTGTTCCAATAATTTCAGAGCGCAAAGGTAATACTTTTATTTTATTTGTCAGCAACTACGGGCCGATTTTTTAATAAAAACTTCTGAAAGGGATTTTCTGCCCCAGTTTTGATCAAATTTTACCAGTAACGGACGGCATATCAGGGCTGAAAAAATACCTATGACTGAACCCGCGAGTATATCCACCGCAAAGTGCTGTGATAAATACACGCGTGAATATCCTACCAATGCGGCAACGATGAAGAAAGTGAGTTTTAACCATTTATTTCTGACCAGCAACGACAATCCGAAAAAAATGGCAAAAGCCGATGTGGTATGCCCCGACGGGAAACTATAATCATTGAGCATTCTGACACCTTCTACGGTGGGTAAACTGATCTGCGGGAAGTGGATTTGAAAATAATAGAGCGGGCGTGGTTCGGTGAAAATCAATTTAGCAACAGAAAAAATAACCACACCTGTTAGTTTTGATGCCAATAAAAACAATGAAAAACTATAGCGATAAAACAAAAAAAGAAAAATTATTACAAAGGGTATAATGTTTCCTCCGAATTCTGTCCAGATTCTGAAAAACCAATCGGCTGCAGAAGTGTGGTTTTGATTCATCAGCAAGTGGAGTTCCGCTTTTGGATAATGAACCAAAGCAGCCAGCACGACGATGAAAAATAAAATGTAAGGGGTGAGAAAATAGGACAGCCCCCTAAATCCCCCAAGGGGGACTTTTGGTGTAAACATAAAAATATATTTTAAATTTAGTGATGTGTTTTTTTTCAAATATAAATCATAATAATCAAAGAAATCATGGTTCAGACAATCTTCTTTGCTCTCAGAATCTCCCTCTTCCCCGGAGGTCCGGGAAGCCGTTCTACCGTAAATCCGGCTTCTTTCATAGCCCTTCTTACAGCTCCTTTAGCACAATAGGTTGTCATAATGGCGTTTTCTGACGCGCAAAGATACAACTTTCTAAACATTTTCTCACTCCACATTTCCGGCTGTTTTTCGGGAGAAAAAGCATCGAAATAGATTACATCAAACTTTTCATCCAATTCAATTTTAGTAAAATCGGCTTTCAGCTTTGTTAAGGTGAAGTTTTCTGTTATCTTAACTTTTTCATTCCAGCGTGATGTGTGAATTTTTTCGAAAAGGCTTCTAAATACTCCGGGTGGAACATTTCTTTGTTTTTCTAACGTTTCAGGATAATTCAGATTTAATACTTGCTCCAACGGAATCGGATATAACTCAATCGACGAATAGTTTACCTTTTGCACTTCAATTTCCCCCTTTAGGGGGTTAGGGGGCAGAGTTAGATGGGCTGTCAAAAGCGCATTAAGTCCCGTCCCGAAACCGATTTCGAGCACATTGATTTCTGATTTCTCACATTGCTTCAATCCGGCTTCGATGAAAATATGCCTGCTTTCCTGAATGGCCCCTTTCGTGGAATGGTAACATTCATCAATTTCAGATACAAACAGCGTGTGTGAACCGTCTTCGGTAATTATCAGTTCCGACTTTTGCATTGTGCAAAGGTAATTATTTAAAATAAAAAATCCCTTACTTAAAAGAAAGGGATTTTCAATGAATTACAACACAATTTACAATCGTAAATCGCAAATTGTTAAATCGTCAATTTTATTAGTAGTTTGTTTTCATTTCTTCGAAATATGCCTGAGCATGAGCACATGTCGGGCAGGCTTTCGGAGCTTCTTTACCGTGATGAATGTGTCCGCAGACGCGGCATTGCCAGTCGGTTTCTTCTTCGCGTTTGAACACTTCGCCGTTTACTACTCGGTCGTAAAGTTTGCGGAAGCGTTCTTCGTGACCTTTTTCGGCTGCGGCTATTTTGCGCCAGGTGGCAGCGATATTTGAAAAGCCTTCGGCATCAGCTATTTCTGCAAAGTGAGGGTACAAATCAGCCCATTCTTCGTTTTCACCATCGGCAGATGCTTTCAGATTTTCAGCGGTAGTGCCTTCAATGCCTGCGGGATACATGGCGGTAATTTCTACCATGCCGCCTTCCAGGTAACGGAAGAATTTTTTGGCGTGCATATACTCCTGGTCGGCTGTTTCGGTGAAAATAGCTGCTATTTGTTCAAAACCTTCTTTTTTGGCAATGGCAGCAAACATGCTGTAACGATTGCGTGCCTGACTTTCACCTGCGAAAGATTTCAACAGGTTTTGTTCTGTTTGTGTTCCTTTGATACTTTTCATAGAGATAAATATTTAATTTATAAAATGTGTTTTCTTATTTACAAAATTAATAAAATGTAAGGATAACAAAAACTATTTCAGCAGTTTAGATGATGGAATATTCGGATTTTACTTGTATCCGAAATCTTAAAAGTCAAGCATTCAGTTTATTACTTGATTACTGCTTTCATTAATTTAATTTCATTCTAAATAGGTTCATTTTTTTAAAAAATGGTTAGTCTGATACCGGTATTTACTGTAATTCCGGGTTGCAGGATGCCTCCGAAATCGACGTAATGTTGATTGAGCAGGTTGTTGATTTCGGTGAAAAGAGTCATTTTTCGGGTTTTCCACATGATTTTGGCGTTAAGCATCGTATATGGCTTGTAATCAGTGTTTTGTTTCGATCCGAAATCAAAATAATTTCCGCTGCGGTCATGCCAGGCAAAACTCCAGTGACCGGTGAGTTTTGACCAGATAGCATGGTCTATTTTCATTACAAATTTATGTTTCAGGTAGTCGAGGGCATATTTGGAGTCGTAGGCTTCTGCTTTTTTATTCAGATGAAGGTAAGAATAACTTATTCCGGCAGTTTTCAGAAATTTATTTCTGAACCGGTATTCATAGCTCAGGTCTGTTCCCATTGCGTTCACGCTTGTCAGGTTCCGGCTTTCCCATTTCTCAGCTTCTGCTGTTTTTACCCAGTCTATGATGTTGCTTCCAAATCTGTAGTAAGTGGTTGCTGTGAATGTTTGGTTTATCGGATTGATTTTGGTGCCAAGTTCTAAAGTCAGCGATTTCTCGGGTTTCAGATTCGGATTACTAATCTGGGTGGCGCTTTGGTAATATAAATCGGTGAATGTGGGCAATCTGACGGCAGAATTCGCTGCTACATACAGCCTCGTGTAGTCTGAGGGGTTATACGAAGCGTCGATACCGCCATTGATGCTGGTGCCGAATTTCACGTTGTGTGTTAATGCCGCTCCGGCTGCTATGTACCAGTGTTTCAAACTCAGACTATGGTCCGTGAAAACGGTTGAAAGCATCCGGTTTGCTTCTCTTGTAAAATCAATACCGTTCTCAAACGGAACCGGTCGTGGTTTCTGAATGGTTTCCCCCAGTACAGTGCTGAAAATATGTTCGTTTCGTATGTCAACTCCGAGTGTCGATTTGCCCTGTTTCCAGGTGTTTGAAAATACGAATTTTCCGCCCGTAACGTCCGTTTGATGGTAATTGTGGCCTTTGTACCAGGGAAACTTGTCGGCTCCTTCAAAATCTCTGAACAGCTCGAAACGATCGTGATGCCGGCGGAAATATACGTGTGACCGGAAACTCATTTTTCCGGTGTTCAGTTCCCAGCCAACGCTCGAAAACAAGGTTTTAGTATGTTCATACTGGTTTGGATAAGTCAACGAATAGAAACTGTTGGCTCCGAATGATTTCTGTTGATAAGCAAGCTGCATATTTATATTTCCTGCATTCGATGTTCTGATTCCGGTCTGAAAATAGCCGTTTTTTATATCGAAATCTGTATTCGCGATGTGTCCGTTGCTCTTTTTGTGAGATACAGAACCCAGCATTTTGAATTTTTCCGATGCGTAATTTCCTGACACGTTTTGGGATAGAAATCCGTAACTTCCTGCCGAAAGCGAAGTTGAGAGTTTGCTTTCATGATTTTCGTTGGTTACTATATTGATGGCTCCGCTGAATGCATTCGGACCCAGTACCCGGGCCGATGAGCCCTGCAGTATTTCCACCCGGCTGACATCCCCGATATCTACAGGAATGTCCAGGTTGTAATGGCCTGTTTGAGGGTCGGTGATGTTTACACCGTTGAGTAATACGAGAATCTGGTCAAATGATCCGCCTCGTATGCTGAGGTCTGCCTGCACACCGTTTGCGCCGCGCTGACGCACGTCAATTCCGGCCACGAAATCAAGCAAATCATCGATGCTCCGAACGGCGGCTTGCTCAATCTGAACTTTTTCAATGGTGGTAACAATACGTCCGAGGCTCGAATATAGTTGGGTGCGGTCGGCGCTGATTTCTACTTCTTCAAGATCCACATTTTTTACACTTGTTTGTGAATAAATACCTGATAACAAGCAAATTGAAAACAGTAAAGCAATGTTTCTTCTAATCATGATTTTTTTAAAAAATAAAAAAGGTTGGAATGAAGACAATTGCCTTCTTCCAACCCGTAATGTATAAATGGATTGTTTTTTTAATCTTTGTGCCGACCGGACTATCGGCTGTGGCAGTTGATGTGTGGGTGTAAGATAGAAATTCTTCTGAAAAACATGCAAGTTGCTCTTCATCCTCACCGATTGTTGCGGAAATATTTCCTGAAACGAACGCCTGAAATACTTTCGGAAGACGGTTGTTTTTAAAAAGTGACTTCTCGCAGATACTTGCAGCTACATGCCCGATGGTGATTTCTTTATTCAACCCCGAGAAAACAGCATAACTCTTCCGGCTCCATTGTCTGAACCGAATGTTATTGGACGATATTTTTAATGTTCTTTTCAGAATCGGAAAACTGTCTTAGTATTTGGCCGGATTTTCGAGGTAGTCTTTGAAATTGTAAAAATTTACTTTAATTTTCCATACATCCGCAAGTGTTGATGTGTTGGTTTTTCCACCTATAACATAAAGTGTATTATTGGCTGTATCGTGTATGAGAGATGCGTTTGTGCGGAGTGGGTACTCGTCGGGCATCAGGTTTTGAGTGCTGTCGGGCACAGCAAAAGTCAGTCCTTCGTCGATAGACTGACGCAATTGTTCTTTTGCATCCACCAGTAAGCCGGTCGGTTTACTTCCACCTATTATCAGTAATTTACTGCCATAATAAGCTGTTGCTGCTTGTTTAACCTGGTCCATTTTGTATGTTTTATGTTGCAGATTCACCCAGTACAGTGTATCTACTCCCAATACATCTTCAGCAGACCACCTGGTATTGAGCGTTTTTCCGCTTGCATCTACTCCTCCCAGCACAATTACCTTTTCTCTCCCCAATGAGGGTTTGAATTTTGTGACAGAGAAATCGCGTACCGGAAAATTGGTGAAGCTTCTTTTTTCTGCCAGTGTCCAGGTAATTCCATCAGAAGAACTTGATATTCTGACGCTTTTGTTGGTTTTATGCTGTGCTACAGCCCAAAGTTTGTTTTTGAACTGGAACAGCAGCGACTGATAATTATAATCGGGATCAGCCGTCAGGGTGTGTTTTTGCCAGTTAATCCCATCAGCTGATTTGTATAATTCATTGCCGTTGTAAAGCAGTAAAATTTCATCTCTGTAAACCAGCATGTTGCGCAATTCGGCATCCGGCGGGAGCGTTGCAGGTGCAGCCTGCTGAGTCCAGTTGGCAGCATCGGCAGAAGTGTACAGGGCGTAGTGTGTGCCGTAATTATGAAAATAGTAAAACTTGTTTTTCAGCATCACTGCTTTTTGATTTTCGGCAGGTGCATTGGTTACGTATTTTTTTAATTCACTCCACACATGAAGGTAAGTTTCCACCTTGTGTACGCGTACTTCGATGGTGTATTGCCGGGTCGATTCGCCATCACTTGCCAGGTTTTTAATCTTTGCGGGATTGGTGAGATCGTAAGCTTTGCTGGTCACTGCAGTGCCGTAGTAGTAGGATTCTGCTACGGTGTCGTTCATTACATACCCGAGCGAGCTGGCAAAGGTAAATCCAAGGTAAAGACTATCCAGCCTGGTGCCGTAAGGGAGTGAGTCCACGTTGTAGATTGTGCTGTCAACGTTATTAATGGTAAAAACGGCTTTTGAGGCATTGGGTGAGCTGTCGTTGTATTGTATGTAAGCGGTTAACACCGATGCGTCGCTCGAGGGATTGGCTACCTGACTTTCAGTTATACCGCATGATACACCAAATATTACAATGCCCAGAAAGAAAAGAAAATTCTTATATTGAAAAAATTTCATTACCGGTTGTTTAATAAATAAAGCTTAAATGTAAATAATATGCAAAGTTAAAAACAATTTGCACTAACTAATCTTTAATCAGTAAGATTTATTATTTTTTATCAATCGAAAAGCAATTTGTGCCGCAGTTTTATTCATACAGGAGTGCTGATATTTGTTACCTGCAGCATCACCGGACAATGATCGGAATGGAAAGCATCCGAAAGTATTCCGGCCGATTCAAGCCGGTTCTTAAGTGGTTGGCTCACCCAAAGATAGTCAATTCGCCAGCCCAGGTTTTTCCCTCTTGCAAAGGTTCTCATATCCCACCAGGTGTAATTGCCGCCATTTTTATCAAATTCGCGGAAAGAATCTGCCATTCCTGATGATTCAAATTCGTTGAGCCATGCTCGTTCTTCGGGCAGATAGCCTGAGGTGTCTTCGTGTGATTCCGGGTCGTAAATGTCTACAGGTTTATGAGCGATATTAAAATCACCGCAAACTATTATATTCGGTCGGGTTTCTCTGAGAGTGGAAATATAGTGCTGAAAATCTGCCAGAAAGTCCATTTTGAACTGATGCCGTTCGCCCGTTGAGGAGCCATTGGGGATGTAAACGGTGACGACAGTCAGGTCGTCAAAATCTGCCCGCAGCACCCGTCCTTCCGAATCGTATTTGTGTAAGTCCATCCCTGCTACTATGTTGTCCGGCGGTATTCTGGTGAATATGGCAACTCCGCTGTAACCTTTTCTGTGGGCCGAATGTACGAAACAAAAATATCCCATCTCATTCAATTCTGCAGTTTCTATCTGTTCCGGTTGAGCTTTTGTTTCCTGCACACAAAGCACGTCAGGATTTGTTTCTTTCATCCAACCGGTCAGGTTTTTACTCATTGCCGCCCGAATGCCATTTACGTTGTAGGAAATTATTTTCATTTTTTTATAAACTTTCAGAACTTAGACTTTCAGAAAAAAGACATAAAATCAAACTATACCTATATACGCCCAAACATTCAAACATCCAAACAATTAAACGCCCAAACATCAGAACATTAACTGTTCGCTTTTTTTACCTGTTTGTAGAGTTCGGAGGCAAATACAAAGTCGTTAAGTGGCTCATTTTCGGCTTTGAAAATCATCTTGTTGCTTCCTTCCCAGGCTTTTTTCCCTTTGTCGATAAACATGATATTATCACCGATTTCCATCACCGAATTCATGTCGTGCGAATTGATAATGGTGGTGATGTTGTATTCCTGCGTAATTTCCTGTATAAGCCTGTCGATGATAAGTGAAGTTTTCGGATCAAGGCCCGAGTTGGGCTCGTCGCAAAACAGGTATTTGGGGTTCAGGGCAATAGCTCTGGCTATGGCAACCCGTTTCTGCATTCCGCCGCTTATTTCGGAGGGAAAAAGGCTGTATGCTTTTTCTTCCAGATTCACTCTTTTCAGGCAGAATCTGGCTCTTTCTTCCATATCTTTTCTGGTGTCGGCCGAAAACATTTCAAGCGGATACATTACGTTTTCCATCACGGTTAATGAATCAAATAATGCAGACCCCTGAAAAAGCATTCCAACCTCGCGACGCAAAATACGAATATCCTTCATACGCATATCGGGCAGATTTCGTCCGTCGTATTCAATTCGCCCTTTATCTATTCTGTGCAGTCCGATAATGCTTTTCATGAGCACGGTTTTTCCCGAACCGCTTTCGCCGATTATCAGGTTGCATTTCCCGTTTTCAAAAACGCCCGAAATGTCGAAAAGTACCTGATTTCCGTCAAATGATTTATTGATGTTTTTTACTTCAATCATCGTTAATTCAGCATTATGTTGGTGATGAGCAGGTTGAAAAACAAAATCAGTATGCTGCTGTTGACTACCGCATTGGTGCTGGCCTTTCCTACATCCAGCGCTCCGCCGTATGAAAAGTAGCCGTAATAGGCCGCAACCGATGAAATAATAAAAGCGAAAACGACCGATTTGACAATAGAATAAAAGATGTAATAGGGGATAAAAGCATACTGAATGCCCAGCAGATAATCTGCAACAGAAATAATATCGCTGAACATTCCCACCAGATAACCGCCGAAAAGGCCGATAGCCATACTAAAAATAACCAGAAAAGGCATCATCAGAACAAAAGCCGTTATTTTGGGCAGGATGAGGTAGTTGGCCGAATTCACTCCCATGATTTCGATGGCGTCAATCTGCTCGGTAATACGCATGGTGCCTATTTCTGAAGCGATGTTTGAGCCCACTTTGCCTGCCAGAATCAGACACATGATGGTGGACGAAAATTCGAGCAGCAACGTGTCGCGTGTTACCAGTCCGGTGCTGTAGGTGGGCAGCAGCGGATTCTCGGTATTCAGTTTCGTCTGAATAGTCATGATAGCTCCGATGAAAACAGAGATAATGATAACGATAGGCAGCGATTCCATGCCCATTTTTTCGAGTTCTTTCGGAAATTGCCGCCAGAACATTCGCCAGCGATCGGGTTTCACAAATACCTTTTGCATGAGCAATGCATACTGACCGGTTTGATAGAGATATCCCATAAGTGTAATGTTTCTTTTTTTTTTGGAAATACAAAGATAAAACAAAATCGCGAACAAACATGCGCCTGAGTAGCTATACGTTTTCACTCGCGGAGCCTGAAAAGGAGTTCCGGAAAACAAAAAAGAGAAACTCAATGCTGAATCTCTCTTTTCTATTTCTTTTCCTTCGGTGAGGATTAGTAACGTCTTTCTTTGATACGGGCTTTTTTGCCGGTAAGTGCACGCAGGTAGTACAGTTTGGCGCGGCGAACCTTACCTCTTTTATTTACCGTGATGCTTTCCACGAAAGGTGAATCCATCGGGAATATACGTTCAACGCCCACGTTTCCTGACATTTTGCGTACTGTAAAACGTTTTTTGTTCAGATGACCTACGATTTTGATTACATCGCCTCTGAATTCCTGAATACGTTCTTTATTTCCTTCTTTGATGCGGTAACCAACGGTTACGGTGTCGCCGCTTTTGAACAGAGGAAAGTTTTTTTCCTGATCGAATGCTTGTTCTGCAACTTTTATTAAGTCCATGATTTGATTTTTATTAAAGTTGATACTGTGCGCAATATTCACAGACTTATTTTGCCCGCTGCCAGAGATTACGCTGAAATTTGGACTGCAAAAGTACAGCTTTATTTTTATACGGCAAAATGATTCGAACTATTTTTTAGAAAAATTCCGGCTGTTATTCCGTTAGTTGTGAGGTTTTTTTATGAATCAGCATTCAATCAGTTTTCCCAAACTTACGTAATACAGATATGAGTTGATCTCTGTGTAATCCATCCGGCGGAGTAATTCTGCATATCTCTGCAGCTGCCTGTGATGGGCTGTATGTTCTTCTTCGCCGAATTTATAGTCAATTACCGTAGCAGTATTGTTTTTCAACAGTATCCGGTCCGGACGGTACATCTCGCCCGAGGGAAGTAAAATGGCACATTCGTTGAGTACTTCTGAATCTTCTGAAAACCAGTTGTTTACTTCCGGAAGCGACCAGAAACGCTCCAGTTCTTTTCGGATTTCGGCCAGGTCGTCATCGTTTATTTTTCCGCTTGAAAGCATCGTGGCCAGTGCTCTTTCTTCATCGCCGCGCCGGATGGTTTTTTGCATAATTTCGTGCATGAGTGTGCCATAATTCACCCGGCTTTCTGAAACAGGTCTCGTTTTCCAGTAATCGGCGCTTGTGTGGCGGATTTTAAGTCGTTCGCTGCTGTCGGTAACGGGGTAGGAGGTGAGTTGCCGGATGATGCTGTTTGCCTTGTTTTCTTTATAAACTGCTTTTTGAGGTTTTCCGGTTTCGAGAATGTTGTCTTCGCTTTTCCATGCCTGCTCAAAATCGGGATTAGAAGTTGCACATGCATACAGCAAATCCGAAACGGTGGAAAGGGAAAATTCATTATTTTTCTTTGATTCAGGCTTTGTGCAGAAGCAGTACATCTCGTTTCTGGCACGCGTAAACGCCACGTATGCCAGATTCAGATTATCAACATACTGGTGCATTTGTTCATCGAAATATTCGTTGCGGAAAATGGTGTTTTCAAGCATTTTGCTGTACTGAACGGGCATAAGAGGCAGCTCGCTGAACGGAGCTACTGAAGTTTCGCACCAGAGCAGAGTTGATTTTTTGGCAGAAGAATCCAATTCCCAGTTGCAGAACGGAATGATAACAACCTTAAAATCAAGACCTTTGGATTTGTGGATGGTCATTATCCGAAATGCCTGCTCGTTTTCGGGAACGGTGATAAACTGTTTTTCCCCGTTTTCATCCCACCATCGGAGAAAACTGTTCAAATCGGCGTTATGGCTGTTTGAAAATTTGAAAACCACATCCTGAAATGCCTGAAGAAAGACGGTTTCGCTGTACCATTTCTCCAGCCCGAATACGCTTATCAGCTTTTCTGTAGCCTCAAAGAGCGACAGATGGCTTATTTCTTCCATGCAAGCATTTTCTTCGGCTGTGAAAAGCGATGACTGAGCCGTTTTGTATATTTCCTGCTCAGTAAAACAAGAGCGTACCGATTCGTCTTCATTTCGTTTCAGCTTGCCAATCTGGTACTCGTACAGCATGATTGTTCGAGTGGTATCATCGTAGGGATTGAAAATCAGTTTCAGAACCGAAATGATGAAATTAATTGAAGGTGAAGTGTTTATCTTCAGCCCTTCGTTGCCTACCATGTCATAGCTGAATCCGGTGCGGGCATTTGGAGATTTTTTATAAGTCAGCAGGTAGTTTATTAATGTGGTGGCATGTTCTCTGTTTCTGACAAGAAATGCTATATCTTTGGGCTTGTATCCATTGTCAACCAGATTTTCCATCAATTCAGGTATTTTTTTCAGCACTGCCTCTTCCCACTCGGATTTTAAGCCTTCCTTGTCGATAAACTCTATTTTTACATGCCCTTCGGAAGCATTGCCCGATACTTGCTGCCCGACATCGCTGTATGCATGTGTAATGACATTACTCAGTGCTTCCGACCATTCGTTGCCCGGTGTAGCCGAAATGATGTTGTTATTTAGCTTTTCCTGCAATAAGGCCGATGCGTTTTTGAAAAACGAATTGTTGAAGTGTACAATATTCCGGTCGCTCCGCCAGTTGGTGTCCAGTGTTTTTTGATTGGTCTGCAGGTTGGAGAAATCCTTGCCAACCTGCTTGTCGAGTAGTTTCCAGTCGGAATTTCGCCAGCGGTAAATGCTTTGTTTCACATCGCCAACCACCATGTCCGTGCCGTTGGCAGCCAGGCTGTTTGAAATCAGCGGTTTGAAATTTTTCCATTGAAGAACTGAGGTGTCCTGAAACTCATCAATCATGTAATGGTCGATGTTCACGCCTGTTCGCTCGTACACGAAAGGTGTTTCGCTGTCGTCGATGATTTTGTTGAGCAACAGGTTGGTATCCGAGAGCAACATGATGTTTTGCTCGCCGGTCAGTTTTTTAATCTGGCCGGCAAGATCGGAGAGAATACCGAGTGTGCCCAAATGCCGGAGTATTATTTTTGCAGAGTTGTATAAAATCAATCCTTCGGCAATCAGGTTGATCAGGTTGATCAGACGAGGTTGTAAACCTCTGAAGTAAAGGTTGTCAATAGCCGATTTAATTTCAGCTTTTTCACTTTTTTTGTAACAGTTTTCCGGGCCGTCGATGAATTTTGAAAAAGTAACCCCAAAGTTGTAATCATCTTTTTTGAATTTTTCCAGGGTGCTGTGCATGATTCCCCGCATGAAGTACTCAGGTCTTAAGTCGTTGTCAAGCAGGTAGTTTAAGGTTTCCTGAGCCGATGATGCAACATTTTCCCTGAAGTCGGTAATGATTTTTCTGAGTTTTTTTCTGTAATTTTTCAGGAATTCCTTGTTGTGAAGTTTATCGCGTATTTCATCGGCTTTGTGCTGATAGTTTTCCCTGAAAATTTCTTTCCCGAAATTGATTATTTCGTTGTCCACTTTCCAGCTTTTCCCATCTTCTATCTGTTCTTTCAGAAAATCGGTCATCCAGCTAAGCAGTTGTTCGTTTTCTTTGAGCGACATATCCGAATAAAGATTATCCACAGCCTGCCGGAGCGTGGTGTCAGTATCGAGTTCCAGGTTGTAACCGCCGCTGAGGCCTATTTCGCGGGCAAATGAGCGAACCACCTGCTGAAAGAACTTATCAATGGTGCTGATGGAAAACGAGGAATAATCGTGCAGGATGCGTATCAGAATTTTCCCTGCCCGAGAGTTCACTTCATTTTCTGTCAGTTTGAATTCTTTCATCAGATCGGCGCGGTATTCCGATTTACTGCCCGATGAAAGCAGGTGAAGTTCCTGCAGGATGCGCGATTTCATCTCGTCGGTAGCCTTGTTGGTAAATGTTACCGCCAGGATACGGCGGTGCGGACGCGGATTATTTGTCAGCGACTGGAACAACAGGAAAATATAATCCTTTGTCAACTGAAATGTTTTGCCTGATCCGGCAGAAGCGCGATAGATGTTTAGCATAAAAGAAGCCCCCTAAATCCCCCATGGGGGAATAGAAACTGCGGTTATATGACCGCATGTTGTATAAATATATATATTGTGAGAATTCAAATTAAGACAAGGTGCTGTTAATCAGCTATATGCCGTTCATACGACAGCTTCTATCGCATAATACAACAAAAATCCTCCAACAACCAGCTTAGAAACAATACCCAGCAGAAAACCGATAAAC
>ERZ1645192.3412-NODE-3412-length-12932-cov-7.327716_pt1 | contig 12932 bp, 10 predicted proteins | sample MGYA00575354_ERZ1645192 | MGnify/ENA primary metagenome ERZ1645192 (study PRJEB40844, sample SAMN11349763) | freshwater sediment metagenome | isolation source: river sediment | host: Sediment | place: India: Faizupur Khadar , New Delhi | collected 2017-02-21 ... | reverse complement strand
GGCCGCGTCAAGCGCCAGATGGAGAAGAGCCAGCGCGAGTACTACCTGAACGAACAGGTCAAGGCCATCCAGAAGGAACTCGGCGAAGGCGAGGAAGGTGCCGACCTCGAGGAACTGGACAAGAAGATCACCGCCGCCGGCATGAGCAAGGAAGGTCTGGCCAAGGCACAGGGTGAACTGAAGAAACTGCGCCTGATGTCGCCGATGTCGGCCGAGGCGACCGTCGTCCGCAACTTCATCGAAACGCTGATCGGCCTGCCCTGGCGCAAGAAGACGCGCATCAGCAAGGATCTGCACACGGCCGAAAAGATTCTCGACCAGGATCACTACGGCTTGGACAAGGTCAAGGAACGCATCGTCGAGTACCTTGCCGTGCAACAGCGCGTGGACAAGGTAAAGGCGCCGATCCTCTGCCTGGTCGGCCCTCCGGGCGTCGGCAAAACCTCCCTCGGCCAGTCCATTGCCAAGGCGACGAACCGCAAGTTCGTCCGCATGGCGCTGGGTGGCGTGCGTGACGAAGCCGAAATTCGCGGCCATCGCCGGACCTACATCGGCTCGATGCCGGGCAAGATCCTGCAGAGCCTGACCAAGATTGGCGTGCGCAACCCGCTGTTCCTGCTCGACGAGGTCGACAAACTCGGCCAGGACTTCCGCGGCGACCCTTCGTCGGCCTTGCTCGAAGTGCTCGACCCGGAGCAGAACAACACCTTCCAGGATCACTACGTCGAGGTCGATTTCGACCTATCCGACGTGATGTTCGTGGCCACGGCCAATACCCTGAACATCCCGGCCCCGCTGCTCGACCGCATGGAAGTGATCCGCCTCTCCGGTTACACCGAGGACGAGAAGGTCAATATCGCCATGCGCTATCTGCTACCCAAGCAGATGAAGAACAACGGTGTGAAGAAGACGGAACTCGCTGTAGCGGAAAGTGCCATCCGCGACATCGTCCGTTACTACACTCGCGAGGCCGGTGTCCGTGCGCTGGAACGCGAGATTTCAAAGATCTGCCGCAAGGTCGTCAAGACCCTGGTGCTGAAAAAACGCGATGCCAAGATCGCCGTCAATGCCAAGAACCTCGACAAATTCCTCGGCGTTCGCCGCTACAGCTTCGGCATGGCCGAAAAGGAAAACCAGGTCGGCCAAGTCACCGGTCTGGCGTGGACCGAGGTCGGCGGCGAACTGCTGACCATCGAGTGCGCCAACATGCCGGGCAAGGGCAACATCATCCGTACCGGCTCGCTCGGCGACGTCATGAAGGAATCGGTCGAAGCTGCCCGCTCCGTCGTACGTGCCCGTTCGCGCCGTCTGGGCATCAAGGACGAAGCCTTCGAGAAAACCGACATCCACATCCACGTGCCGGAAGGCGCCACGCCCAAGGATGGCCCGTCGGCCGGTATCGCCATGACTACCGCACTGGTCTCGTCCTACACCGGCATTCCGGTTCGCTGCGATGTGTGCATGACCGGCGAGATCACACTGCGCGGTGAAGTACTGGCCATCGGTGGTCTCAAGGAAAAGCTGCTGGCTGCCGTGCGTGGGGGTCTGAAGACCGCTCTGATTCCGGAAGAGAACGTCAAGGATCTCACCGAAATGCCAGACAACATCAAGAACAAGATCGAGATCGTACCGGTCAAGTGGATCGACCAGGTTCTGGAACGTGCCCTGGAACACAAGCCGGAAGCGCTTCCTGCCGAAGCGGATGCCAGCTCTGGCGTTCAGGCGGCAACGGATGTCGCAGCGAACTCGACTGTCGTTACCCATTGATTTAGAAGGAAAGGATGCCGGTGGCTTATACACCGGCATCGCCACCCCTCATCGAACTCCTGCGCAGCGGCCGAGAATCCGCTTGACACAAGGATTTCGCGAGAGATATAAATCCGTCCTCGCAAAGTTTTCACCACTCCAAATCCTACCTTCCAGGGGACTTAAACATGAACAAAACTGAACTGATCGACGCTATTGCCGCCCAGGCTGACATCTCCAAAGCTGCTGCCGGCCGCGCACTGGATGCTGCTGTCGAGTCCATTACTGCTGCCCTGCAGAAGGGTGATTCGGTCAGCCTGATCGGCTTCGGCACTTTCTACGTCGGTGAGCGCGCCGCCCGCACCGGCCGCAACCCGCGCACCGGCAAGACCCTCGAAATCAAGGCCGCCAAGTCGCCGAAGTTCCGTCCGGGCAAGGGCCTGAAGGACGCGCTGAACTGATACACCGTGGGTGCTTAGCTCAGTTGGTAGAGCGTCGCCCTTACAAGGCGAATGTCGGCGGTTCGACCCCGTCAGCACCCACCAAGCTTTCCCTCTACGGAAGCAACCCACCCCGCCCACGAGGCGGGGTTTTGTTGGACAATGCGTAAATGGCTACGATGGACCAACGCGACGACCCCGACAAGAAGGGTGATGAACTCAAGGCCCAGCGCTTCCAGATGCTGGCCGACATCGCCAAGGAGTTATCCGGCGAGGTTGTTTTCCCGACATACTTCGATGCTGTTTTGCGCCTGCGCAAAGCATTGCACGATCCGGAAATAAGCATCACCAACCTGGCTCAGGTCATCTCCACGGAACCGCTGATCTCGGCAAAACTCCTCCACCTCGCCAATTCAGCCGCCTTCAATTCCAGTGGGCAACAGATACTCGATCTGAAGTCAGCCATCATCCGATTGGGGTTGAATGCCGTGCACACGGCCTCCCTGTCCATCGTCATGACTCAATTGATGCGCGCCAAGGGCATGGCCGAGTTTGCCGACACGACGCACGCGCTTTGGGAGCACTCGATCCAGACTTCGGCTGCCGCTTACGTCCTGGCCCAGGAAATGACGCGCCTCAACCGGGACGAAGCCATGCTGGCCGGTCTGATACACGACCTGGGCGCTTTCTACATGCTCTACCGGCTAACCCAGTACGCCGAGCTGCGCCACCGCCCGGACACGATCAAGTATTTGATCGTTCAGTGGCACGAGAGTATCGGCGTTTCATTGCTGAATGCACTGGGCCTGCCGGAAGAGATTGTCGAAGCCACCATCGACCACGATCGTCTGCGTAGCGCCCCCGTCATCATCAAGAATATGTCCGATATCATTTACGTCGCCAACATGCTCAGTGGCGGACATATCGAATGGCAGGCACAGGATCAGCCTACGCTGTCGGCGGAAATCTGCTCCCTGAAGGAACAGTACAGCCACTTGCAACCCGCCATCGATGCGCTGGCCAGCGAACTGCGGGGTAGTCTGCAATAGCGAGGTCAGCCCTTGCGGCCGTGACCGGTTTTTTCCTGAGTGGAAGCCAGAATGCCGCGCAGGATGTTGATTTCATCCTTTTCAAGACGCACCCGTCCGAACAGGCGGCGCAATTTGGGCAACAAGCGCCCTGGCTGGGCAGGGTTGAAAAAGCCGGTTTCCGTCATGACCTGTTCGAGGTGGCCGTATAACCCCTCGATTTCATCGTTGGTTGCCGCAGGTGAAGCGAACGGCGTCGTTACTTGCCCGCCGATTGGCGGTTTTTCCGCAAAAGCAGCCATCCGGCACTCATAGCACAACACCTGGACAGCCGAGCCGAGGTTCAGCGAGCTGAACTCCGGATTGGTCGGGATGGTAACTGCAGCCTGGCAATGCAGTATTTCTTCATTGCTCAAGCCAACCGTTTCGTTACCGAAGACCAGTGCCACCTCCCCTTCCCCCGCTTCGCTCACCAGACGGGCTACCGTTTCGCGAGGTGCCCCGAGAACCGGCCCGATATCCCGCTGACGAGCAGAGAGCGCCACCACGAATGATGCCCCGACCAAGGCATCCTTGAGGCTGCTGACGACCCTGGCCTCAGCCAGCACATCGACGGCGCCGGTGGCCCGGGTATCCGCCTCTGGATCAGGAAACTGCCTGGGCTCAACAAGGTATAGACGGGAAAGCCCCATGGTCTTCATGGCGCGGGCAGCAGCACCGATATTTCCAGGATGACTGGGGCGGCACAACACAACTCTGATACGTGAAAGCAGGACTTCCGGCTTCATGGTGTAAAATCCATTTTTTAAAATATTTCGGGTAGCCTTGGCTGCCCGTTAGCTCTTTAAAGCCCATGCACCCAGCTCTGAATATCGCCATCAAGGCGGCGCGTCGCGCCGGCCAGATCATCAACCGCGCCTCAAACGACATCGACCTGCTCAAGGTCACTTCGAAGCAGCCCAACGATTTCGTGACCGAAGTCGATAAAGCCGCCGAAGCCGCGATTATCGAAACCCTGCGCGAGGCCTATCCGGGCTACGGCATTCTAGCAGAGGAGTCCGGCCTCACCGCCGGTGAGGGCTCGCGCGATTCGGAGTACCAGTGGATCATCGACCCACTCGACGGCACGACCAATTTCATTCACGGCATGCCGCAATATGCCGTATCGATTGCCCTCGCCAAGAACGGCATTGTTGAACAGGCCGTGGTATTCGACCCCAACCGCAACGAACTCTTTACCGCCAGCAAGGGCGCAGGTGCCTTCCTGAACGAGCGCCGCATTCGCGTCTCGCGTCGTACCAGACTGGGTGAGGCACTGATCGGAACTGGTTTCCCCTATCGCATGTTCGACAAGATCGACCTCTATCTGGCGATCTTCAAGGAACTCGCTGCTAAAACAGCCGGCCAGCGCCGCCCCGGCGCCGCCTCTCTTGACCTAGCCTACGTTGCCTGCGGCCGTTACGACGGTTTCTGGGAGTTTGGCCTTGCCCCTTGGGACATGGCTGCCGGCACCCTGCTCATTTCCGAAGCAGGCGGCCTGGTCGGTGACCTGCGCGGCAACACCAACTATCTCGAAACTGGCAACCTGATCGCTGGCACACCGAAAGTATTTGCACCACTGCTCAAACTGATCGAAGGACACCTGCCGGAATCGGTTCGCGGATAAAGCGGGCCGCCAAAGAACACAAAGCGCCTGCGGGCGCTTTTTTATTCGGTTACTACGCCACGCCCTGCCTCGGCGGCACGACTAGCCGTCATCATCTTCCTCAACTGCCTGCAGCCACCACAATAAATCACCACCCTGCAAAGGCGTGGGAATCATCTGGTTCTGCTGCCAGCGGAATACCGGGCCATAGGGAACGTAACGAGCCATCACTTCGCCCCGTGAAGTCACCCCGAAAAATGGCCAACCTGATTTGATGCAATCGCGAATCTGGCTATTAGTCATATTTCCCTCCAAGTCGAAGACCATATTAATCCAATACAGCCAAACTGCCCGGCGCAAGGGCCAGAAATGCAAAACGGCCCAAGAAGGGCCGTTTTGCATTTAATACTGGCGGAGAGGGCGGGATTCGAACCCGCGGTAGGGGATTACCCTACACACGCTTTCCAGGCGTGCGACTTAAACCGCTCATCCACCTCTCCGGAAGCCGCGCATTTTAGCAGAATCGGCGGAATGGTCAAATAAACTTTCGTGCGAGAGCAAGGCCAAGCCAGAGCAGGAGCAGGATTACGAAGGATGCAAGGCCGATTGTGCGATTTGTCGCACCGGGCAGGATGAAGGCTACCAGTCGTCGCGGGGGCGTCGTGATCAGATCGAATAGCTGATAGATCGGGTTGCTTGCTCGTCTCTGCCCCGCCAGAACATGGAGGGTGGCTTGCCCGATCAGACAGCAGCCGAGCATCTCGACGACCGCACGCAGTGCGCTGATTACAAACAAGCTCATGTTGCTAGTCGTCTTCCAGGCCAAACTCCCGATCTATTTTGCTCATTTGTCGGTTGTACCACCAGATGATCAACAGAAACAGGACCAGGCTGCCTTGGGCTGCCATGTAGAAACCGAGTGGAAAACCGAGGATGACGGTCTGGTTGATATCGCGAGCGAACCAGGTGGTGCCGAAGGTCAGGCACAGCCAGAATGCCAGCAGGCCGAAAGTCAGGCGCCGGGTCTTGCGCCAGTAAAGTTGGCGATGGCCCTTCATGCATCCCGCCTGCTGGCCAGGCGAATCCGGCCCAGAAAATCAGCCGAACCCGGCTCGGGTTTGGTCAGTAGCGAGACGATGATGATGGTGGCGAACCCGGCAACGACACCGAACAGGCCGGCGGAGGTGGCCTGGACATGGAACCATGGTTCCATTTTGAATCCGCTGACACCAAGCCACGGAATGCTGTCGAACTCGACACGCAGGATGTAGTAGAGCGACAGGCTGACGCCAACGACCATGCCTGCCAGGGCCCCCATGCGGGTTGCCCGCGCCCAGAAGATGCCCAGGACCAACGCAGGAAAGAATGCCGATCCGGCAATCGAGAATGCCCAGGCCACCATCGAGAGGATGGTTCCCGGTTTCTGCGCGGCAACCGTCGCGGCCAGTACGGCAACAACCAGGAGCAGGGACTTGGCGATGACCAGGCGGAACTGGGTCGATGCATCCGGCCGGATGATGCGGTAATACACATCATGCGACAGGGCGCTGGTGATGGTCAGCAACAAGCCATCGGCGGTGGAGAGTGCGGCAGCGAGGCCGCCGGCAGCGACCAGGCCGGAGACAACGTAGGGCATGCCGGCGATTTCGGGGGTCGCCAGCACGATGACGTCCGGATTGAGCGACAGCTCCGCCAATTGCAGGATGCCATCGAAATTGATGTCCTCGATGCTGACCAGGCCGACCTTGGCCCAGGCAGTGACCCACCCCGGCAACTTGGCAATCGGAATCTCGGCCAGATGGGATAGCACTTCATACTTGGCGAACACCGCATAGGCCGGTGCCGTAACGTAGAGCAACAAAATGAACAGCAGCGACCAGAACACCGACTCGCGCGCCTCATGCACGGTTGGTGTCGTGTAATAGCGAACGAGCACATGGGGCAAGGCAGCCGTGCCCACCGTCAGGCAAAAGATCAGCGCCAGAAAATTGATGCGCTGAATATCACGCTCTTCCTCGGTATCGCCGGGGAAAGCCTCGGCATGGTGAATGGGCTGCCGGCTCCGCTCGGCCGCCGAGAACATCGCAGCCTCCCAGCGGGCCTTGGCTTGCTCCGGATCGTGCGGCAGATCACGCCGCTGACGCTCCAGGGCAACAATGTCCCGCATCTGCACATCGCTCGCCTTCAGGCGGTTGATCTGCGACGACAACTGCTCCCGTTCAAGGCTGAGCGACTGCGGCAACTGCATGATTTTCTGGGCGTACAGGTCGGCACGTTCCCGGAACAACTGCCGCACCTCGATCTCGGCCGGTGAGTCGAACAGGCGATCCTCAAGCTGCGTCACCTTCTGCAACACCTCGCCATAGACCAGTTGCGGTACCGGGTTGCCGGTAACGTTGTAGGACAGGATCGCGACCGGGGTGATGTAGGCAACGATCAGGATCAGGTATTGCGCCACCTGCGTCCAGGTTACCGCCCGCATGCCGCCGAGAAAGGAACAGACCAGAATACCGGCCAGACCGACAAACACCCCGATCTCGAACTGCAGGCTGACGAAACGGCTGGTAATCACGCCAACGCCGTAGATCTGTGCCACGACATAGACGAAGGAGGCGAGGATGGCTGCCCCCACGGCAACCAGGCGGATGGCGTTGCCGCCGTAGCGGGCGCCGAGAAAATCGGGAATGGTGTACTGCTCGCAGCGCCGTAGATAGGGTGCCAGCAGCAGGGCAACCAGCACAAAACCGCCGGTCCACCCAACGACATAGGCCAGCCCCTGAAAACCCGATAAATAGAGCGTTCCGGCCAGGCCGATGAAGGACGCCGCACTCATCCAGTCGGCGCCGGTCGCCATGCCGTTGAAGAAAGCCGGTACGCGACGCCCGGCCACGTAGTATTCCGAAACGTCGGAGGTCCGGCTGATGATGCCGATGCCGGCATACATCGAGATGGTGAAAATCAGAAAGGCATAACCCACCCAGCGCGGCGGCATGCCGTGCCGTTCGAGCACGGCCAGGGCCCCGACAAAAGCAAGGAAACCACCTGTGTAATAGAGGTAGTAGCGCTGCAGGCGCGTCAGCGGTCTGGACATCAGCAGGTGTTAGTGCGTGCGGCGCAGGAAACTGCTGGCTCGCGACTCGTCGACCAGGCGGGCCGCCGTGTCGATCTGCTTGCCGACAGCACGGACCAGGAGCATCTGGAAAATCCGGCCGAGCAGCAAGGTATTGGCCATCGCATCGCGCCGCCCCTCCCCGCTATCCAGGCCGAAACACTCCAGCCAGTGATCGAGCGGCATGACGGTATGCCCCTGCTCTTCGAACATGGCTGGCATCAGCCATGCCATGTCCACCCACTGCGGCTGAAAATCGAGGCCCAGACGTTCGTTGAAAGCACGCTGCAGGAAGCCGCCAACGTAGGGCACATGGTAGGTCACCAAGGGTGCCTTGGCCGCAAAAAGCAGGAAAGCCATCAACTGGCGGTCGACCGCTGCTCCTTCACCGTCCAGGGTGCTGAAGTCGATGTAAAAAGTATCGTCCGGCTGTATCGTGCCCTGCCAGATGCTGCTTGCCGCGATGCCGAGCAGTTGGTCCTTGTCCGGATCAAGACCGCTGCTGACGATGTCGACAACGACATAGCGGGTGTGAAAATGCAGGTCATCGAGTGCCGGCGCCTTGCTGGACCGCCAGGCGTCCAGCGAAGCCCGCACGTCCTCGGGCAGCCCGGTTGGCGCACCGCCACGAAAGAGCAGTTTCTTGAGGCTGAGCATGATCAATTCACCTGATAGTCGAGCTTGAGACGCGTCTGAATCTTGCGGGCTTGACGGAAGGATTCCTTGAGGATGCGGCGATCCAGTTCGTTGAGTGTTTCCGGATCGATCAGGTTGTCACCCTGCTTGCCCGGCTCACCTTCCAGGTATTGATGCTGCAAGCGGAGCAACTGAATGAAATTGAGCGCATCGAGAATCGCATTGACCTCATCCCCCCGGATATTCAGTCGCTGCGAGGCCAGGCGCAAGCGCTGGATCGAGTTGGTGTTGTGCACGCCGCTGGCCATCGCGTAGATGCGGGCGACATCGACAAAAATCCGCGAGCCGTACTTCTTGAGGTCGATCTTGCCGGGAGCATCCGGTTCGAGATCGGTCAGGAAATCGCGAATCTTGCCCAGTGGCGGCTCAACGTCCAGGGCGTTCTTGGCCATGGCCCGCAGGAACATCGGGTTGGAAGCGGTCAGGGCCAGCAAATGGCGGCGCATGGCGTCGGCCAACTCGGCCTTGCCATAGAGCGAACGGAAATCAAAGAAGATGGTGGCATTGAGCAGCGCATCCGGATGCGGCTTGCGAATCCAGGTGCCGAACTGCTCCTTCCATTCGTCGAGCGTCAGGCACCACTGCGGGTTGCTGGCCATGATGTTGCCCTTGCACAGCGGGAAGCCGCAACGGTCGAGATCCTTGTTAACGTCCAGCGCATAGGCCAGGAAGCGTTGCTTCAGGGCGGCCACGTCGGCATCGGCTGGCGGCTGGAAGACGATACCGTTATCCTGATCGGTGCTGAAAGTCTGTTCGTCCCGACCTTCCGAACCGAAGGCCAGCCACGACCATTCGATACCGTCGAAATTGTGGTTCTCCAGATTGAGCTGGATAACGCGGCGCGTCAGCGCATCGTTGAGCGCCGAGATGAACTGCGTCAATTGCTCGGAGCCCACGCCTTGAGCCAGCATGTTGAAAGCCAGCTGGCGAACATCGGCGGCAGCCTGTTGCAAGGCCTCGACATTGCGCGCGCCGTCGATGGACTGGCGAATCTGGCGCAGGCCGACCCGCTGCAGCGAGAACAGATCGCGCTCGGACACGACCCCCGTCAGATGTCCTTCGGCATCGGTCACCAGAACGTGGCGAATGCCGTGTGTCGCCATGGCGAACATCGCATCGTAGGCGGTGGCATGTTCCTCGAGCATGAAGGGATTGGGCGTCATCGCCTCGCCAATCGGCGTGGTCAGCGGCAATTGCGCCAGCACCACGCGCTCGAGCAGGTCGGTACGGGTAAAGACGCCGACCGGCTTGCGATCCTCGCCAGCGATTACCAGCGAACCAATACCGGCTTGTGACATGGTTTCGAGCGCCGCACGGAGAACTGTTTGCGGCGTCACGGTAATCGGCGATCGGGCGCCGATGCCGGCCAGCGGCGAATTAAGCGTCTGTTGCTCGCTGGCGCGCTGGGCGAACTGCAATTGCAACTGGCGGCGCGACTGGTCGAGCAGGCTGGCGATGTACCGCGTGCAGAACAGGTTGAACTCCGGGCTTGAACTCATCAGGGCCAGGAAATCCTCTGCCGGCAACAGGTAGCAGAAGGTATCCGTCACGGCGCTGTAGTGATTGGTGGACGGCCGGCCAGCGGTGACGGCACCGATCGGGAAGCCCTCTCCCGCCCCCAGGCTGAGGATGGAATATTCGGTCACGGTAACCTCGCCCGCCTGGCGCGCCTGCACCTTGCCGGATTCGATCAGGTAGAAAAACCGAACGTTGCCGGCGGCGGGGCCAATAATCTCGCTGCCCGCCGGGTAAAAGGCGATCTGCGCCTTTTCGGCAAAATGCTGCAGCGCCTCCGGTTTCATTTTGTTGAACGGCGCGTGATTGCGCAAAAACGCAACCGTATGGCCCGCCATGCGGTTACGCCCGTTCTGGCGGAGTGCCGTTTCCATTTGGCCGACCACCATTTCCTGCCCTGATTGCTGTTGCGTAGTCACGACAACCTCATGTTTTTCTAAAGGGAATAGTTTAACTTGAGACGCTGCTGCAGGCGTCTGGCCTGCTTGAGCGACTCACGCAATATGGCCCGATCCAGGTCGTGCAGCATCGAAGGTTTCAGGCCACTGCCCATCGTTACTGATGCATCCGGCGCCGCACTCTGCTGGGCGAGTCGCAGACGCAAAATGTGTGAAAACGCTGCCACAAAACCGGCCTGTTCCTGGGCTGGCAGGCCAATCGTCTCACCAGCCTGGAGCAGGCGCTCGACGGTATTCACGCTGCGCGTACCTGCCGTCAATGCCAGGATGCGTCCCGCATCGACAAAGATGCGGCTACCGAATTTCTTGAGATCGATCTCGTCATCATCATTGAGCGCCAACTCACCGCGAAACGTGAGCGGCACCTCCGCCTGCAAGGCATTGGCTGCCATCAGGTGCTGAAACGACGGCGTGGCAACGGTCATTGACAACAACAGCGTACGCAGTTCCTCACCCAGTTCTGCAGCCCCATACAAAGGACGCAGATCAAAGAAAATACTGGCGTTGAGCAAGGCGTCCGGCTCCGGGCGGCGCACCCATTCGATGAATTGCTCGCGCCACTCATCGAACGACAGGCACCACGCCGGGTTGCCGGCCATGATGTTGCCGCTGCACAGGGCAAAGCCGGCATCGGCGAGACGCTGATTGACCTCCTGCGCAAAGGGCAGGAATAAGGCACGCACGGCATCGGCCTCCTGGCTGCTGCTGGCCTGGAAGATCAGCCCGTTATCCTGGTCGGTGACAAAGGTCTGTTCATGCCGCCCTTCGGAACCCAGCGCCAGCCAGCACCAGGCCACGGGCGGCAGGCGATGGCGGCGGGCAAGCGACGCGATGATACGGACCGTCAGCCGGTCGTTATACAGCGCAATGAGGCGGGTGGCGGCCACGCCGTCCAGCCCGCTGCCGACCAGTTCATGAAGACAACCGCGCACTCGCGGTGCCAGCGCGACGATATCTTCCACCGAGCCCGGCGCATCAAGCGCCGCCAGCAGTTCGGTCTGCTGCCTGAAGAGCTGCGAGGGGTCGGCCATCACGGCGTGCTCAGTACTTCACTCGGGCAAAGTAGGTCTTCTCCGAGGCCTCCAGTGCCTGGCGCACGGTAACGATGCCCTGATCTTCAAGCAACTTGACCAGCTTGAGGAAAACCTCGCCGGTCGCCAGCGCATCCTCAAGGGCATTGTGGCGGGTGCCGATAGTGATGCCGAGACGTTCCAGTATGACGTCGAGCTTGTGCGATTCCTGGTTGGGATGCACCACCGCCGACAGCAGCAAGGTATCGAGCACCGGCTGCGTGAAGCGGATTCCGGTGCGTTCCTCCTTCAACTGCAGGAAGCGCATGTCGAAGGCTGCGTTGTGGGCGATCAGCACGGTGTCTTCACAAAATTCATGGAAGGCCGGCAAGACCAGATCGATGTTCGGCTGGCCGCGCACCATGTCCTCGGTAATGCCGTGAATGGGAATACCCTCCGGCTTGAGCGGAATTTCCGGGTCGACAAGCTGGTCGAAAGTCTCCTGGCGCAACAGGCGGCCATTGACGATGCGGGCAGCGCCGACCTGGATGATCTCGTCGCCGTTCGACGGCTCCAGGCCGGTGGTTTCGGTGTCGAAAACCGTGTAAGTCAGATCAGACAGCTTGCGGTCGAGGTCGATCGACTTGTCCTCGAATTTGAACAGGTCGAAATCGTAGTATTCCGGCCGGCCGGTGACGTGACGCTCTTCAACCACCTGCTCCGCCTCCGGCGTCGACACCGGCAGCACGAAGCGGAAGAATGCCCGATGCGCAGCCTTTTCGCGCTCATACCAGATCTCGCCGCCATGCCGGTCGATGACGTCACGCAGGGTGAGTGGCGTCGTGTCGCTTCCCACCTGCATGGACTCCATTTCCCACGTATAGAAGGTTTCCGACGACATGGCCGGCCCGGCCCAGATCAGGTCAAGATAGGCCAGCTTGCCATTGGTGGTCAGGCGGAAGCGCAGTTCGCGTGGTTCATAGTGATCCTGCAACTTCGAGGCCAGACAGACCAGGGCAAAAACCAGCGAGAAACTGTCCGCCTTGATCCACAGCGAGGCGTCCACCTCTTCGGTCTTGGTCGGCAATTTGAGTTTGTCATCAATCCGGCGCTGGGCGGCGGCGATGATGTCGATGCCGAGAATATCTTCGAGCGGCCAGCGTGTCTTCAGCGAATCGGAGAACTGGCTCATGGTCTGGTCGATGACCTGGCTGCGCTTGGCCACCTCATCATCGATGACGCGCAGGAAGCGTTCACGCAATTCAGGCTCCATGTCCGGATAATC
>ERZ1645192.3411-NODE-3411-length-12932-cov-9.935544_pt1 | contig 12932 bp, 11 predicted proteins | sample MGYA00575354_ERZ1645192 | MGnify/ENA primary metagenome ERZ1645192 (study PRJEB40844, sample SAMN11349763) | freshwater sediment metagenome | isolation source: river sediment | host: Sediment | place: India: Faizupur Khadar , New Delhi | collected 2017-02-21 ... | reverse complement strand
CGGTACAAAGTGGCCCAGGCGCTCGTCGAGGAGTGCGCCTTGATCCTGTCCGATCCGGACAACCAGAAAGAACTGTCTTGAAAATCTATGATTCGGTGGAACACCAATAGGAATTCGGCCAGAGCGACACACCAGCACCGCGGGTCCGCTTCCGTCTGCCTGATCGTGGATACCAGGTGGCACGCCGCGCAGACGGTGCTCGCGCCGATTCTGGCCGCGACCGAAGCATGAGCCACCGGTGGCTATGCGGGTGAAAAATGCCATCGACAAGAGCGTCCGCCCCAAGCTTCGGTCAGCCGACAGACAGGTGTTCCGAGCTGAGCATCCCACCAAGGCGCGGGCGTTTTGCCGGCCGCAGAATTATTCCCATTCGATGGTGCTGGGCGGTTTGGTGCTGATGTCGTACACCACGCGGTTGACGCCGTGGACCTCGTTGACGATGCGGGTGGAGATCCGCTCCAGCACCGCGTAGGGCAGGCGGACCCAGTCGGCGGTCATACCGTCTTCGCTCTTCACTGCCCGCACGGCCACGGTGTACTCGTAGGTCCGCTCGTCGCCCATCACGCCGACGCTGCGGACAGGCAGCAGCACGGCGAACGATTGCCACAGCTTGGCATACAGACCGGCCGCGCGGATCTCATCGAGCACGATCCCGTCGGCGCGGCGGAGAATGTCCAGGCCCTCCGGAGTCACCGGACCCAGATGACGCACCGCCAGACCGGGTCCCGGAAACGGCTGCCGCTGGATGAAGGTGTCGGGGATGCCCAGGCGGCGGCCCAACCGCCGGACCTCATCCTTGAACAGTTCCCGGAGTGGTTCGATGAGCTTCAGGTTCATCCGATCGGGCAGGCCGCCCACGTTGTGGTGGCTCTTGATGACCGCTGACGGTCCCCTGACCGACACCGACTCGATGACGTCAGGATAGAGTGTGCCCTGGACGAGAAAGTCCACCCGGCCCAATTTGCGGGCTTCCGCCTCGAACACCTCGATGAACAGCTGACCGATGATTTTCCGCTTGGCTTCCGGATCGGCCACACCGGCGAGCGCATCAAGGAATCGGCGGGCGGCATCCACCGGCAAGACATTGAGCTCCAGTTGCCGGTAGCGCTCCAGCACGGCGGTAAATTCGGCCTGCCGCAGCAGCCCGTTGTCCACGAAGAGGCACAGTTGCTGACGGCCCACCGCCTGGTGGACCAGCGTCGCCGCCACGGTGGAGTCCACACCGCCGCTCAGGGCGCAGATCACCTGGCCGTCGCCCACCTGCTCCCGGATGCGCCGCACCTGCTCCCCGGCGAACGAGGCGAGCGACCAGGATCGCCGGCAGCCGCAGATGGTGAACAGGAAGTTTCGGAGGATCCGCGCCCCCTCGCGGGTGTGCGCCACTTCGGGATGGAATTGCAGCCCGTACCAGCGCCGTTCGGGGTGCTCGGCCGCGGCGACCGCCTGGTCCGACACCGCCGCCGCATGGAAACCCGGCGGCAGCCGACGGACGTCATCGCCGTGGCTCATCCAGACGACGGTCTCTTCGGGGACTCCGTCCAGCAGGGGGGACGGACCGACTCGTCGGATCGCGGCCCGGCCATACTCCCGGCAGGTGCCCTGCCGCACTTCACCGCCGAGCAACCGGGCGGTGAGCTGGAGTCCGTAACAGATGCCCAGCACGGGCACGCCCAGCTCGAACACACCGGGGTCGCAGACAGGGCTGTCCGGGTGGAGCACCGACATGGGGCCGCCTGACAGCACCACGCCGCTCAGCGGCCGCTGTCGAGCCGCGTCCAGAGAAACGTTGAAGGGCACGATCTGGCAGTAGACGCGGCACTCGCGGATCCGGCGGGCGATCAGTTGCGTATACTGGGAACCGAAATCCAGGATCAGGATCTCGTGGCGTGGCTTCATATGATCGCTCCTGGCGGGCTGCGTTCGGCAGTGGTCGGGGCGGCGACCGGGACGCGCCCCGACACTTGCGGCCGCCGGTGGCCTGCGGTACAGTGCATCTTAACAAACCCGGTTGGAAATTATCAAATCGGCTCCGGTGAACTTTCCGGTACCCGGCCGAATCTGAATCACCGGTCTCACGTGCAAAGGAAACTGGAGGGAAGATGAAACGTCTGTTGGCGGCCTGTTTGCTGTGTGTGGGGAGTTTGGCGTTTGCACTCGGCGCCCAGTCACCCGGAAAGATCATCGACAAGTATCGGACGGCCATCGGAGGGAAAGCCGTGAAAGCCGTTCGGGCGACGGAATGGTCGGGTACCGCTGTCGCTCCCGACGGGAATGCTGGGCGGTTCTCGTTACGGATGTCGGCGCCGGACCGGTACCGTTTGGACGTGGAACTGGGCACAACTGGTTTTACCGAATGCTACAACGGCATGTCCGCTTGGCGGCGGGACGCGGCGGGACTCCGGACGCTGGTCGGTGGGGACGCCGCGGCGTTGCGCCTGCGGGCGCTGCTGGCCACCACGCGACTGGGGGACCTGTCCCGCCACCGGATCCGGCCGGGTCCGGCGGTCCGCGCCGCCCGGGTGGAGGGTCGGACCGCCGTCGCCCTCGACCTGATGCAGGGTGAGGAGACACTCACTCTGGCGTTCGATTCCGCGAACTATCTGCTCCTCCGGCAGGAACGCCGGACGGAAGCGGGGGTGGAGACATGGCGGTTCGATGACTACCGCCGCGTGGACGGCGTGCTGGAGCCACACGCCCTGGCGTATCAGGGACCAGTCGGCGAATTCCGTGTGACGCTGGCGCGTGTCAGCCACGGTCCGGGCCTGGCTGCCGAGACCTTCCGTTTTCCGGCCGAGGCCGGCGGCCGGCCGCTGCCAGATCCGGCGGTGCTGTTGCGGGAGATTTCCGCCAACCAGGAGAAGAACGCCCGCATGCGGGAGCGGTACACGTTTCGTGAGAACCGGACGGTTCAGGAGATGGACGGATCCGGTCGAGTCAAGAAAACAGAATCCACGACCTACGACGTGACGCCGGTGAACGGGGCGTTTGTGGAGCGCCTGGTGAGCAAGAACGGCAAGCCCCTGTCGGTCAAGGAACAGGCGAAGGAGGATAAGCGCGTCGCGGAACAGGTTGAGAAGATGATCAAGGAGTCAGGCAAAAAATCCGGCCGGCGCGGATCAGCCGGCGAGGAAGACGCGGTGCTGATTTTTCTTCGGGCTGCGGAGATCCACTCGCTCCGCCGGGAGCAACTGCACGGCCAGGAAGTCATCGCCTTCGACTTTGAGCCGCGAACCGATTTCAAGCCGCGGAACCAGACGGAAAACCTTCTCGGTAAACTGGCCGGGACCATCTGGGTGGACGAGGACGCCCGGGAGGTCGCCCGGGTCGAAGCGCGGCTCACGGACAAGTTCAAGATTGGCGGCGGGTTGCTGGCTTCGGTTTCACCGAACACCCGCTTTCTTGTGGAACAGCGGAAGGTGGCCGGGGAGGTGTGGCTGCCGCATCTCACCGACGGCAACATCGCCGCGCGGGTGTTGCTGTTGTCCGGCGTTAACGTCCGGGTGGTTTCCAGGTTCAGTGACTATCAGAAGGTTCAGGTGAACGTGAATTATGAGATCCCCCCGCCGACAAAGGCAAACTGACCTTCCGTCGGTTGGTTAGGAGCGGCAGCGGGATCAGTTAACCGATCCGCACGACGGTGGCGTGTCCGTGCTGAGGGGTCGAGCTGCGGTGTAGCGGCCGGGACGGGCCAGGAGGAGCCGCAGGCCGTCGGCCTCCCAGTCTCGACCGGACGGCTCCTGGGGCCAACCGTCGGCGCAGGGGGCCAGCGACTCGGCTCCGGGACCGGTCACGATCACCGGCCGCCAGGGGCCCTCCTCTTCCGGCAGGAGTCGGGTGGCGGCGAACAACCCGCCGTCGAGCCGAACTTCGCTGTTGAGATCGTGACCACTGGCCAGCTGGATCAGATAGTCGCCGAGTTTGGCGGGGGTCAGTCGGTCGGTCCGGTGCGCCAGTCCCGCCCGGATTTGTGATCCCTTGAGCACCCAGACGGTGGTGAGTGCGGCGCCGGCGTGCACCAGAAACCAGCGCGCCGGCAGGGCCGGCCGCAGGAGGGGGTGGCCTGCCTGCAGCCCGATGAACGCCGCTGCCGCCGGGGCGACGAAGAGGCTGTTCGAAAACACCCGACTCAGTCCCCAAGCCAATGATGGATAAGGCTGGACGGCGGGCTGTGTCAGGTCGGACGCGGCGCCGCCCGAGTCCAGAAAATGACTGAACAGGTCGCCGGCCTGGTCGCGGGTCCGATGCAGCGATGCCCATGGTTCCTCCACCGCCAGGACCAGCCGTCGGGGAAGCGGGATGGCCAGTTCCACCAGCAGCCGCCACACCGGATCCCGGACGAGGGTCCATGGGTTGACGGGAAAAGTCCCGGCCGGCGGATGGGCCGCGGCGCGCAGCGACAGGTCGTTGCCGGGAAACAGCCGATCCAGCTGCAGCTGGAATTCGCGGTCAGCCCAGATGGGGATGCCCGCCTCCGCCAACAGCCGGATGGCGTCCACATGCTCTGCCGCCAGCGGGAGCATGCCGCCCAGATGGGGTGGCACCTGTTCCTCGCGGCAGGTCCGGAGCAGTTCGGACAGGCGGTCGGCGTAACCGGTGAGTTGCAGCTCAACGCCGGCGGTAGTCTCGGATTGAAGCAGAACGCGTGACGCGCGCGGCGTCACCATCAGCCCCATGTCGCAGGTACAGATAGATGAGTCCATGGGCTTGGATTATAGCCGAACCGGCTCCACCCGCCAAGGTCGGAAGAAATGGTTGCTGCCCGGGGATCATGCCGGTACAATAACGAATCTTGGATACACCGATCAATGCCTTCAGCGCGAGGCCCGGATGAGCGGACCAATGAATTTGGAAAAACTGTTTCAAGCCATTCTGAAACCGGCCCTCGGCTGCACTGAACCGGTGGCGGTCGCCCTGGCGGTCGGCTCAGCCGTCCAGGCCGCCGGCGGTTGGGTGGTGGGGCAACGCGTCCTGCCGGTGACCGGTTTGAAGGCCGCGGACATCGAGGATATCACGGTGAAGGTCACCCCGTGCATCTACAAGAATGCGTTTGCCATACCAATCCCCAACACACCCGGATTGAAGGGCATCTACATCTCGGCGGCGCTGGGCGCCTTCTGCAATCCGCTGCTGGAACTGGAACTCTTCAACCAGGTGGACAACGCCACGGTGGACCAGGCCCGGTGGCTCATCGACCAGGGCCGCGTATCGGTGACCGTCGATGAAAACCTGCCGCCGGTCGACCTGTACATCGAGGCGGTGGTCCGCTTCCGGCGGGAAGCGGATGTCCTCGCTGGCGGCTGCAGCATCCAGGACCGGCACACGCACATCGTGCGCCTGCTTGCCGGTGACCGGGAAACCTATCGCGATCAGCCTGAGGCCACCGGACACCGACCGGTCGACGCGGATTTGGAAACCCTGCGCCAGATGGCGCTCAGCGAGATAGTCGCCCTGGTGGCTGAGCTGCCGGATCCGGTGGTGGAGCTGATCCGCCGGACCATCGCGCTGAACATGCGCGTCTGCGAAGCCGGCTTGACCGAACCGCTGGGCCTGGGTGCCGGGTATCACGGCGCCGGCGGCGACGCCGACGACCATGTCGACCTGCCCCACCATGTCTCCAGCGTCGCGGCGGCGGGCAGCGATGCCCGCATGTCCGGCTTTCCGTTGGAGGTGATGAGTTCCGCGGGATCCGGCAACCAGGGGATCATCGCGACGATCCCGGTGGTGGCCTGGGCCCGCAATGCGGGCCTGCCGGAGGATCGGCTGGTTCGGGCGGTGGCGCTGGCCCACCTGGTCACCATGCACATCACCCTGCACGTGGGCTACCTGTCCGCGCTCTGCGGTGTGGCCATCAAGGCCGGGATCGGGGCGGCTTGCGGCATCACCTACGCGATGGGCGGGGACGTCACGGACATCGGACGGGCGGTCAAGATCATGGCGGCCACGCTCTCCGGCATGATCTGCGACGGGGCCAAACCGGGCTGCGCGCTGAAAGTCAGCTCCTCGGCGGATATGGCCACCCGCGCGGCCCAAATGGCCATGAAACAGATGGATGTGTCGGCGGATGACGGCATCGTCGCGCTGACGCCCGAGGCCACCATCCGCAACCTGGCGGAACTGAGCCGGTCCATGCGGGCCGTGGATCGGAAGATCATCGAGATCATGGATGAAAAGGCCCGCCGCTGAGTGACGCGGGTGGGCAACCGGACAGCGGGGGGGCGCTGGGCCGGTCGACTGCAGGACAGGTGTTGTTGCCAGCGGCGCAGGCCGAGGCGACACCGGAACCGCGGCCGGAGTTCCGTGCGGCGCATGCGCACCGCGCCCGGCCGGGTATATCGCCGGGGACATGATTCTGCGGGGACCGGGTGATGACTCCACTGCCTTGGCTCAACACTCTGCCAGCTGTTATCCAGTCCGGGCTTGCCTTGGCCTGGGTTGCTATCCTGGTGGCGGGCTGCCGCGGCTTAGGCGCCCGGATTGAAGGGTTCATCCTGCCAATCGAGGAGCATCCCCGGCGCCACAGCGCCTTCACGTTCGCGTTCCAGACCGCCCTGGGGCTGGGCGCCATGGCCCAGCTGCTCTACGGCCTGTCGCTGGTGGGCCTGGTGCGGCTGCCGGTGGTCGCGGCGCTGGCCGTCGGGTTCTGGTGGTGGGGGCATCGCGGCCAGCCGGGCCGGCCGGTGTGGGCATGCCTGCGCGATCACGGCCGCTGGCCGGCGCTGGCCCTGGTGCTGCTCGGTGTTCCGTTCCTGCTGTGCTTCGTGCCCGAACTGAATTTTGACGCTTTGCGCACCCATCTCTGGCTGGCTCGCGAACTGGCCGCCACCGGACTGCTGCCGGTGGAACCGAGCAACTGGAACGCGTACATTCCCAACGCCACGGCCGTGCTCTTTGGCGCAGCGGGGTTGGCGGGGGGAGAAGTCGGCGCGAAACTGCTGCATTTCTGCCTGGGTGTTCTGATTGCGCTGCTGCCGGGCGTGTTTGTGGAGGAACGGCTCGAACCCGGAGGCACCTGGCTGTTCGCGGCGTTCTGGCTGGTGCTGCCCGTGGTGATGTGGGAGATGTCTTCGGCATATACCGATCTCGGCGTGACGCTGTTTCTGTTTGCGGCGATCTTGTGTTTGTTCCGGTGGCGCCGGTTTGGCACAGAAGGCTGGTTGACTCTCGCTGCAATTTTCATGGGTCTGGCGCTGACCGCCAAGCCCACGGCGCTGCCGTGGCTCGGCTGGTTGACGGGCGCGGTGCTGGTGTTCGGCGCATTCCTGCGCCGTCCGCGGCGTGACGTGCTTCTCCACGCCGGCATTTTCGTCGCGCTGGCCGTCCTGATCGTTGCTCCGTGGCTGTTCCGCACGTATTTCCTTACAGGGAATCCGCTATTCCCGATACCGCTGCCCGGTTTCCATTCTGACCTGATCACGCCGGCGATTGTGGCCGAGGTGCGCCGGGAGCAACTCGCTTTCGGCTTCGGCCGCGAGTGGAGCGCGCTGGTGGCCCTGCCCTGGAATCTCCTGATCCGCCCCGAAGCGTTTCGAGGCGGTCCGGGGCCGCTGATATTCCTGGCCCTGCCCTTGCTGGCATTGTGGTGGCGGCGCAGCTCGGGTTGGGACCGATGGTTCGCCTTGTCCTTCGGGTTCGGCACGCTGGTCTGGTTCTTCACTGCCCAGGAGATCCGCTACCTGATGCCCGTGCTGCCGCTGGCGGCCTGGCTGATTCTGCGGCCGCTGGTTCTGGGTGAACGCTGGGGCCGCGGGTTCCAGATCGCCTGGGGGGCGGGGCTGGTGCTGCAGCTCGTGTACCTGTCACCGCTCGTCTATCCGTGGGTGCATCCCGACGTGCCCTTCCAGGTCAGGGTGGGGGTTGCCGAACTGAAGACAGCTGCGGGGATCATGCCGCGAGCGGAGTATCTCGCCGCCCGGAATTCGTTTTTTCCGGTCTATGACTGGGCCAACCGCAATCTGACCGGTTCGGTGCGGCTGCTCTCGTTTGATGCGGCGGCCTACTGGAGCCGCTGGCCGTTGCTGTACGCCTTTTCGAAGGAAGGCGAATTCGCGGGCACCGAGCACGATCCGGACGTCATCCTCACGCGGTGCCACCGCGCGCGGCTGACCCACGTCATCGTCAACTCCGACTGGCTGACGCCTGACATGGACCGCCGACGCGTGTCGGAATTTTTCAAGCCGGAATTCCAGGACCGCTACCTGCAGCTGGTCCACGCCCACGGGCCGGTCAAACTGTTCGCAATCCCGCCGCCGGCCGGGATCGGCGCCGCACCGCCCCCTGCCCCGGCCGGAGCCGGCCCATGAAGCTCTCCGTGCTGATTCCGGTTTACAACGAAGCCACCACCATCGCGACCGTGCTGGAGCAGGTGACCCGGGTGGATCTCGGGGACATCGTGCGGGAAGTCATCGTCGTGGACGACGGCTCCATCGACGGCACTGCGGAGCGGGTGCAGGCGTTCATCACCGCGGATCCGGCCGGAGTCGAAATCAGCTTGTTCCGCAAAGCCAACGGCGGCAAGGGATCGGCCATCCGTGAGGGCCTGCGCCACGCCGGCGGCGACTATGTCCTGGTCCAGGATGCGGACCTGGAATACGATCCGCGGGAGCACGCCCGCCTGCTTCACGCCGCGGTCTCCCGCGGTGCGCCGGTGGTGTACGGGTCGCGCAATCAGGGCGGGCGGAACCCGCGTTCCAGCGCGGCCTTTTACTGGGGCGGCCGGCTGCTGTCGGTGTGGGCCAACGTGCTGTACGGCTCGCGCCTCACCGACTACGCGACCTGCTACAAACTGCTGGACCGCCACCTGATGGAAGAGCTGCGACTGGCATGTGATGGATTTGAATTCTGCGCCGAGGTCACGGCCAAGGTGCTGCGCCGGGGCGTGCCCATCGTGGAGATCCCTATCAGTTACCATCCCCGCAGCTTCGCCGAAGGGAAGAAAATCCGCGCGCGGGACGGGATCATCGCCGCCTGGACCTTCCTGCGCCTGCGCTTCTCCCGCTCCGCCGCGCCCACCCAACGCACCTGACGGCACGCACCGCGCGACCCGCGCCGGGCGGCTTTCTGTCCGATTTTTGACCCAGATCAAATGCCGCCGCCGGCTTCCGGTTAGAATGGTCCGCGCGGGGATCCGCTCCGGCGTCCCGATCATCCAGGAGAACGACCATGCACATGTACTGCTACCAATGCCAGGAGACCGGCGAAAAAACCGGCTGCCGCTACCACGGCGCCTGCGGCAAGACGGACGAAACCGCCAATCTTCAGGATTTGCTGATCTATGTCCTGAAGGGGATCGCGGTGTGCGCCGAAGCGGCACCCCCGGGGCGGCCCGTGGACCGTGACGCGGGGCTCTGCATCGCCCGGTCGCTCTACGCCACCATCACGAACACGAACTTTGATCCGGACCGCTTTGTGAGCATGATCGGCGAAGGGCTGCAGATCCGGAATCGCCTGCGTGACCTGTACCGGCCGTCACTCACACCCGCCCTGCAGGACATGATCAACTGGGACGAAACCGACGTCTGGCGGCTGCGCCAAAAATCCATGACGGTGGACATCCGCAACACCCCCAGCGAGGACATTCGCTCGCTCCGTGAGCTGACCACGTACGCCCTGAAGGGCATTTCGGCGTATGTGGTCCACGCGGCAGTCAACGACTTCTACGACGACACGCTGCTCGGCGCCATGATCCGGCTGCTGGCGGCCATCGCTCGGGAGGAGGACGAGTCGACGCTCGGTGATCTGGCCATCGAGGCAGGCCGGGTCATGATCGACGCCATGGCACTGCTGGACCGCGCCAACACCGCCGTTTACGGGCAGCCGGAGGCGGTGCCGGTCCCGCTGGGCACGCGCTCCCGGCCGGGCATCCTGGTGACTGGTCATGATCTCAAGGACCTGGTGGAACTCCTGGAGCAGACCGAGGGCGCCGGCCTTGACGTGTACACGCATTCCGAGATGTGGGCCGCCCACTACTACCCCGCCTTGCGCCGGCATGCCCACCTGGCCGGCAACTACGGCAACGCCTGGTGGATGCAGGATTTCGAGTTCGCCAGTTTCAACGGCCCCATCCTGGTCACGTCCAACTGCATCGTGCCGGTTCAGGACACCTATCGGCATCGGATCTTCACCACCGGTGCGGCCGGATATCCCGGGATCCCCCACATCCCGGACGCGCCGGCCGGCCAGGCGAAGGACTTTAGCCCCCTGATCCGGTTGGCGCACGAGTGTCTTCCGCCCCAGCCCATCGAACAGGGCAGTGTCGTCGGTGGATTCACCCACGGGTTCGTCACCGCGCATCTGAATGGCGTTCTGAACGCGGTCCGCGCGGGGAAGATCCGTCGGTTCGTGGTGATGGGCGGCTGCGACGGTCGCGATCCCCGGCGGCAGTACTTCACCGATCTGGCCCGGTCGCTGCCGCCCGAGGCGGTCATCCTCACCGCCGGGTGCGCCAAGTATCGCTACATCAAGCTGCCACTGGGCGACATCGACGGATTGCCCCGGGTGCTGGATGCCGGCCAGTGCAATGATTGTTATTCGCTGGTGCGGATCGCCCTGGCGCTTCAAGCGGCCCTGGGCATCGACGACGTCAACGATCTGCCCATCGACTTCGAGCTGGCCTGGTACGACCAGAAGGCGATCGGCATCATCCTGTCGCTGCTGAAACTGGGCTTCCGCAAGGTGCGCATGGGACCCACCCTGCCCCTCTTCCTGCAGACGGGTGCAGGTCGGCGCTTCATGGATCGGTACGGACTGGGCTGCACCTGCTGATCGCGTCCCCCGGTCGACCGGTAGCGTCCGCTCGGGTCTGGGGCCGGTCCGGAGAGGGAACGGGTAGTGTCGCAGATCCGCGGGAGGTTCAGGATGGTGTTCCAACAGATCGCCCAGGGCCGCACCAGGAATTTCGCCTACCTGTTCGCCAGCCATCCGGGCGGCAGCGGTTTCGCCGTGGACCCCGGGCCGGACCCCGTCCCTGACCACCTCCTGGAAGTGATCCGCGGCCTGAAAGTGGACGTCACGTCGATCATCCTCACCCATCATCATGCCGATCATGTGGCGGGCACGACCGCGTTGGTGGCGGCGACGGGCGCGTCCGTGCACGCTCACGCGGAGACGGCCCGCCTGCTCTCCGGCCGGGTGCGGGTGGACCGGTGCCTGGCCGATGGCGGGACACTCCGGTGGGAAGAGGGCCTGGTCGCCGCGGTGTTGGCCACGCCCGGCCACGCCCCCGGGAGCATCTGCCTGGTGGTGAACGACACTTGGCTGGTCACCGGCGACACCTTGTTCATCGGCGACTGCGGCCGCACCGACCTGTCCGGGGGCGACGCGGCTGCGCTGTTCCAGAGTCTCCAGCGGCTCAAGGGGCTCCCGGATCATCTGGCGGTCTGTCCCGGCCATGACTACGGCCCCCTTCCGATCCGGCGGCTGGGCGAGGAGAAAGATCACAACCCGGCGCTGCAGGCCGCCGACCTGGCCGCGTTCAAAGCGATTCCCTGAGTGGTTTTAATCGAACGACGCCATGACCGGCGCGTGGTCGGACGGCTTCTCCCCCTTCCGCTCGTCCCGGTGCACCGCCGCACCGGTGCAGCGCGCCGACATGGGCGCGCTGGCGAGGATGTGGTCGATCCGCAGCCCCCAGCCGCGATGAAACGCGCCGCCGCGGTAATCCCACCAGGTGTAGATCGTCTCCTCCGGATGGTGCCGACGGAGCAAATCCGTCAGCCCCCAGCCGGCCAGGTGGCGCAACGCCTCCTTCTCCGGTTCGGTGAAGAGCAACTGCCCATGCCACGCCGCGACATCCCACACGTCGCGGTCTTCGGGGGCGACGTTAAAATCGCCCGCCAGCACCAGGGGGGACGCCGGGGGCACCGCGGCGTCCAGCCAGTCGCGGAAACGCCGGTACCAGGCCAGCTTGTCCCCATAGCGAGGGGAATCCAGGGCGGTGCCGTTCGGGGCGTACACGCTCACGACGCGCACGCCGGCCACAGTGGCGGCGATCACACGGCGGTCGGCGTCGGCCGCGTCAACGGGGAGCCCGCGCACAACGTCCGCCGCCGGAGCCAGGCTGAGCAGGGCAACCCCGTTGTAGGTCTTCTGGCCGAAGACGGCGCAGCGGTAGCCCAGCGACTCAATCTCGGCGAACGGGAACTGGTCGTCGACGACCTTGGTCTCCTGCAGACAGGCGACGTCGGGCCGCTCCCGATCCAGCCAATCGAGGAGCCGGGGCAAACGAGCCCGGATGGAGTTTACGTTCCAGGTGGCAATTTTCACGGGGCGTCTCCACTTCGGCATTCGGTCTCGAGCTCTTCGTAGCACGCGGGCCGGAATCGGGGGGTGCACACGGCCAGGAACACCAGGTCCTCGCAGCCGATGTTCGTGATCCGTTGGCGGCATGCCGGCGGGATGAGCACCACGTCACCAGGCGTCACGTCCTGCGGCGGCAGATCCCCCGCCTCCACCCGGCCGGCGCCGGCGAGAATGACATAGCGTTCCGCCGTCCCGGTCAAACGGTGCCACCGCGTGGTGGCGCCGGGCGCGACACGCGCCCGAGCGATGGACGCATCCGGATCGTCCGAACTGTTGGACAGTTCGAGGATGAAGCAGCCCTCGGGAATGAACGATTCGGCACCGGGATTGACACGACGAATGGTTGCGCGCATCGGGTGACCCCCTCACCGCCTGCTCCTGATTATACACCCGCGGCCGACCGGGCTTGATCGGCCGATGTCCGCATCGGTCCGGATGGGAGGGGGTGCTTAGTTTTTGACGGCCTCCCCGGCTTCGGCTACACTGGTGCCGGAAGGACTGATCCGGCAGGCTCCGGCAGCAGAGCCGGAGCCCGGCCACCGCCGCGGAGTGGACGTGAAACTGCAACTGGTCGTCGAAGGTAGCACCCTGCATGGCCGAGTCCTGCCGCTCGGCGACGGCTGGCTGCTCGCCGG
>ERZ1645192.3410-NODE-3410-length-12933-cov-5.169669_pt1 | contig 12933 bp, 9 predicted proteins | sample MGYA00575354_ERZ1645192 | MGnify/ENA primary metagenome ERZ1645192 (study PRJEB40844, sample SAMN11349763) | freshwater sediment metagenome | isolation source: river sediment | host: Sediment | place: India: Faizupur Khadar , New Delhi | collected 2017-02-21 ... | reverse complement strand
GGTGTTACGGGTGGTATGACGGAGGAGGATACCTCTGCCGTTTCTTTTGGTGATTCCGAAACAGGAGTGATCGCATCCGCCGATGCCGCAGACACCGGGGGGGATAATTTTTTCGTTAAATTCAATTTGTCTTCGAAGAGCTGTACAATTTGTCCTCTGATATTTCCTTTGTCTGATGCTTTTGTTGTGGGAAAATATTTCATGAAATCATCATACGCTTCCTTGTCAGGATCTTTGTTTGCTGCCGTTGTGTAATCCGCAAGAGATTTTTCGTATTCGTCCAAAGCATAATAAGCCAGTCCCCTGTTGTAAAATGGTGAACTGTCATTAGGATCTTTTTCAATCGCGTTATTGTAATCCGCAATGGCTTTTTGGAGATTTCCCATGTTTTGATAGATATTGCCGCGGTTGGCATAAAAACCGGCGTGGGGATTTAATTCAATAGCCTTGTTGTAATCCGTAATCGCTTTTTCCGTATTTCCTTGAGCAAAATAAACATTCCCTCTATTGGAATAGACGCCGGCAAAACTCGGATTAATTTCGATGGCCTTGCTGTAATCGTCAATGGCCTGTTGAAGGTTCCCCTGTGCCTGATGAACATTTCCGCGGTTACAGTAAGCGGCTGAGTATTTGGGATTCGTTTCGAGAGCTTTTGTATAACTTATGATCGCCTGTTCAAGATTGCCCTGTTTTTCATAGGTGTTGCCCATATTATAATAAGCTTCCGTGTATTGTGGATTGATGGCGACCGCTTTTTTATAATCCTCTATGGCGTCAGAAAGTTTTCCCTGTTTTCCATAAGCGTTACCGCGATTATAATAAGATTTTACATGCTTGGAATTCAGTTTTATCGCTTTGGTATAGTCATCGATCGCTTGAATGAAGTTCCCTTGATCTTTGAATTGATTGCCCCTGTTATAATAGTCTTCCGCTGTTCCCGCCGGTATATCTGGCACTGTTTCCGCAAAAATCGATGGTACAAAAAACAAAAATATTAAAGACAACGTAATTAATATTTTTTTCATAATAAATGTCTTCCTTTTAAATTTATTGATAATACTTGGAAAGTGTCGAAAATAAAACAAAACTCACTTATATTGTCAAGTTAATTCTACATGTGAGGGGTAACCATTTACAGGACTCATTATAGAATGAAGACGTAAGGACAATTGATAAATTGGGTGCTGAAAAAAATAATGACCCTGTCGAAAAAAAGATTAATCAAAAAATTCAGGATCATTATGTTAAAAAAGACATTTGACATAATAGAGTCAATTATCTATACAAACACTATTAAAAAAAATCAAACAACGCGAGACAGTCCTTACGAGCAACATCCATTATGACGTAACCGCAACATGGCGATGAGAGGGGGGGTAATCATGCAGGAAGTTCATGCCGGAGGAAAACTTTTTAAGAAAATCTATGTCAGTATATTTCTGTGGTTTACAGGTAGGGCTATACAGGCGGCGGCAAAAACCGATCAAGAAATTAAAAAAGAATTCGATGCCCTTCCCGAAGAGTATACATTTGCCCTGGGTTGCCTTCCCAACGGTCCTTGGATGGTTGTCGGCAAGGAAAAAGGCCGTGTAAAATATTTCGGCGGTGATTTAAATGTCCGTCCCGTGCAGCTTCGGTTGGTCATAAAAAGCATTGACGCGGCATTTCTGATTCTGTCTTTTCAGGAAAGCACAACTCTGGCGACCGGTCGCAACCGCCTGATGACGGACGGTGAAATTCCCTATGCTCTGTCCATCATCAGGGTTCTTGATATGGTTGAAGTTTATCTCCTGCCCAAGATTATTGCCTCTCTGGCCGTAAAAAGATATCCATTATGGTGGTCGTTCGGCCGGAAATATGGAGGTAGAGTTGGCGTATATACCCGAACTGTACTCGGAATTTTCGGGATAAAATGAAAGGAATAATAAAATGAATCTTGCAGCCGGCTTCACATTTATCTGTCCGTTCAAAACCAACTCGGGGAACAGGGCGCTGGAACATCTTCCTGTTGAACTCTCCGATCTGAACGCCTTCAAACCCATGATCATCACCAGCGCGTCCCTCACAGGCAAAAAGGCAATCAGGACGCTGATCCAGGCCTTCGGTGATTCGGGAATGACCCTGGGACTTTTTGACGAAGTAACGGACAAGGCGGACTTGAGTGTTGTAGATCAAATTAAAGAACTATATGTTCATGGAAAATATGATTCCATCATTGCGCTGGGTGCCGGTCTGGTTGCGGATACAGCCAAACTGGTCAACCTGGCTGTATCCACAAAGATCGCCGACGCGCGCAAGCTTTCTGCCGAAGCGGACATTCGCGGTCCCCTCAGCCCTCTGGTCGTGGTGCCTACCGCAGGAGCAACAGGCATGGAAACATCGAAATATGCTGTTTTGAACAGAAGAACATTTGTTTCCGTGTCGTTAATGCCCAATCTGGTTATCCTTGATCCGCGTCTCACAAAAACATGTGACCCGAAAATAACAGTCGAATCGGGCATGGCTGCATTCGGCCGTACTCTGGAGGCTTATATTTCCTCGGATAAAAATCCTTTCATGGATGCCTATGCTTTCACCGCGCTGCGTTTTATCCGGGAGAATCTCGCCGTCGCTGTCAATAAACGCTGCAATAAACAAGCGTCGCTTGCGGTGGCCAATGCCGCAGCCATGTCGGGATGCGTTCTTTCCAATACAGGTCAAAACGTTCTGCATAGACTGGGTCAAATATTTCAGAACATCGTCCATGTTCATCCGGGGGTGATGATCGGAATGTGCCTGAATCCTTTTCTTGATGATTGCATGAAGAAGGACAGCTCTCTTGTTTCCAGCCTTCTCCAGCCGCTGGCCGGAGACGACAAATCCGCAGCCATGCCGGAAGCCGGAAAGGCCGGTGAGGCGTTTAGAGAGATCTACGGATTTTCATATGAGATTTACGGTGCCCTCAAGGGCAGAATGCCGCGCACCATCAGCGAGGCGGGAATTTCCCAATTTCTGATGAACGATATATTAGAGATCATAAATAAAGAACCGGATGGGGCTTACCTCCGCACGCTCGTTGAACGTGTCTGCGGCAGCTCTGTCAGGGCCTGAACGGAAAGGATGCAAACCGATGATACTACCGGATTATTATGAATTCTGTTGTCGTGTAAAGCTTGTAGCGGGGCATGACGCCCTCGAAAAGATACCGTCTCTGCTTGGCGAAATGGGGGCCCAAAAACCGCTGATTATTACGGATAAGGGTGTTGCTGCTGCCGGTCTCGTGGATATCGTGGTCAAGGCGCTAAGCGACGGCGTGGTCATAGGTGGAATAGCGGATAATGTTCCTCCCGATTCCGACCTTAAAGTCGTCAATCAGCTGGCCGGTCTTTACCGGGACAATGCCTGTGACGCCATTATCGCCATCGGTGGCGGTTCCGTTATGGATACGGCAAAGGGTGTTAACATCGTCGTTTCGGAAAATGCAACTGACCTGATGGCCTTCAGCGGCGCCGGAGCACTGAAGAGGCATTTGAAGCCTCTCGTGGCCGTGCCAACCACGGCAGGGACAGGTTCGGAAGTGACACTGGTCGCTGTCATCAAAGATCACGAAAAACATTTGAAGATGCTTTTCACCAGTTATTTTCTGCTGCCCAGCGTATCCATTCTTGATTCTCGCATGACCATGACCATGCCGCCGTTTATAACGGCCATGACAGGGATGGATGCCTTAAGCCACGCAGTGGAAGGGTATTACTGTTTGCAGAAAAATCCGCTCAGCGACGCCCATTCTCTAGCGGCTATCAACATGATTTTCAAAAACCTTCCGTCTGTGACAAAAAATCCGTTAGACAAGGACGGCCGCCTCGCCATGGCGGTAGCTGCCTGTCTTGCCGGAGTTTCCTTTTCCAATTCCATGGTCGGGCTGGTTCATAATCTCGGCCATGCAACCGGCGCCGTCTGCGGCGTTCCGCACGGAATCTGCATGGCGATGTTACTGCCCTACGGCCTCGAATACAATATGCATAAACGCGAGGACACTATCGCAGAGCTGCTGTTGCCCATAGTAGGTGAGGAAGTCTATCTTCAAACCTCCAAAAGTGAACGGGCGGACAAAGTTGTGTCCATGATCAGGCAGATGAATCAGGACCTCAACGTCATTACCGGCGGAAGACATCCGCGGAACTTGTCGGAGATCAAGGACCGCGACGGCAAGCAGATGGTTCCCCGGGATGTTCTGCCACAGATCGCCCAAGCCGCAATGCTTGACGGAGCAACCATTTATAATCCGGAGGAACAGGACTACGAAGATAACCTGATGGTTCTGGATGCAGCATGGGAAGGCAGGTCTCTTGACCGCAACAAAATTAAAAAAGGATAAACATAAAAAGTAGGAGTTGTCATGAATAAACCTTATATGGGAAAAATCCTGATGGTGGATTTATCCGCCAAAACCATAACGGAAGAAAAGATACCTGATAATGTGTATAAACAGTATCTGTCCGGGATGGGGCTTGGCGCGTATATTCTTTACAACCGAATCCCCGCAGGGGCCGATCCTCTGGGACCGGACAATATTCTCGGTTTTTGCTCCGGTTTTCTGACAGGAACCAGCAGCTTCTTTTCCGGGCGATGGACACTGGTGGGTAAATCGCCTCTGACCGGAGGATGGGGAGACGCCAATTGCGGCGGCACATTTTCTCCAGCCATCAAACACTGCGGCTATGACGCGATATTCTTTAAAGGCATCAGCGATAAACCGTTGTATCTGTATGTCAAAAACGGCAAGGCCGAATTAAAATCCGCGGAAGGCATTTGGGGATTGGATGCCATCGAAGCCGAGGAAAAACTCGAAAAAATGTACGGTCCTAAGGCGCATGCGGCCGTCATTGGCACGTCCGGAGAGAAGGTGTCGCTGATTTCGGGAGTATGCACGGACAGCGGCAGGATCGCAGCCCGGTCGGGACTCGGCGCGGTCATGGGTGTCAAAAAACTCAAGGCCGTGGTTGTCGAAGGCGTGCAACGAATCGGCGCTTACGATCAAGCGGAAATGAAACGGTTGACCAAACAGAGCGAAAAGTGGGTAAAATTCCCCATGCCTCTCAGTTTGCTTCCGGGGATAGGCATGGCCCTGATGGGGACGTTCCTGCGCCTGACAACCATCATGTTTGCCCAGGACGGTCTTTTGTATAAAACAATTTTAAGAAAATGGGGCACGGGAGGTATGAATCAGATGTCGATCGAAATGGGCGATTCACCTCTGAAAAACTGGGATGGTTCAAACCGCGATTTTCCCCTGAAGAAGTCGTCTAAAATCAATCCTGACATTATCATCAATACGGAAATTGTAAAATATCATTGTCATTCCTGTCCTTTGGGATGTGGCGGCATATGTGCGACCAAGGGAAAGTACGCACACACCCACAAACCCGAATACGAAAGTATATTGGCGCTGGGCGGCCTGTGTATGAATGAAGATCTTGACAGCATTTTCTATATGAATGAAATTCTTAACAGAGCGGGCATGGATACGATTTCTGCGGGTGCGACCGTGGCGTTTGCCATTGAATGTTATGAAAAAGGCATCCTCACCAAAAAAGACACGGATGGACTGGAACTGAAATGGGGCAATACCGAAGATGCCGTCGCCCTCATAAAAAAAATGATCGCTCGAGAGGGAATAGGCGATATTCTGGCTGACGGGTCGAAAGTGGCTGCCAGGAAAATCGGCAAGGGAGCCGAGGCCTGCACGGTGCACGCGGGTGGCCAGGAACCGGCCATGCATGACGGAAGAAATGACCCGGGCTTCAATGTGCATTACAGCGTGGAGCCGACGCCGGGACGTCATACGATCGGCGCTCACCTGTATTATGAAATGTTTCAGTTGTGGAAGCGTGTGAAGGGGCTTCCGAGCCCCAATCTTCTGTTTTTTAAAAACAGCAAGTATAAAATTAACGAAGAAAAGGCAAAGGCTTCCGCGGCGTGCAGCAAATTTATGAGTATGGCCAACGGCGCCGGCATGTGCATGTTCGGTGTTTTTATCGGGATAAAAAGAGTTCCGACATTCGACTGGCTTAATGCGTCGACCGGCTGGAACATGACGCCTAATGAATATATGACGATTGGCGAAAGGATTCAGACCATCAAACAGGCTTTCAATGTCAAACACGGCATCGAGCCGAAAAACAATTTCATCAGCGCAAGGGCCCAGGGCAATCCACCGCAGAAGGAAGGCGCCAATAAAGGAAGATTCGTGGATGTGGAGAAACTGGCCGCGGATTACTGGAAAGAATTCGGATGGGATTCGGCGACAGGTAAACCGAGCGAGGAAACTCTTCAAAAACTGGGAATAATATAAGGAAAAAATATGTCATATACGATTACGGAAAAATGCAATGGCTGCGGAGCGTGTGTACGAATTTGTCCTGCTGATGCCATCACAGGCGAAAAGAAGAAAATTCATGCCATAGACGTTGCTTTATGCATCGAATGCGGCGCCTGTGGCAGGGTATGTCCTCAGTCATCGCTGCTGGATGAAAAAGGCGCTCCCTGTGCGATGATCAAGCGTTCGGAATGGCCCAAACCGGAAATAACTGTGAAAACCTGTGTGGCCTGCGGTATTTGTATAGATACCTGTCCTGTGGGATGTCTGGCGATGTCTGAGCATCCGAGGAGCAAGGGAGTGGATCCTTTTCCATGCCTGAAAGATGCCAAGGCCTGCATCGGCTGCGGGTTCTGTTGCGCGGAATGCCCCATGGACGCCATTGTGATGTCCAAACCGGTAAAAGAAAAAAAGTGATCTATGAGATTTCAATGGCCGCTGTCGACGTATCCGCATGATGTCATGTCATATTAATGATAACGGTGCGATGGAGATTCGTTAACACATGGCATTGGTTCATTAAAAAAATCCGGCAATTTAAATAATTGCCGGATTTTTATTGTTCGATCAACGATGTTTATATTTTTTTTAGAGCATGATTTCGTTGAATATTTTCCATTGGCCTTCTATCTTTTTCAACTCCAACGCTTTCTTTCCTTTGCTTTTGAGCGATGACGAATGGTAATGTTGAACAAATGATGCCCTGGCTGAATTTCCGTTGATAGATATTTGTATCCCGTCCGCGCTGATCCTTATAATTTTATTTTTCTCTCGCACATTTAATTTATGGGCTATCCAGGCGTTTAGATCCATGTCTTTCGATTGAAAATCAGACGCGTAACAAGCACGATAGGTTTTCATGTTGCCGGATTCCCAGCTTTTCACCCATCTTCTAATCAGATGCCTGACTTCCTTTTCATCAGGATCATCATTGTATCTGGATTCCATTGTTTTGGTTTTTACCGCCGCAACATGCTTGGCTGCATTGTCAGAAATTGAAACATCATCGACAACATACCAGGCATTTTTAATCTTCTCCAAAATAAGCTTATTATAAAATCCCCTGAATGCATTGCTGCCATCTACGGCAAAAATCTGATCAAACATAATAACGGCATTTTTACCTTCTTGCAGGATGGATATATCCCGTGGATTCAAAGCAAAATGTTTGTTGATGAATTTTACGTTTTCTATTTTGGCGTGAAGTTCCTCTCGTTTTTTTCCTTTGATTTCCGTTCCATCGAAATACAGGGCGTCAAGTTTTTTTATGTCTTTTTCAACAAAAGCTTTGTTCCAGGAGGTTAGAATATTTTCCAGGTCATTTTTGGAATCCGGAACGTAATTTTGAGGAACCCAGTTGATCGCTTCAGAAATAATGACGGGAGTTCTGTTCAGGTATATAAATTTGGAAAGTTGCGAGACATCACTGTCACGTAAAACAACACAACCGTTCGACTGTTGTGGCAATAAGGATTTCGTCGTTCCATGAATCCAGATATTATTGCCGTCTTTTCCGTCTCGCCTGTCGGATAGGGTAGGATAATCCAACGTGAACGCCAATGAACCATACGTTTCCGGTGGACCGGGATTTCGAATAATACTGGTGGCGAAAAAAATTCCGTTTGGCGTCTTGGCATCTCCGGCAACCTTTTTGGATCCGGGATTTTTACCGGTAGAGCAAGGCGCTTCAAAAACTTTGGAAAAAGCATCGGATTTGTGAAAAACATAAATTTTCTGAACGCTTTTATCCACGACAAGCACGTATCCCGAAGAGATGGCGACGATGGAATCGGGTATTTTAATGGTGTCTGGTGATTGTGGAGCAGACGGTATTTCCAGAGCAGCAAGTAGCTTGCCGTCTGTTGTTTTCCCGGATGGGGAAGAATGTAGAGGATCTTGGATATCGGCGGAGACGGTAGAATAAATACTTAAACCATAAAATAAAATACAAAGCAAAATTACAAGGGTGCCGTAAGTAATAATTTTTTTGGTGTTCATAACAATGTATGACGAAAAGGTCCTTTTTAAAAATTGTTGTTCATTTAACAAAAAAATGATAACAATTCAAGCAGTTTTGCACAAATTGCATTTTGCCGATATAAAATTGAATTTGAATATAAGTATTTACAAGTTGCAGAAGTTACATTATAAATAATATCCGATGATCACACGTCACCATGAATAACGGATATCTCAATGTAAATCGGAGTTTTATTTGACTAGTATAAAGAAAGATATAAACTCGACGGAAAAACTGCTTGATGTCATCCGCGGCAAAGAAGATACCTTCTCAGGCTTCCGACGACCAGAAATTTCTTCAATGACGAATCAGAAAAAAAAGAAAGCATGGTTTGTTTTGCCGAAGAGTCTTTTCCCCAAAAAGAAGTTTACCGTTGGTATTGAAATCGGCCAGGACTTTATTGCTCTGGTTAAAACCGTTAAAAATTTTGATTCCCGTTATACCGTGGCGGATAAAAAAATTGTCAGATTTGAACCGGAATTAATTACGGACACCAATGAATTTAATAATCTTTTAAAATCCTCGGTTGCTGATTTTTGCGGGGCCATTGCGGATTGTGATATCTGGACGAAGATATCAACCAGTAAAGTTAACGTCTATTTTTTCAATATTCCGCGTGTTGCTAAAAAGAAACAGGAGAAGGTTGTTTACTGGACGGCGAAGAAAGAAAGTTTGATTGATGAAGAAAAACAAATATTTGATTTTGAAATTCAGGGCGATATCATCGAACAGGGAGTCAACAAACAGGCCGTTATGTTTTATAGCGCTGACAAAGCGGAAGTTGAACGCATAACATCATGGGCCGAGACGATTGGAATCAACCTGGCCGGTGTTACCATTGTTCCCTTTGCCATGCAGAATGTATTACGGTCGCAATGGATGCCTTCAACGGAAGAAATATTTGCCAGTCTTTTCATCGGTAACAATTATTCCCGCATTGATGTTTATAATAAAGAGAATCTGGTCATGACCAGAGGAATAAAAACCGGCAGCGGAACCAGTATGGCTGAGGCGATATTGTCTCGTATGCGTGGGAAAGCAGGCGGCTCTCAACTGGATCGCAGTGAGGCGAAAAGAATCTTAAGCAGTATAAGTTCCGGCACGGGAAAATTGACAGATGTGGATGTGATCAACGGTTTGAAAAAAGAAGAAATCCTGGACATGATCGCTCCTGTCTGGGAAAGGTTGGCGCGGCAGGTTGATCTGACACTCAAAACATCTTCGATCGGCAATAAGAAGGTTGAAAAAATATACATATTATCATCCATGAATTTCGATCAATCCATTCTTGACTACATGAGCAATCAGTTGGATGCCAAGACGGAGTTCTTTGACCCCTTTCAATATCAAAAATCAATATCCGAGAAGTCCTTGAATGCATCCGATAGAATGCTGCTTTCCCCAGCGTTAGGTTTTGCCCTTTCGGATAATAGCCGCACACCCAACATCAATTTTACGTATCGGGAAAAAAATCAGGAAAAAAGTTCAAAACAAATGAACAGATTGGTGTTTTTGTCTTTCCTGGGCGCTTTAGTGATTTGTCTGGTGACATTGCTTTATCAGGGATCACGATTGAATCTTCTCAAACAGGATAAAAATACTTTGGAAAAAGAATTGGCAAGCCAGGGGACCATCTTATCGGAAGAAATCCTGATGAAAACTGTTGATAAGATTAAGATGCAACGATCAACGTCCCGTCTGTACGCTAAAAAATACTGGGGACTTGCCGTCATAGGGGAAATCTCTGACGTGACCCCGCAAAACGTGCGTTTACTGGATGTTAAAGTGAGAGACGCTCAACCTGCTGTCCAAACCACAGGCGAAAAACCATCAACGGACAATACGGATGATGTCATCATCGAGGGCATGATATTGAATAAAAAAGAGATGCTCGAATCCGATTTAACTCAATATATTTTAAGACTGGAAAATTCTCCCGTCCTCCAAAAAGTGTCGGTCAAGACAAAAAGCTTTGTGCATTTCAACAAGACGGAAGTGATGCACTTTCTGCTGAGTGCTAAAACGGGTTAATATTTATGAGAAAATTTAACATCAACATCCATCAAAAAAACAGTATTTTATATTTTATAATCTACGGCGGAATTATATTGATTATTGTTTTAGTCGGGATATTGCCTTTGTATCTTAAAATATCCGGTCAAACGGAGGAAAACAATAAATTAAAACTTCAGATCAAGACACAAAAAGAATTGGGCCCCGTATATCAGACGCTCGTGAACTCTAATGAGAACAAGAAAGCGCTTGCTTTGCCTCATCCGGATAAAACGTCCCTGTCCCGTATCGAAGCGCAGACATTTCAGAAAGATTTTTATAATGCGGCCCAGAAATCCGGTTTAAAAGTAGTTTTATTTACGCCGGATATCAATACATCGATCAGTCCCTCAACGTCTTTTTTGCATAATATTTCGCTGAAGGGTGAATGGGCTGATTTCCGGAAAATGCTGATAGAATTGGGCGCCATTCCTTATTTGGATAGAATTGAGGAGATTCATATCCAGCAGGGCACGAATGCCATGGATTTTAAAATGAAGGTTTGGATCGCAATTAAGTAACCGATCAAAAGGTATTTATGGCGAAGTTAGAGAAACGGGAAATTGTCATTTTGGCCATTGCGGCGTTATTGGTTTTGTACGCGCTGTACGTGTACGTTATTGCTGACCGTCAAAAAGCAAAAAAAGATGCAACAGGCGGCGGCAATGCTAAAATGGAAACCATCATGAGTGGATTCACTGATGAATTAAACAAAAACAAACTGTCTCCTTTTGACCATTTTGTCATTGAACGGGCACAGATGGGTTGGATGAAGAATCCATTCTTAAATCGTGATGTATACAGAAAATGGCTGGCGAAAGATAGTGGCGGTATCGGCGCTACGGCTCTTAAGATTATATATTCCGGTTTTGTGGATACGGGAGAAAACAGACTCGCTGTTCTGAACGGGATAGAATACAGAATCGGTGAGGAATTGAAGGAGCAGGGGTATATTTTAAAAAATATCGCGCCTTCCAAAGTGATCATCTTTGATAAAAAAGCGGGGAACAATCTGGAAATTCCCCTACAAGAATAAATTTCCATCTTGGAGGTTACTACCTTGAGACCCTATATGATCAATACAAAAATGTTGATTTCAAGCTTTTGCTGCTTGACGCTGATGCTTCTTTGGGGGTGCGCCAATGAATTGAAACAGGAGAGAAAAGATACTTTCTTTGACAAATGGACGACCCTTGCCGAAACGTCTCAAGGACACTCTCCTGCCGCCAGAGTCAAAAAGATAGATACTGTAGAATTGACAAAAAAGCTGGATGCATCAACATCGCTGGTGGGGCCGGATTCCAAAAAGCTTCCGTCATCGCCGATTCACTTAACCATGCGCCAGGCTGATCTTAAGGCCGTATTGCGCGCGATGGCCAAATCAGTCAATCTGAATCTTCTGGTCAAAAATGAATTAAAAGGTGAAATCAGCGTCGATTTTAAAGGCGTAGCCTGGGATGAGGCCTTCATGGGATTGTTGCGCACCTACGGTTTGTCATACGTCTGGGAAGGCGAGATCGTACGGGTCATGATGGTCGAGGACGTTCAACAGGAATTAACCAGAAAAGTACAGATGCGTGACATTCAATGGGTCGAACCGCTGCTGGAACCGGTTGTCATTAATGTGGATTACGCCGATGCCAACAAACTGGCGGCAACGCTTCAGGATTTTCTGACGAAAGATAAAGATGGAAAAGCACGCGGATCGGTAAAAGTGGATGAGCACAGCAATGCCCTGATTATTTCCGCCATGCGGGATGATCTGACGAAAATCCTGCCGATTATTGAAAAACTGGATAAACCGACTCATCAGATTTTGATCAAAGCCAATATCGTGGAAACGACCAAGGGGTTGGCAAGGGACCTGGGTATTATGTGGGGAGGGTATAATCGAAGCACTCAAGGCAAGGAGGATCTTATCGTCACAGGTGGCGGTGTTTCTCCCGCAGGCGCCATAGGGGGGACGGGCACGCCTCCTCAACGATCAGGATTGGGCGCAAATTTCCCGGCCAGTAACGTAACAGATATTGTCGGTGGTTCTTTGGGTTTGTTGTTCGGCCGAATAGACGGAAATTTACTGGAAGTACAGTTACAGGCCCTGCAAAAAGATAATAAGTTAAATATATTATCCAGTCCCTCCATCACAACCCTGGACAATCAGAAAGCGTTTACAGAAAATGGTGAACGAGTGCCTTACGTAACAACAGAAACCAGCGGAGGCACCATGACACAAACCACCAAGTTTGAAGATGTGGTTTTGCGACTGGAAATTATCCCGCATGTGATTGACGGCAAAAATTTGAAAATGTCCATTTTAGTTAAAAAAGATGAATTGGATATGACACGAAAGTCGTCTATGGGAGATCCCTACATTATCAAGAAGCAAACGCAAACGGAATTGATCGTTCAGGACGGAGAGACGATTGTTATTTCCGGTTTGACAAAACAAACCAATTCCGCAGGCCAAAGTGGTGTGCCCTGGTTAAAAGACATTCCTGTTCTG
>ERZ1645192.3408-NODE-3408-length-12934-cov-6.559283_pt1 | contig 12934 bp, 9 predicted proteins | sample MGYA00575354_ERZ1645192 | MGnify/ENA primary metagenome ERZ1645192 (study PRJEB40844, sample SAMN11349763) | freshwater sediment metagenome | isolation source: river sediment | host: Sediment | place: India: Faizupur Khadar , New Delhi | collected 2017-02-21 ... | reverse complement strand
CGACATCGTGGACGAAACCACGTGCATCGGGAGGCTGTTCGACGGGGAGGAGCAGCGGAAGTCGCGATTTCCCGTGCGCCATGTGCATCTGGAGATACGGAAGCGCGTCGACGATGGCGGAGAGAAAAGTTATACGTCAAAAACCATGGAGGAACTCGACCGGTATTTCCATGACCCGATGCGTTTCCTGAAACAACATTTGAGATGAAAGACGGCGTGGGGCGCCTGCGTTCGCGTCGCGGACGACTCCATTCCCGACGCGTTCCTTCTGACAATGAGCCGCCTTGGCCCCTTTGAAAACGCGATACTCCCCGCTCCGCAGAGGCCATTCCTTCCCACGTCGTATGTATACCGTTCATCGACTCGATGAGCAGGTATGTAGTATTCATTCAGAAAATTCATTGACATTCGGTTCGGCGGGGGATAGTATCTGTCCGTTGCTGATTGATCGATCAGTTAGTTGCGTCTCGGAAGAACGAAGGAGGACGCCGTGAGAGAAATCCTTCTGAAAGCGGCGATGACGCTTTTCGCGAAACACGGCTACGAAAAGGTGACGATCAAGGCCATCGCCGAAGAGGCCGGAGTCACCAGCGGCATGATCTCGTATTACTTCGGAGGAAAGGGGGGGCTCTATCGCGAGGTGTTGCGTTCGCTCTTTCTGGCCTACGAGAGGCGCCTCGCCGGGTTTCGGGTCGACGGCGAGAAGGACTGCGCGTTGCTGCTGAAAGAATACTTCGCGACGGCCCGGAAGATTTACGAGGAGAATCCGGATTTCGCGACGATCATTTGCCGCGAGGGGGCGGACCCCTCCGACGAGTTTCGGACGCAGCTGCGGGAACACGAGGAAAGAATGGGCGGGGACTATCTGAAACACCTCATCAGGCACTGCATCGATTCCGGCGCGATACGCTCCGACTTTCCCGTGCACATTCTGGCGCGGATACTCAGTCTCAACGCCAACTACTATCGCATTCCGATCTCCCTTCACGACACACTCCATCCCCACGAAGCATTCGACGTCAGGGAATACTTCGACCTTCTGGGCGAACTCTTTATTTCCGGTCTGAAAAAGAACGTCTGAAGAAGCGAAAAAAACGACTCCGTAAGCGAACCCCTGTTTTTGACGCAACGCATCCGAATATTCATTCATAAGGAGGCTCTATCCATCATGCGGGAGAGTGTCTTTGAGGTTTTGCGTCCGGAAGGCCTGAACCATATGGAGATCCATTACGACTGGAAAAAGGACGCCTTCGTCCTGTACGCGGCGCGCGAGTGGGACGCCGATACGCCGTTCCGCGAGTACAACCGGAGCTTCACGGTATTCTCGCTGCGGACGCCCGAAGCGCGCTACTGCGGCCATGCGGAGACGGAGGCGCTTTTCGGAAAGCACGGCCTGTCGGGACATCTTGAGAAGATCAAAACGCTCATGCGCAAGGGACGCCATATCCTTCTGGACTCCTACTACAACGAAAAACTCGGAATCCGCTTCACGAACCACATCCACAGCGACAGACGCGGAGTGAACAACCTCCGTTCGTCGCTTCTCATGGGCGGGATCCGCAGGCACGAACCGGAAGAGGACGAGATCGACGTCTTCATCGACGGCATGAATCTCGGCCGCGGAATGACCTTCAAGAACATCGCGGCGGACATTCCGATGGGCGGATGCAAGATCACGGTCCAGATGGAGCCCGTCGATCTGGAGAATCTGGACCAGGTGGGGTTCCTCGCCTACGCGAACGACCGGACCCGGAACACGAGCGGGCCGGACATGCGCTTCCCCCCTGCCCTCGCCGACGTCATGAAGGAGCACTTCTCGCTCCACATCACCGGCGGCCCGAAGGGACCGCTCGGCCCGACGGGAACTCCCACGGCGCACGGCGCCCATATGGCCGCGAAACAGGGAGCCCGGTTCCTTTGGGGATCCGATTCGCTCGAAGGAAAGACAGTTGCGGTGCAGGGGCTCGGCGCCGTGGGATTCCATCTGGCGGAGGACTACATCCGCGACGGGGCGAAACTCGTCGTCTGCGACCTGGACCCGGCCGCCGTCCGCCTCCTGAAGGAGAAGCATCCGGGCGCGTCCGTCGACGTCGTGGAGCCGTCGGCCATTCTGAACGTCGATGCGGACATCTTCTCCCCCTGCGCCGTGGGAGGAATCCTGGACGCGGGGAACATTCCCGGCCTGAAGTTCCGGATGGTCATGGGACCGGCGAACAACGTCCTGAAGGCGTCCAGCCAGGAAGAGGAGTGCGTCCTCGCGGATCTTCTCGCGGCGCGGGGCGTTCTCTACCAGGTCGAGTGGCGGCACAACATCGCGGGCGTCATGGCCGGATACGAGGAGTACGTCCACCAGCAAAACGCGAGCATGGAACGCCTCATGGAAAAGGTCGGCGCGCTCTGTACGGAAAAAACCTGGGAGAATCTGAACGAAGCGAAGCGCGAAGGGATCACGCCGACGAAACGGGCCTACATGGCCGCGGAACGCGAGGTCTACGGGGAATAGGACGCCTCTATTGCGGCGGAACGGAAACGGGAAAGGAGGACGCAACATGGCGGAGCGCGAGCGTTTTTCCTCGAAACTCGGGTTCTTTCTTTCCGCCATCGGATTCGCCATAGGAATCGGGAGCCTGTGGCGTTTTCCGTATCTTGTCGGCAAATACGGCGGAGGAATCTTTCTGCTGTTCTACGTGCTGATCATCTTCGGCATCGCGATCCCTCTTTTCATCCTGGAAATGGCGCTGGGGAGCGCCTCCCAGAAAAACCCCGTCGGGGCGTACCGCGAACTTGGGAAGGGGAGGCTCTGGACGCTCAACGGATACCTCAACGTCTTCGCGATGCAGCTTCTGCTCGGCTATACGATGCCGGTGGCGGGATGGGTCACGGCGTATATCTTCAAGACGGGGGCCGGGACGTTTCAGGCCATGAACCCCGCGCAGATCGGCGAATACTTCGGAGCCTTCATCGGCAACGCGCCCGAGGTCATCGCCTGGAGCGCCGTCACCGTGGTTCTCGTGATCCTCATCATCAACCGGGGGCTCAACAAGGGGCTGGAATTCGCGAATTCCCTCTGCATGCCGGCGCTGTTCCTCATTCTCATCGTCCTGATCGTACGCGCCGTCACATTGCCGGGGGCGAAGGCGGGGCTCGTGTATTACCTCAGGCCGGACTTCTCGAAGTTCACGGCCCAGGCCGTATACGACTGCATCGGACAGGCCTTCTTCGCCATCGGCGTCGCGATGGCGGCGGGGATCGTCTTCGGCAGCTACCTGAAACAGGAGCAGAAGAGCCTCGTGCAGCAGGGAATTCACATCGGAACGGCCCTGACGCTGGCCGGGTTTCTCTCCGGTCTTGTCATATTCCCGGCCGTCTTCGCGTTCGGCCTCGAACCCGCCGGAGGCCCCGGCCTGACGTTCGTGACGATGCCCAACGTCTTCAACAAAATGCCGTTCGGCTCGTTCTTCGGGGTTCTCTTCTACGTCCTCTTCTACCTGGCGGCGCTGTCGTCCTGGCTGGGCGGCGCGGAAGCCGTCGTGGCGGCATACCGGGAAGAGTTCGGCCTCTCGCGCAAAACGGCGGTGTATGTTGTCGGAGGCGTCATGTTCGCGATCGGGTGCGTTTCGGCTTACTCAATGAAGTTCTTCGAGGCCGCCGATTCGCTCCTGAACAACGCGCTCATCGTCGGAGGCCTGCTGTTGACGCTGTTCGTCGGACGGTCCTGGGGGATGCGGCGGTTCTTCGACGAGGCGAACGTGCAGTCGTCGTCGACGAAAACGATCCTCACGATCATCGTCAAATACATCGCCCCCGCGAGCATCATCCTTCTCGGACTCAGCATGCACGGGGTCTTCTAGAAAAGCCGATAATACAATATCCCGAAAACCGCATTGACATCGCCGCCCTTCATACTACAATAAATAAAAATCGTAGCACGAAGGGGGCCTTTTTCGATGCACATGGCGGATGCGTTGCTTTCCCCGGCGGTCGGCGGCGCGATGTGGGCGGTGACGGCCGGGCTGACGGCGTACTCGGCGAAAAAGCTGAAGGAGTCGCCCGACGACTCGCGGGTTCCGCTGATGGGGGTTCTGGGCGCGTTCGTCTTCGCGGCGCAGATGATCAACTTCAGCATTCCGGCCACGGGATCGAGCGGCCATCTCGGAGGGGGGATGATCCTGGCGATTCTGCTGGGGCCCCACGCGGCCTTCCTGACGCTCGCCTCCGTCCTCGTCGTCCAGGCGCTCTTCTTCGCGGATGGAGGGCTTCTCGCGCTTGGGTGCAACATCTTCAACATGGGCTTCTTCACGTGCTTTCTCGCGTATCCGTTTATCTACAAGAAGATCGCCGGGCGCTTTGCGACCCCGAGGACGATCTTCATCGCCGCCACGCTGGCCTCGCTGATCGGCCTGCAGCTCGGGGCCTTCTCGGTCGTCCTGGAAACAGTCGCCTCCGGAATTTCGGAGCTGCCGTTCCGGACCTTCGTGCTGCTGATGCAGCCGATCCATCTCGCGATCGGCCTCGTCGAAGGCGTCGTGACGGCCGCCGTCGTCCTCTTCGTATGGCAGGCCCGCCCCGAAGTCCTCGCGATGGCCGCCGAAGAAGCTCCGATGCGCGGCATCCCCATGAAAAAGGTCCTCGCCGGACTCGCCCTCGCGGCTGTCGTGACGGGCGGGGGGCTCTCGTGGTTCGCCTCGACGTATCCGGACGGTCTCGAATGGTCGATGGCGAAGACATCCGGCAGCGAGGAGCTTGCGGCCCCGGCGAGCGGCGTCCATGCCGCGCTTGCCGGGATTCAGGAGAAAACCGCGTTCCTTCCGGACTACGGCTTCCGCGCGGGAGATCCCGAAAAACCGGCGGAAGCGCAGGCCGAAGCCTCCCAGCCCGAGAAGCCGGCCGTCTGGCCGAACCCCGACATGGGAACGAGCGTCGCGGGGCTCGTCGGCGGCGCGCTGACGCTGGCGCTGGCGGCTGCGATCGGCATATTCCTGCGGCGTTCCTCCGTCGCGCGCAGATAAGAGCGTGAAGCGGGGAGATTCGTATCTCCCCGCTTTCAGGCTGAAGGCCTTTCTTCCGAATGCCGAATTCCCTCGACCGAAATCTGACGGAGCTTGCCGACGCCGCCGGCGAATCGCTCGGGTCGAGCCCCGTCCACCGGCTCGACCCCCGGGCGAAGTGCCTCGTGACCGTTCTCTTCGTCGTCGCCGTGACGTCGTTCGGAAAGTACGAGGTCTCGCGACTGACGCCGTTCGTTCTGTACCCCGTCGTGATCGCGGCGCTGTCGGGCGTCCGGACGGGCGCGGTTCTGAAGCGGACGCTGCTTGCCGCGCCCTTCATCCTGCTCGTCGGCCTCTTCAACCCGTTTTTCGACCGGCAGGTTCTCGTTCGCATCGGCGGTTTCGCGATGACGGGCGGGTGGCTGTCGTTTCTCTCGATCGCGGTCCGGTCGTTCCTCGCGGTGTCGGCGGCGGTGCTCCTCGTGCTCACGACGCGCTTCGACCGGCTCTGCCTCGGCCTTGCGAAGATGGGCGTTCCGCGCGTCTTCGTGACGCAGCTTCAGTTTCTCCACCGCTACATCGGCCTGCTTGCGGGCGAGGCGCAGCGCATGGTTCGGGCGCACGACCTGCGTTCGGGCGGAAACAGGCCGAAGCTCGCGCTCGCTGCGTATGCCCCGATGATTGGCCTGTTGCTGTTGCGGGCGCTCGACCGCGCGACGCGCGTCCACCGGGCGATGCAGGCGCGGCTGTTCGACGGAGAGATCCGCGTTTTGCGGCCGCTCGCGTTCGCGCGCAGCGACCTTCTGTTCATCCTCGCGTGGGGAGGGTTCTTCCTGATGTGCCGATTCGTGAACCTGCCCGGACTCCTGTCCGGCCTGGCGATGACCCGATGAGCCATCACTATCTGGACGTGCGCGACCTTCGCTACGCCTACCCCGACGGCACGGAAGCCCTGCGGGGCGTTACGTTCCGGCTGGAGCACGGCGAGGCGATCGGCCTCGTCGGCGCGAACGGCGCGGGAAAGTCGACGATGATGCTCGCGCTGACCGGGCTGATCGTCCCTTCCGGCGGAACGATCGACGTCGGCGGAACGCTCTTGTCGAAGAAAACGGTCGGCGAGGTGCGCCGCCGGATCGGATTCGTCTTCCAGGACTCGGAGGACCAGCTCTTCATGCCGACGGTCTTCGATGACGTGGCCTTCGGCCCGCTGAACCAGGGGCTCTCGGAGCCCGAGGTGCGCGAGCGCGTGACGGAGGCGCTCGAACGCGTCGGGGCGGAACGCCTCGCCGACCGGCCGACCTACCGGCTTTCGGGGGGAGAGAAGCGCGCCGTGGCGATCGCAACGGTCCTTTCGATGCTGCCTGACATCCTGATCATGGACGAACCCGGCTCAGGCCTCGACCCGTACGGGCGACGCCTGCTGATCGGGCTGCTGCGCGACTTCCGCCACACGCGCCTGATCGCGACGCACGACCTCGACATGGTGCTCGACATCTGTCCCCGGACGATCGTCCTCCACGAGGGGCGCATCGCGGCGGACGGCGACACGCGCACGGTCTTCTCCGACGCGGCGCTTCTCGAACGCTGCCGGCTGGAGCAGCCTTCGGGGATGCGGGGTATGACCATGCCCTGACGGGGGAGAGGGGCCCGGGTTAGAGCGAAGCTTCGCCGATACCGACGATCTCCATCAGCTTCCCATAGCTGTCGACGACGTCATACGTCACATGCTCCGGATCGATTCTCCTGTTGCGTTCTTCGAAGAATTTCCTGGCGCACTCGATCTTTTTTTCCTCGATAGCCCGCAATTGCAGCGTGGACATCGAGCCTTTGGTTTCGGCCACAAAATAGATGTGTTTGACCGATCCTTCCCTGAACGAAATAGCCCAGTCCGGATTGTAGTCTCCGACCGGCGTGGGAATCAGGAAGCCGCGCGGGAGCTTCGCGTACACCACGACCTCGGCGCCGGTGTCCAGCTCCGCGACGAACTTTCTTTCAACCGCGGAGTCCGTAATCGCGTAATCGTAGATGTGCTTCCCGAGCTTCCCGCCCGCTTTGCCGAAGTCCTGCCGCTCCTGCCCGGCCGTGAAAATATCTATATCGTAGACCTCTGCGATCTCGTCATAGCTCAGGCGCTCGATAATGACCGCCGCCTTTTGTTCGTTGATCAGACGGGTTGCTTCCGCGATAAAATGCTCCGGGTTCTGCCTGAACTGGTCGAAAACGCACGTCCGGATTCCGCGTAGAATCGCGGCGATTGTCTTCCGCGTCAATTGCGTGCTCTCCGCCAGTTTCCCCAGAATATCGTATGTTACCAGCGAATGAATCGACGATACGAATTCCTTCGTGGCGGTTCCGATGATCTCAAAGCTCCGCGCGGCTTTCAACCGGTCGAACGTCACGTGATTGAGCTGTTCCCCTTCCTGTATGACATACTGCAGTGGGGTCACCCGCAATTCCCTGTCCAGAGCCGCGATGCTGTTGCGGACAAGCTCTTCCGGGTCGAATTCCACCCGGTAGACGGCCTTCCGATTGATGCGGCTCCAGAGTTCCCGGAACTCCTTCTTGCTGAAATTGTCGTTCAGAGGATTTCGCTTCACCGTACGTTCGTCTTCCACTTCGGGCAGGCTGGATTCGCTGAACACGCCGTCGATCAGCTGAAGGACCTGTTCCGCATAGGGGCTCAGCTCGTCGGGAAGTTCCGCTATGGTCCCGTTCTTCCTGTCGGAGCAGTATTTTTCCGTGATGTTCCGTTGCCTGTCGACATATCCGTTCTGAATGAGATAGAACTCGATCCCCGCAGCCATGTCATCATCCACAACAACGGCGACCCCGTCGGTCTTCAAAACCTTCCCGAGGAAATACGCTTTGTCGGCGAAGCGGGGGCGTTCCGACAGGGATTCGCCGACCTCCCGCTGCAGGTTGGCGACGAAATCCCTGTAGCTCTCTCCGGCGACAACGGTGAGGACGTTGATATCATGCACCGTTTCCGGCTTGTCCATCCGATCGCCGTGCTGGTTGACCGACAGCCGCAATCCCCGGCCGACTTCCTGACGCCGGGAGATGGTATTGTCGCTGTGCTTGAGCATGCACATGACGAAGACGTTGGGGTTATCCCAACCTTCGCGCAGGGCGGAATGCGAAAAGATGAAGCGAACGGGCTCGCTGAAAGAAAGAAGCCGTTCCTTGTCTTTCAGAATCAGATCGTAGGCGTCCACATCGTCCGACAGTCCCGCATCCTCGCCGCGGGTCTTAAAATCCGGATCGGCAAGCCTCTTCGTTTTCCTGTCTATTGAAAAGTAGCCGTTGTGCGTGCGGTCGACGTCGATGCCTTCAAGATATTTCCGGTACGCCGCGCTGTCGTCATAGGGGAGGTCGTTCATGTACTCCTCTTTCATACGTTCGTACTCCTCCCGGAAGAAGCGCGCGTACTCTCCCTGTTCGTCGGGCCGGCTGTAGTCGCGATACTTCGCCACCTCGTCGATGAAAAAAAGGGAGAGGACCTTGACGCCAAGCGGAAAGAGAAGCCTTTCCTTCTCGAAATGCGCCCGGATCGCTTCGCGGATCTGAATGCGCCGCAATGCCGCTTCCGTCACATCTCCGACGGCCTCCCCGGCTTTCAGAACGACGCCGTTCGTGAATTCCACGGTATCGTTTCGGGCGTCGATCTGCGCGATGGCGAAGCCGCGATACTGATCGAGACAGTTGGACTCGACAAAAAGATCTCTGCCCTGTTCGAGACGCCTGACGACTCTCTTGATGTTCGCGCCCGACCGTATTTCCATCTCGATGCGGGCTGCGGGAGCCTGTCGGGAAATTTCGATGGACTCCAGATACAGGTAGGCGTTGGTCCCGGCCGGCCCCTTCACCGCGATGCCGCGAACGGCGATCTTCTTGACGAGTTTCTGATTGTACGCGTCAAGCGCATCGAGGCGATGGATCTTGTTGTGATGGGTCCGGTGCGTCGCGGAATACCGCAGAATCATCAACGGCCTGAACTTTTCAAGCGCTTTCAGCGTCTTCGGGCCCTCCATCTTCTGCGGTTCGTCCAGAATCAGAATGGGACGGTTGGCGCTGATGACATCAATGGGGCGACGCGACTGGAAGTCGTCCAGTTCCTCGTAAATCCGGCGGTTCTCCTTCCCGGCGGCGTTGAACGCCTGAATGTTGATGACCATCACATTGATGCCCGCGTCCGAGGAAAAGCTCTCAAGATGCGACAGGTTCGCGGAATTATAGATGAAAAACCGGGCTTTCTTCCCGTAGCTCTCGGAAAAGTGTCCGGCCGTGATGTCCAGCGACTTGAACACTCCCTCGCGAATGGCGATGCCGGGCGTCACAACGATGAACTTCGTCCAGCCGTACCGCTTGTTCATCTCGAAGATGGTCTTGATGTAGCAGTACGTCTTCCCCGTGCCGGTTTCCATCTCCACGTCGAGGTTGACGCCGCACCCGGCGCTGGACGCCAGGGATTCCGAAAGAGGCAGATTCCGTCGCATCTGGACGGAACGGACGTTTTCGAGCAATCGCTCCCGAGTCAGCTGAATATCGGCGTTCCGAAAGCCCTGGATCTCCGTATACGTTATTTGTTCTTCTCCCGACTTTATACGTATCACTCCGGGATCGACGCGGTATGCCGCGCCGGAAGCGTTGACTTGTCCGGCGAAGCAGTCGACCACGGATTCGACGGCTCTGGTCTGGAAGGGCTGGATTTTGAATTTGAGCTTCATGCCGACCGCCCCCCGCATCGTCCGGGCGAAGGCTCGAAAGCGTCATACGACGCGGGATGATTACTCTTCATCTTCGCCCTCCGCTATTTCCCCGAGGATCTTATCAAAATCACTCCTGAACAGTCTGTCCTGAACAATCCGGTACTTTTCGAACTCGCTCTCCGCGAACTCTTTGGACAGATCATGCGACATTTCGCCCTTATCCTGAAGGATCGCCCGTTCGTCGAATTCCAGGAACAAATCAAGTCTTTTCGCCCAATCTTCCATAGTCATGGGAATTCTTCTTTTCGCCCGATCCTCGGCCAAATCGAGATAGGCGTTGACAATTCTCCCGAGTGATTCGAGTTCCTCTTTGCTCAGGTAATTCTTGGCGACGGAGACATCCGACTTCAGGATCTTCCCGTCCGGGCAATTTCTCCACGATGTCAGCCCCATGAACGGTTTCTCACAGCCGGCGCGTTGCATGATCAGCTCGGCGGCCGTATGGCCGTGTATGGCGAAATGCAGTTTGTTCTGGACCCTGGCGAAAAAATCCCGGGTTGTCGGAGCGGACGGGTTATAGTCGACGCTTGTCGCGTAGATATCCGTTATCTTCTGGTAAAAGCGCCGTTCGCTGAGCCGGATTTCCCGAATTTCCTCCAGCAGCTTCTCAAAGAAATCTTCTCCGAGAAAGGCGCCGTTTTCCATCCTCTTTCGGTCGAGAACATACCCCTTGAGAGCGTATTCCCGGAGCACCTGTGTCGCCCACTGGCGGAATTGCGTCGCGCGCACGGAATTGACCCGGTACCCCACGGAAATAATGGCGTCGAGGTTGTAGAATTGAGTCAGATAGTCTTTTCCGTCCTCGGCAGTATTCCGGAATTTCCGGATAACTGCGTCCTGCTTCAACTCTCCGCTCTGAAAAATGTTTTTCAGATGCTCGCTGATGGTCCGGACATCCACGTCGAACAGCGCCGACATCAGTTTCTGCGTCAACCAGATGGTTTCGTCCTCATAGCGAACTTCGATGCCGCTTTCGCCGCTCTGAACGGCGAAAACCAGAAATTCGGCGGTGCTGTTGCGAATGCGCAGCTTTTTATTTCCCTTCGCCCCTTCGCTCATATCGCCTTCACGTCCGTCTCCGGGGAGATCTGTTTGAAGATCTGCTCCACATTGATCTTGACGGCGTCGGAGGCGAAACTTGCATCGCGGAACACTACACGCAGGGGTCTGAATCCGGCCAGTTCCTTGACCAGATCTTCGTCCACGCCGGCATCGAAGCAGGCGATCAGCGCATCTTCATCGACGAAGAAAACCGTCTTGCCCTGAACGCGCTCTCTCCGGACGGGCAGCGACAGGTCCACGCCCCAGTCCAGCAGAACCTGGAAGAGCAAGTCCTCGGGCGTCCGGTCGGGCTTGATGTTATCGGTCATCTTGTCAAGCAGCGTTTGCTCGATGGCGTCCGGGGCGTAATACACATCGGCCATATTGGAAGAGTCGACCTTCAGGACCCGGAAGCCGATGTCCTGGTTCCAACCAAAAACGCCTTCTTTTCGTCGTACCGCTTCCCCGGCGCGACGAATGCGTTCCTTGGAAATCTCGGAAATCAAAGGCTTGAGGCCTATTTTGACGCAGAAGTGGTACGCTTGTTTTGCGTCTTCGCTGTCCTGACCAATAACCTCCGGATATTGGATGCTTATGAATCTTCGACTTCCACCTTCGCGCCGGTTTATTTCGAACAACGCATGAGCAAGCGTCGATGAACCAGCGAACATGTCAAGGCAGATATCTTTAGGACCAGTCATAAAGGATATGAGACGCTCCATCAAAAGAACAGGCTTTGGATTAGAAAAAACTTTCCTTCCTTCAGGGAACAGCGTCTTCAAATCATATGGGCCAGATCGTCCATCTAGTTCAAAAACACTAGAAAGCTTATCATCGAACTCTGAGGCGTATGCTTTCAGTTCAATAAGTTTGCTCTCGTTTTCTCCAAATAGCACTCGCCCCTCAGCTAGCAAACCATTCATTGTCTCTTCTGGAAATCGATACCCCAAAAGTGGCTGCTTGCACGCTTTACACGTAACAGGATGAATGATGTCGTATCGATATCCTTCTTTTCCTGGGTTATGAACACTACGACTACCCGCATATACACCGTTAGTATCGATAAATTTGTAGTCTGCTAGTGGTCCAAGTTGTGCTTTGTTGTCGCGAAACCACTCTGTGTAGGCTGTCTGCAATTCGGATAGATCCGAATACGTTTCGGCCAGCTTCGTTCCTATTTTGACGAGAACTTCTTTGACATAAGAGACAGAACTCTTCCAGACACCTTCGAGGTCGCTTTTACTTCTCGCAAAGACGTGAATGCTTTCGTGCTCAATAGCAATGTTGGTAGGATTGTTATCAGTCGCGTTCTTCCAGATAAGTGTACCTACGAAATTTGACTCCCCAAAGACTTCGTAACATAAATGAAGTACGTTCGCAGTTTCTGCATCATCGATGGATATTGCGACCACTCCGGCCGGTGCAAGAAGATTCCTTGCGACTCGAAGGCGCTGATACATCATTCCAAGCCAATCGGAGTGAAACCTGCCGTTTGACTCAGTATTGGCTACAAGGCGATAGCCCTGTTCGTCCGCTTGATTGCTTTGTGTCAAGTATTCGTATGTGTTGCCAACGAAATCGTCTCGATAAACAAGGTTATTCCCCTTCTTCCGGTTATACGGCGGATCGATGTAGATCATCTTCACCTTGCCGAGGTAGGTTTCCTGCAGCAGCTTCAACGCGTCAAGGTTGTCTCCCTCGATGAAGAGATTTTTGGTCGTGTCGAAGTCCACGCTTTCTTCCCTGCACGGGCGAAGCGTTTTGGCGATGGGAGCGTTGGCGGTACGCAGCGCTTCGCGTTTCCCCGGCCAGTCGAGGTGGTACCGTTCCTGCGGTCCCTCCACAATGGAATCGGACAATTCCTGTCGCAAAAGGTCGAAGTCCACGGCCGGCCGCGCCTTTCCGTCGTCCCCTGCGGCTTCGGTGACGCAGCCGGGAAAGAGTTCGCGGATGCGGGCGATGTTGTCCCGCGTCAGGTTCGGCGAGTGCATCTTCATTTTTTCCATGACCATCATCCTTTATGTTGTTCGATTTTCTCTTTCAGGCTGCGGAGTTCTCCGTTTATCTCCACCTTGCGGTTGAACTGTTTTTCCGCATGAAGACGGCGTTCGCACTTCGATATCTCCCGTTGCGCAG
>ERZ1645192.3407-NODE-3407-length-12936-cov-3.965142_pt1 | contig 12936 bp, 12 predicted proteins | sample MGYA00575354_ERZ1645192 | MGnify/ENA primary metagenome ERZ1645192 (study PRJEB40844, sample SAMN11349763) | freshwater sediment metagenome | isolation source: river sediment | host: Sediment | place: India: Faizupur Khadar , New Delhi | collected 2017-02-21 ... | reverse complement strand
GCCGAAAGCAAAAACATAACATTCACAACTGTTTTTCCGGAAGATCCTGTATCTATTTATTCTGATAAAGACAAGATCGAACGCATTATCAACAATTTGCTTTCCAATGCATTTAAATTTACAGAACCCGAAGGTACAATTCAATTAATTATAAAATTCCCTCATATACCGAAACAGCCTGCAGAACAAAAAATCGATATGGTGTATATAGGGGTAAAAGATACGGGTATTGGTATTTCTGAACAAGACCTTCCCTGTATTTTCGATCGGTTCCGTCAGGTTGACGGTTCAGCAAACAGAAAGTTTGATGGTACAGGTATAGGTTTGGCATTGGTAAAAGAATACGTTACCTTATTGCAAGGTCAACTCTATGTACAAAGTATTGACGGACAAGGGAGTGAATTCACTATCTTGCTACCTGTTGATATATCCACCATCAGTTCAGAGGATATCATTCAACATATACCCGTGCATTCAGAATCTAACATGCAGCAAAACATGCCAGATCGTTTCTCACTCAATGCTGAAAAACGTAAAATAATTGTATCATATAACGATAGTGTTTTTGATCCTTATAAAAAATCAGTGTTTATTGTAGAAGACAATGAAGAATTGCGTATCTTTTTAAAAAAGAATCTTGAATTTAGGTATAACATTTTTGCAGGTGTTAATGGTAAACACGGATTGGAAAAAATAAAAACACTACCAAAAATTCCAGATGTTATTATATCTGATATCATGATGCCGGAAATGGATGGTTTCGATTTTTATCACAATCTTACATCAAATCCGGTTTTCAACCACATTCCATTCATTTTTTTAACGGCAAAAACTGATGAACGTATAAAAGGATTATCACTTGGTGCAGTCGATTTTATTCCAAAACCTTTTGACATTGATGAAATTATCCAGAAAATCGAATCATTATTAAAATTGCAACTACATTATGACAAAAAAGTAACTAACAAAATAAAGGAACAAATCGCTGTAATTTTCAAACAGGATGAGATAATGCCTGATAGTGAAGCACTATTTCACGAACGATGCTTGTGCTTTGGCATAACCGAAAGAGAAAAACAGGTCATCCGGTTAGTTCTACGTGGGTGTATTGACAAAATAATTGCACAGGAGCTTTTTATATCGAAATTTACTGTAAATGCTCATTTGAAAAACATCTATAAAAAATGCAATACAAGTTCCAGAGTCGAGTTGATAAAAAGATTTTCAGTGAATTAATACACTGCAGATCTCTCAATGAAGAGAGCTGTATAAAAAGTACTTAACCAATTACTTAAGCAGCAGAATCTAACTATTCCTCCCTGTTTTAATCCTGCAAAGAGTCAGTTTGTAAACAATTGACAGTAGTAATAATTACAGTTCTTGAATTTCCATATCCAAAATCCGATTTATCAAACATACCCAATTATTTCAGTTATCATTACTTCACTCAAACTTGAATTTAGTCTTCAGGTGATAGCTTTTAATCGCATTTTTACCCATATACCTTAAATAAGTGATACAAAATACCTTCTTTAAGTAGTCGATTTTCCAGTGTTTTACACCTATCTTTTTGTTAATGGACAGTCGTTGAATCAGTTAACGCATTGTAAAGGTTTGTACCGGATCTGTTAATCATAAAACTCGAAATGACTAAGAGAAATAATTCAACCTTATACATAGGAGGAAATTATGAAGCGCGATAATAGCAGTTAAATATTTTGTATTAATTTTTCTTGTAACAGCATTATTGAGTTAATGACAAAAATAGAGTATACCACTTTTTAAAGGAGCATTCTAATGAACATATCAAGTTTTTTAAAAAAACGAATTCATTATATTTCACTTTCTGCGATTATCTTGATTACCATACTATCACAATTCTCCTGCATATTAGATGCATCAGATCCCCTGGCCCCGTCTGCATCAGAAACTATACTACACCAGACACTACATTCAAAAATAGTTGGTGATGATTACGATATCTATCTTCGTCTCCCTCCAAATTACCAAAAAGATAACGGCCCTTACCCGGTAATATTTCAACTTGATCCACAATGGCATTTTACTGTAACTACTGGACTTGTCTCGGATTTTGAAAAAAACAAACAATCTGTCCCAGCAATTGTGGTTGGGATTGGCTATCCTTATCCTAGCGGAGATGCTAACCCAAAAGGACGTAATCGCGATTATACGCTTCCCCTGGTAAATAAAGCTTATCCCCTGAGTGCTGAAGGTGGTGCAGTTAATTTTTATCAATTTATCAAGAAGGAACTTATTCCATTTCTGGAATTAAATTATTCCATTGCAGGTCCTGAGCATCGTGCGATAATCGGACATTCATACGGAGGGCTATTTGTGCTGTATGCTTTATCCCAGTACGATCTATCGTCACCGTGCATAAGCAGTTTCTTAGCAGCCAGTCCATCCATTTGGTATGGTGATGGTGCAATTTACAACTATCTTTTGTCGCTTACGTCCAAGTATGCTGATATTCCTGCAAAACTCTATATGTCTGTAGGTGACCTTGAAGATATTTACATGACTGGGAACTTTGATACGTTATCAAAATATATACGTAGCACTTCATATAAAGATTTCCAATACAAATTTGAAAAATTCCATGCTGATCATGTTGGAACGGTTAATCCGTCGTATGAAAATGGAATCAAGTTTTTACTTGAGCACGGATTATAATAATTTGACAAACACGATGGAGATGCAATGTTGAATTTAGTTGCAGAGGATTATTCTCAGCGAATTATAAACTATCTGAAAAAAAAATAAGTAACAGTGCAGATTGTCACTTTATCAATCTGCACTTTAAGATATACTTTTATTTATATGATCTATGTTCCTTAACACAGTAATAATAAAGCCCTTTAGTCAGTTCTCCCGTAGAATACTTCCGATTGTGAACTCCTGCGGATAACTGTCCAAGAAAATCCGATCTTACTTCTCTGCCAAGTGCATCAAACAACTGGATCGTTATCTTTGATGGCTGCGACAATTTAAACATAATGCTGTTTGAACCATCAAGTGAAACAATCATGCTGCCATTACGGGGCATGGGTTTACTCTGTGACAGTTTGATTTTGGGAACTTTATTTGCCGTGAAATTAATGGGGATTGTTTCAAACACAGGAGTTTTCGGCAGACTATTCTGTTTTGGCCTGAACGAAACCTCAACATGAAAATCTGATGGCTGAAAAAGAACAATATGCTGTGTATTCAAATTGTAAAGATCACTATCGGACGGTGTCTGAGGACCATTATCATTGACATGCGAGACGATCTGTTTTAATTCATCCATAGTTACATCATCCCCACAGCGTTGCATTTCATTTTTGAAACTCTCCCAACGAGCGGTATTGTGACTGTAACCTGTATGATTATCCAGATTCCCTGAAAGCAGGAATGAATTTACTGTTGCAACAGCATTGTTAAATCCCCATGTTATTCCGGTATTAAGTGTTGATGTATCAGTACGTAAAGATCTGCGGATGTTTAATCCTGTACCTGAAAAATTATTTTCAAGCACTCCGGCAGAATTTTTATCAGAGAGTAATACCAGGTGATTAAAAGTGTACTTCCGTAATGTATCGGATAAAAACGATGCAACATCAGCAACAGTTCCATAATTCTCAAGTGCCAGCCGTATATCGTTTATGTATGAACGCTTGTTTACGGATGAGTAAGGAAATTCTGATGGAGAATCAAGAATACCGGCAAAAACGCCATCACTGTTAAACGCAGTTAAAACGCCGACAAATCCCAGGTATCCTATCATGCATAGCGATTTAGTGCCATTTTTTACTGTTGTGACAGATTGAATTTGTGGCAGTTGATTTTTTGAACCTTCATACCAATCCAATATGCGTGCGGTCATAAGAGAGCCACTTGCAGATCGGGAACCAAAGACAGAAATGCCGGAACACTCGGTTGATCGGGCGACATCCGGCAGCAATTGCATAAGGTAAATCTCAGCAGCAGATACTTTTCCATCACCGGCCACATTTTCAGTTCCGCTTGCTTTTGAACACATTCCATCGATTTCATCTCTGTACTGAACAGGAATCTGCGGTTTTATGTCATCAACCCTGCTTAACATAAGCTTATAAATTTCCGAAGAAGGAAAGAGTTCGGCCAGATAGGAATCGATAATATTTTCATAATCGGGTATCGAAAGGAGTGCCTGCTCATACATTTGCTCACCCATTTCAAAATGAGAAATACCTTGCGTATAGTCCTGCAGTACCTCAAAATAAGTACCTTTGTCGGTAATTGTTACAGCTCCTTTACTTGCTGCAAAGGATTGCGAACCCGCCGGAGTCAGTGAAAAAAATAGTGCTACACATAAGAAGCGTGATAAGTGTTTCATTTTGACTAACCTTTAATAGTGGTGTAATTGATTGATCAGGTATTTCATTAAATATATACTTGGTGTCTGCTTACTAAAAGGAGAAAATGCATATTCAGATACTCCCCTGCTGCAGAAACCTTTTTTGAAAATTAATGATGAATTCTGCTTTAGGAGATAGTAGATTTTTAGCACTGGTTAGACTTATATTAGACTATGAAACAGATCTGATATCAAAATATTATAGAAAGGGTGTTTACTTATGGCTACAATTACATTCAAAGGTACTGCAACAACGACATGCGGAACGCTTCCTTCGGTCGGGACAAAGGTACCATCATTTGTTCTCACAAAATCCGATCTTTCTGATACAACGATAGAATCATATGCCGGGAAACGTATTGTATTCAACATATTCCCATCCATTGACACTGGAATTTGTGCATTATCCGTAAAACGTTTTAATAAAGAAGCTTCTTCTTTGAAAAATGTCGTTGTGCTTTGTATATCAATGGATCTTCCATTTGCTCAGAGCAGATTCTGTGGTGCAGAAGGCCTTAAGGATGTCGTAACACTGTCAGCATTCCGTTCCGGTACATTTGGTAAAGATTTTGGTTTGACTATCACTGATGGTCCACTCAAGGGTCTTCTTTCCCGTGCAGTTGTCATTACTGATGAAAAGGGAACTGTTATTTACACAGAGCAGGTTCCGGAAATTGCCCAGGAACCAGATTATGAATCTGCGCTTAAAAGTCTCAATTAAAGACAGATATTGCATTTCTGTACAAAGAAAGAACATCTGATTGCTATAAAAAAGTCTGCTTAATAATAAGCGGGCTTTTTATTTTTTTTGACAGAATGATTTGAGGCTTACGATACATTACCAACGCTACGCCACCTTGCGGTTTTTCAGTTTAAATACATACGCAAGAATTTCAGCTACAGCCGTAAAAAATTCAACAGGGATCGGCATCCCTATTTCCACTTTATCGTACATGGCACGGGCCAGCGGTTTATCCTCTATCACCGGAATGTTATTCTTATATGCGAGTTCTTTTATCCTCTGAGCAATCACCAGTTTACCTTTTGCGACAACAACAGGTGCATCACCCTCCGATGGTTCATAGCGCAATGCAATTGCAAGGTGAGTCGGGTTGGTGACCACAACTGTCGCTTTCGGTACTTCTTCCATCATGCGACGACGAGCCATCTCACGCTGGAGTGATTTTATCCGTGCCTTTATCTGAGGATCTCCCTCCATAGATTTATGCTCCTCCTTGACCTCCTGCTTTGACATCTTGAGATTTTTCTCATGATCATAGCGTTGATATGCATAATCAAGAAATGCGATCACGATCAGTACCATCGCAATTTTTATAATTACCTCAAATGCAATACCAACAGTAAAAAACCATATAGTTCCAACCGAAGCATCAGACAGAATTAACATTGTGTCAAATTCTTTTTTCAAGGTAACATAAGCAACTATCCCGATAACTGATAGTTTAAGAATATTTTTAATAGTCTCAACAATTGATCGCATTGAGAATAATCGCTGGAAGCCCTTTATCGGATCAATCTTTTCCAATTTCGGCATCAACGGTTTCAACGTAAGCAAAAATCCGATTTGTGCAATATTAGCAATCACCCCAAGCACCAGAATACCACCAGCCAGAGGTAACGTTATTTTTGCCATGATAATCAATGCCATATAGGTCATTTTGAAAAAACGCGCTTCATTCATTGTCGTATCACTACAAAGCGTAAAAAAATCAACAATGCATTTCTCAAGCTCATCAACAATCCACGGTCCCATCACTTTTAAGAGAATGATACCAGTAAGAAGAACAACCACAGAATTGATCTCCTGACTCTTGGCAACATTACCTTTCTCCCGCGCATCCTGTCGTTTTTTTTCCGACGGGGTTTCGGTCTTTTCTTCTGATGTATCAGGCATGGTGGATTTCTTTCCCCCCTACGCCATCAAATACAACAATCTCCATAAATCCTGAATCAATATCTCGTAACTCTTTTTAAATAGTGTCGCAAGCATTGGAAGAACTACAATCATCGTCCCGAGGCCAAGAACAATTTTCAAGGGCATACCTACAAAAAAGATATTGAGTTGCGGAACGGTTCTTGCCACAACACCCAGCGCCATTTCTGTCAGAATCAGTGTAACATAGATCGGAGCTGCAAATCGTAGTGCAAGCACAAAGACATTTGACATCATACTGGTAATATGAAATGCTTCACGACCACCTGGAATATGTGCGGAAAATAACGGAATTATTTGAAAAGATTTCTCTATTGCAAGTAACAGAAAATAGTGACCATTAAATGCTAAAAATAAAATGGTGAAAATGATAATTTGAAACTGTCCAAGAACTGTTATCGGTTCTTCCGTAAAGGGGTCTGCCACCTCAACAAATCCAAAACCCATTTCTGTGTCGACTAATTGTCCGGCCAGCTGAATTGCAGTAAAAATTAACTGGGTAACAAATCCGATTGCCAAACCCACCATAGCCTCTTTAACAACGAGTATCATAAATAATGCAACAGAAAAACTCCCGGGAAATTCCGGTTTAGCCGCCATGATCACCGGGAACATGATTATGGCCAGAGTAATGGATAGTGCGACTTTAATCTGTGCCGGAATCTGATAGCTTCCAAAGATTGGAACCAAAGCAATCACCGTACTTATCCTTACAAAAATAAGCAGAAAGTATTGTATCTGATCAACCGTTAAAGGAAGCCAATCCACTATCTCGTTACTTTCCCGATAATGTCGAATAACTGCGCCATATAGTCAACCATAGAAATCAGCATCCAGGGCAAAAGCATTAGAAATACAATAACCATAACTAAAATCTTCGGGATAAATGTCAATGTCATTTCATGAATTTGAGTAACCGCCTGAAATATACCAACTATCAATCCAACAGCCAATCCCGCAATGAGCATCGGCCCTGAGATTAATAGCGTTATCCATATCGCCTGCCTGCCTATATCAATCACCATTCCCGGTTCCATTACTTAAACTCCTTTTATTAGCCATTAGCCATTAGCCATTAGCAAACAGCAAACTGCCAACAGCCAATTAATCACCTTACCTAAATCCTACAACAAGTTGTTTTACAATAAGATGCCAACCGTCAACGAGAACAAACAAGACAATTTTAAACGGCATCGAAATCATCACCGGCGGCAGCATCATCATACCCATAGATAACAGTACACTTGCGACGATCATATCGATGACTAAAAATGGTATAAATAAAATAAAACCGATAATGAACGCTGTTTTCAATTCACTGGTGATAAACGCCGGAATGATTACTTCATACGGAAGGTCGTTCACATTTCTTGGTGGAGGCATTTTTGAGATGCGAACAAAAAGTGCCACATCCTTTTCGCTCACCTGACGAAGCATAAAATTTCTCACAGGATTGCCTGCCTCTTTAAGAGCTTCCCTGAACTCGATTTTCTGATCAAGATATGGCTGGATTGCATTCTGATTTATCTGTGTAAATGTCGGCATCATAATGAACAACGTTAAAAAAAGTGCCAAACCGACCATAATCTGATCTGGTGGCATAGTCTGAGTACCAATTGCACGGCGTAAAAATGATAACACGATGATTATTCGAACAAACGAGGTCATTAATATTAATATGGACGGTGCAAGGGCAAGTATAGTGATCAGAAGCAGAATCTGCAAAGTTACCACCACGTCTGACGGTTTCGCAGAATCATTAACCGACAGTGTCAATTTCGGAAGAGCTTGTGCAGAGAGATCACTAAGCAAAGGTGCAGCAACAAGCAATATACTGAATAATAATAGTAATCTGCTGATTTTAAGGCAATTAAAAATATCGCTTAATTTTTTTCTAAAGCTGAGGTCCTGTGTGTCCGATACCGATAATGGGGAGCTATACCTGGTTTGATTATGTAAATTCATACTGGCTTCTTCATCTTTCCCATAAAATTATTAAAGACCTCTTTAAATTGCATAACAGTACCACCACCTTTTGACGATGCAATAAGGTCAATCGCTTTCTGTCCTTCTATTTTTTCGAGAAGCACTATCGAGTTTTGAGTCTGCCCTATAAGATATACTACATCCATTACCCTGATAAGCATGGTGTTACGGTTTTGTCCCGTCTGAAGCACCTCAAGGATATCCATATTTCCAGATCCGCCAATACGCGAATTTCCAATACCGGCTTTTTTGACAATCCAGGCAACCAGGAAAATTACTCCAATTACTATTGCAAGATACAGGGTGATTCTGAAAACAACCCATACATAATTATCTGATTCTTTTTTTGTATTTTGTGAAACAACCTGATTCACTGATCCCTGAGTATCACTTTGATTAGAAATAGCTTCCTGTAATTTATTAAAATCAAAATTGCCTGTTTCACTTTGCTGATTTTGTGCATAACAAACCGATAACAGTAACAACACAGGCAGGATTAATCGCAGGAAAATTAACTGAACTTTTTTGTGCATTGTAAATACCCATTGTTAAAACATTATGACAATGACCGGACTTGAAAACAATTTTATCATTGTAAACAGTTGTAATTCAATGGAATTGTTTATTTTTACCTGATTTGACCAGTTGAAATTAAATTTTCTGATCCCGCTCCCTGAATCCCCGCATGGGAACGTGTAAGATATTCATTTTTATGAAGTCCCTCTGCAGGGATATAGAGGACGTGCTTTGTCATAATTACGAACTTTCACCGTAAGCTTTTAATACGCTCTTCCGGTGAGACTAATGACACGATACGTATCCCAAAAGCCTCATCAATAACAACGACTTCACCTTTAGCTACAACCTTGTTATTCACGAGTAAATCAACCGGTTCGCCGGCCATGCGATCCAACTCAACGATCGATCCCGGCGCAAGTTCAAGAATTCTCTTTATTGATAGGAGTGACCTTCCAAGTTCAATACTTACATCAAGGTCGATATCTAAAAGCATTTCAATGTTTTCACGCGGTGCATTGACAGGTGTACCTGAAAGCGTTGTCTCAGTGAACGATGATGAATCTGAGCTAAACGATGTAACTTTTGACAGATCATCTATTTCTGACATATTTAAACCAAAGCTGTCTGCTTTTGAAGGAGACACTACATTCGAACTCCCCTGTGATACAATCTGATCTCCAATTTCCTGAGCAACCAATAGAATAACCATGGATGACTCACAATCCTCAATCTCAAGAGGAATTGAAATCATATCAAAGCTATCCGCTTGTAGTGATGGATTATCGAGATCATACTCCTCCACTTCAATAGTACCGGACGACGCTGCAATTCCAAGTTCGGACCCAAGCGCTGTTGTATATGCCCCCATCACCTGATTAAACAGTTCTCCAATTGCATCCTTGTGATCTTCGCTATACTCCGCACTTCCATCACCCATCATCATAAGATCAGATAGCAGCGCGACATCCTTTTTCTTAATGATTAGTTTGCATTCACCCTCAAAACCGGACTTAAACGAAAGTTTAAGAGAAAGCGATACTGCATTGATTTTGCTTCTGATAGTATCAACATCAGCCTTTTCGCAACTTTCAAATGTAAAAACCGTTTTCTTATTGATAACCGTTGAAATCACCGTACTTGCCTGCAAACAGAACAATGTAAATATATTCTGAATAGCCTCAAAGCGATCAACAGCAGGTATTTCCGGCTGCATAGGAGCCGATGAACTGCTTTCACCACCAAAGCCATTCAATAGCGCATCAATCTGTTCCTGAGATAGTATGTCACTCATTGCACCCCGGAACCTCCTTCTCAACTATCTTAGTAATTCTGATTGCTTTTTTGCGTCCGATCAGCCCCGATTTAGCTGCGAGCTTGGTCTTTCCCTCAACCTGTACCATAAGATCACTGTCAAAGGGTTTATCGAGGCATAGTACATCACCACGCTGCAGTTGAAGCAGATCTCGGATTGTAAGTGATGTCTTTCCAATAACTGACGCAACATTTAATTCAACATCCTGTATCTCTTCTTCCATAACAGCACGGGTTTCATGAGTCGAAAGACTCTGCGATGACATCCAGGATTCACCGGAGAGGTTATTAATCACGCTTTCAAGAAGCATATAGGGAAAGCATATACTCATAAGTCCCGATGCATTCTGCATTCGCACCTCAAGTGAAATAAGTATGACAGTCTCACCAGGAGGCGCAATCTGTACAAATTGTGGATTCGTCTCATAAGCATCAATTTTAGGGCTGAATACTCCGACATGCTCCCAGACATCCTTAAGATCATTTAATCCACGCTCGACAATTCGATGAATCACATTCTGTTCAATCAGTGTAAGCTCACGGTTCTGCTCCGATGGCCTTCCCTGTCCTCCAAAAAGCCGATCAATAATAAAAAACACCAGCGACGGATTGATTTCCATAATCGCTGTTCCCTCCAGAGGCTCCATCTTGAATACATAGATACAACTGGGGTTTGATATCGACATCACAAACTCGGAATACGTTAATTGATCAACACTTACGAGCTCTATTTCAACAAATGTGCGAAGGAAATTTGTAAGTGTTGTAGAGAATAAACGTGCATACCCCTCATGAAGATTCTGCAGAGTACGCATCTGATCTTTCGATACACGATCAGGCCTGCGGAAATCGTACAGAGACATCGCCTTTTCACTATCAGCTGACGATGTATCCATTGAAGACATACTGCCGGCACCCATAACCGGGGCAGACTGTTGAATGCCATAATCCTGCTCAGATCCCTGCGAAACTGCAGAGAGCAGGGCATCAACCTCTTCCTGGGAAAGTATGTCACTCATCAGAAACTCCTGAAAGCCTCACAACTGTCCTAAAGTGCGCCCCCTAAATCACCCGCAGGGGGACTTGAAGAAAATCAGGACTATTATTACCTGATTGTTTAAAAGTCCCCCTGCGGGGGATTTAGGGGGCATTTTGTACTTGAAAACGCTACTTTACAGCCTCACCCCCCTGCCCCCTCACCATTGCATGGAGAGGGGGTGAAGGATTTCTAAAACTAAACAGCACTCTTGAGAATCATTGAATTATGTAGTTAACGATATAAACGTCCCTAATTGAACCTTCTGCTTTGGGAATTGAACTATTAACAATTCTTAACAGATCCTTTCGAATTTTTTCTTTTGCCTCAGGCTCAGTTACTTCAACAAGTGTTAATTTTGAAAGATATTCTATCATCATACTTTTTATTTTTGGTGCACGATGCGTAAGAGCTTCAAGTAACATGGGATGTGCTACATCATCAAACTCAAAGGCAACTGCAATCTTTAAAAAACGTTCGCCATCGGTACCAGCTATATTGACAACAGCCTCAACCGGTGCATCTGCAGTTGTTGCCGCAATATGTGTTGAATGCTCTGCATCGACATGTGCTGTATCTTTTTTTTGAGCATCCTCTGTAACCTTATCTTTCTTAGGGGATGTCATCTGCACCAGGAAAAAAGCCATCGCAGTATTGATAATCAGAACCCCCGCAACAAGTCCAATGAACATGAACTTATTATTGCCTTTCGCCTTTTCAGCTTTCGGTTCTTCAGGCTTTCCCTCAGCATCCTTTTCCTTTTTCTTTTCATCAGCCATGTATCAAACTCCTTATACCATTCTTGAGCAATCAACCTACCGGACATCATCCGGATTCAATTTTTCTTCGGGGAGCGTGCGCTTGATCACCTGAACGGCTGTATTACATAACTGTCTGTATTTAACCGTTTTTACAACTATATCATCAAGCGAATTCTTAACCATGATTTTTTTCCCGTTAGACAAAGAAACAATCGTATCCGGAGTCGCCTCAAGTGTTTCAATCAGATCTGCATTCAGGATAAACTCCTGACCATTAAGACGACTCAACTTTATCATTGCAGCCTCCCTGATTTCCCGTTGAATGGTTCTTACCATTACCTCTTATTCTTGCTTTTCCATCCTGATCTTATACTATTGTAACATTATAATTTTTATAATTCTATATTTTTTTAAGAGAGCCTAACCCCCCGGCCCCCTTAACACACGCCCCCTAAATCCCCCGAAGGGGGACTTGAAGAAAATTTGTCCTATCGTTTTAAAAGTCCCCCTGCGGGGGATTTAGGGGGCGCTCATCTTACCGTATCAGCTGCACCAGTTCCTGCAACATCTGATCACTTGTTGTGATTACACGAGCATTCGCCTGGAAACCACGCTGGGTCGAAATCATACTTGTAAACTCGGTTGCAAGTTCGACGTTGGACATTTCAAGAGCACCCGGTTTAATCTTACTTGCTGATCCAACTCCAGGACGCATTAAAACGGCATCACCACTGTTGTTCGATTCCGCGTACATACTGTCCCCCATTTTCATCAAACCAGCTGGATTATTAAATTCCGCCACGTAAATTCTTCCAATTGCTTTATTGACACCGTTTGTATAAACCCCTGATATTTCACCGGTTTCATCAATTGAAACCTCCTGAAGTTTTCCCATCGGATAACCATCCTGATCGCGGGCGACCGTTGTTGATGGTGAACGGAACTGGGTAATACCTCTGAATGATCCAGG
>ERZ1645192.3406-NODE-3406-length-12938-cov-41.878755_pt1 | contig 12938 bp, 11 predicted proteins | sample MGYA00575354_ERZ1645192 | MGnify/ENA primary metagenome ERZ1645192 (study PRJEB40844, sample SAMN11349763) | freshwater sediment metagenome | isolation source: river sediment | host: Sediment | place: India: Faizupur Khadar , New Delhi | collected 2017-02-21 ... | reverse complement strand
TCCCACCCCATTGTGCATATCGGGACGCACGGTCATATAGAGCTCCGCCCTGCCGTTTCCATAGTCGCCGATATCAATTCCCATCAATCGGAAGAAGGGATTGGCATCCCTTCCCCTCATTTCTATCTCCTCAATATAGCTCATCTTCAATCATATCCTAATCCAGGGGGATGAGGGGTATTTCCTTATCCAGTCCTTTTCTGCCGGAAAATATGCCAACTCCATCTACATTTGGGAGAGGGAGCTAAAATAGTAGTCTTGCCTTAGAGAATATGGTCCGGAAGCCATCAGCATCAAAAAGAGAGTGACAGGTGAACCACCTCATCAAAGAGATAGCTCACTCATGCCGCCATTATCTCTTCTATTTCCGGGCCATCTTTTTCAATTCATCCATTTTGGCTTGGGCAGCAGCCATATCTGCAGCCATTTTTTCTTTGCCGGTGGCAATTGTCTCCTCTGTGGACTCTACGGTCTCCGGCTGGCTGGGGCTGGCTGTGGCAGTCTCATTTTCCTGGACCTCCTCCATGGCGGCAGCGACCTCCGCCTCCAGCTCGCTGGCAGTGCTGGTGGTTTCAGGGCTGGTGACGCCAGGGCAGTTGCTGGCAGGGGCTACCCCATCATTTATAGAAATCATCAGGTTCTCCAGGAATACACCCCATGTCTCGTCGCTCAGGTTCATATCTGCCGTAACCAGGAACAGCGTCTGATTGCGCTGATTGGCTACGAATTTGAGATTGCCGATCTGCCCTATCAGAATTGGTGCTGTTATCGATTCATTATACGCAGCCTGGGTAAAGACAGGGTCGTAGGCTTCCAGATATGGTTTCAGATCGGCAGGCTCCAGCTCCCCTTGCGGCGGCTGGCAGGGATAAAGAAGATGCAGTTCTACTCTATTTCCATCCAAGAGCATTGATGCTGCTACCTCACTGCCGCTGGAATAATTGGCCTCGTTTATTCCTTCCGGCTCAACCACTACCTCAGGAGGAAGACAGAAGGCCATGCTGGCATAGCTTGCCGACTCCGTTGCCAACTCTGCTCCCGTGCAGGTATAATTGTTTGTAGCGCTCTCTTGGGCCGACGCAAAGCCAGCCATAAGGCCAACTACTATGCCGCAAAATAGCAGCATCTTCCTCAGAGAAATAGATCTACTTTGCAGTGCTCTATGTATCATCCAATCCACCTCATTGCTTTTTTTTTCTCCCTTTAAAAGCTTCTAATATTCCATCGGGTTTATAACACTCAAACTATTTAATCGTTTTCCAGATATGTATAGTGATCCACCGGTCCGATACGATAATATACCTGAATTCAATGACAGCTAATGGCAGCCATTGCTGTATGGATTTTAATCTAGGATTATGTGGAGGATAAGAGTGTGAGCCGAACAATACGAGCATTATGCATGGCCGCATCTCTGCTGGTTTTGCTGGCAGGCCCTGCGGCATCGGTAGTGATCAATGAGATGGAGCTCAATCCGCCGGAGGGAGAGGTTGACTGGATTGAGATCTACAATCCGGGCAACCAGAGCGTGGATATCAGCTCCTGGACGGCTGAGATCACCGATGGTAGCTGGACGGGACGTTTCGAGGCAGTTGCTCCCGGGACCATCCTTCTGCCCGGCGGTTTTTATGTCTTCAACGGACAGGAAACCTGGGATCATGATGATGGCGGATATGCTGTTCTATACAGTGCATCGGGCGAGATCCTGGACAAGACTGCCAATAGAAATGACGGATTAAACAACGACTTTACCTTCGGCAGGCATCCCGATGGATATGACACAAACACTGATGGCGACTGGGGACTGGGATCGGCCACCAAGGGAGTGTCTAACATCCGCTGAACGGTACAGAGAGCAGGCGTGAATCGAATCTGAGATCCTGTTCGACAAGAAAAGGAGGAGTATGAAGATGAAATTTGAATCTGAGACCGCCGTCAAAGCCTTCCTGGTTTTTGGCTGCCTTCTGGCTCTCTGCAGCCCGGGTGGCTGCAATATAGTGGTAAACGAGTTCGAGCTCAGCCCGCCGGACGATACAACCATCTGGGTGGAGCTTTACAATACCGCAGATGAGGCTGTAAACATCGACGGATGGATGATCAAAATAGCTGATGAAGCCTGGGAAGGGCCCATTTACCTGGAGGGAAGCATTGAGCCCAGGGGATTTCTGGCCGTGGACGGCCAGGAGAGCTGGATGACCACTGGTAACGGCACGGTTTATCTCTATGATGCCTCTGGAGCCGAGGTGGACAAGACGCCCCAGCATGGCGACAACGAGCACAACGACTTCACCTATGGTCGCCAGCCGGATGGAAAGGATACTGATACCAGAGCCGATTTCGGATATACGATGGCCAGCAAAGGCCGCTCCAACGGCTCCGGAGCATAGAATCAGGCCCAGTAGGATCAGTTAGATCCTCATAAATCCCTTATTAGCCCCCGGCAGCAAATGCGTTGGGGGGCAAAATGATTTTTTTTCAGGCCAGCCACAGGGTATAGGCTCGATCCCTCTGGAAGCTCCTGGCGTGCTCGCTCTTGTTGATGATATCCCGGCCTTTTCTCTGGAAGACGGTTATGGTCTGGGTCTTTCCTGCGCCAACGGTGAAGCTGGCCGTACCATCCAGGGAGCCGTCGCTCTCATCGCTGCTGAAAAAGACGCCATTGACCTGGACATCAAAGCCTCTCATCCGCTCCGACCGCACGGTTATCAGCGCCTCGCCTATCCGGACCGCCTCCACATCCAGAGAGGCGGCTGCTGCATCGGGCGACCGTGGCAGTACATCCAGGATCAGAGCGCTGCTGGGACGGCTGCCCTGAGATAAAATCAAAAAGAATCTGCCTGTCTCCTCTGGCACCAGCCTCAGGCGGTGGTAATAGCTGGAGAGGGATTTTATGCTCCAATGGGCTATGCTGCTGTTGGCATAGGATATCAGATAGAGATCAGCGCTGCCGTCCTCTGGGGTGTGGGCTATGAGCTCCACGCTCTCGCCGGCGGCGATCTGCTGATACTGCATCCAGCTCCCATCCTCCTGGATCCACAACTGGATGGAGGAATTGCCGGGGCCCGGGCAGCAATCTCCGATGAAGCAGTCCGAGTAGTTGTACCTCACTCCACCCACAATCACATTCCCCGGCTCGCTGCCGTTGAGATGGAAGGTTATGGGATCGGAGAGCGTCGTCTTCGCCTCTGCCGGCGGCTCTTCTGCCTGATCCATCCAGGGCTCCTCGGTCCAGACGGCGCTTCCCTGGGGCGCTGCCTGGACGGATAAGGCCAGCAGCATCATCAATGCCGCCGCTTGCAGGAGAGGGGCAAAGGATCTGCATCTGTGGCCCATTGCCTGGCTCATGGCCAGGCTCCGGCTCTTCACATCGTCTCCAGAGCAGCTATGCCCAGTGTATCTAGCGTCACCCGCAGGGCATTCTTCGCTGCTCTGGCCAGGCCCATTCTGGCCTGCCGCAGACCAGGCTCGGCATCCAGCACCGGGCTATAGCGGTAGAAGAGGTTGAAGCTCTCCGCCAGTTCCCGGGCATAGGTGGCCAGCTGATGGGGCTTGAGCTCACGGGCCGCCCGATCTATGACCAGATCGAACTGGGCGATCTTCTTGAGCAGAGCAATCTCATATTCGCCTTTCAGAAGACCGCAGCGGACATCAGAGCATCCCCCTGCCAGAGCATCCCCTTCACCCCGGCGCAGGATGCTGGCGGCGCGGGCATGAGAATACTGGATAAAGGGCGCGGATAGCTTCTCGAAGTCCAGAGCCTGCTTCCAGTCGAAGGTGGTGGCCTTGTCAGCCGAGACCTTGACCACATCATAGCGCACCGCTCCCGCCGCCACCTGGGCAGCTACCTTTCGGAGGAAGGACTCGCTCTCCTCCGGCCTTCTCAGCTTGACCTCCTCGTAGGCCTGCTTTTCCACCTCATCCAACAGCTCGTCCGCGGAGATGAACTTGCCCTTTCTGGTGCTCATGGAGCCGGTGGGAAGGGAGACGAACTCGAATATGACCACCTCCGGCTCCCGGACCCCTAAAAGACGCAGCGCCGTCCGCAGCTGTCCCGAGACCAGCTTGTGGTCCGCTCCCAGGATGTCCACGGAGCGGTCCGAGTTTTCCGCCTTCCAGCGGTGGTAGGCCAGGTCCCGGGTGATGTAAAGGGAGGTGCCGTTGGCCCTCTTCAAAACCATCTTCTTCTCAAAGCCGTGGGAGGTGAGATCAAGCTGGAATGCCCCATTTTCCCATTCGGTGAGGCCGGTCTTCTCCAGAAGGCCCACTATCTCCTCCACATCGCCCCGGCGCACGAACTCCGACTCCCAGTGGTAGGAGTCGTGGCTGATGTTCATTCTTTGCAGCGTCTGCTCAATGCCGCCGATGGCGTACTTGACTGCGCTCTGGATCTTGGCTATTATCTCCGGGTCTCCCGCCTCGTAGCGGGCGATGACCGAGTCGGCCTCATCCCTGATGCCGGGCTGGCTCTCCATGAGCTTATTGGCGGCGATATAGACCTTGGCCACGGCGTGGTCTGCTTTGCTGCCGTCCAGCGGGAAGTGGTCGCAGCCAACCACCACCATGGCCTCCTGGCGGCCCATGTCGTTTATGTAATACTGAGCATCGACGTTGCATCCCGCCCGGCGCAGTATGCGAACTAAAGTGTCGCCTATGACCGAGTTGCGAATATGGCCCACATGTAATGGCCCGTCGGGATTGGCCGAGGTATGCTCCACTATCACCTTATCGCTCATCCTACCGGTCCAGGCGTTATCTGCCAGGGCCTCCTTCAGTACCTTATCCAGGAACCTGTCGTTCATGAAGAAGTTGAGGTAGGGGCCCAGGACCTCTACCCGGTCCACATAATGGCGCTCCTCCGGCAGGGCCTTATGGATCTCTGCGGCTATGGCCGCCGGGCTCTTCTTGAGGACGGGGGCCAGGCGGAAAGCGACAGATGAGGCCAGGTCGGCATGGGGGCTTATGTCCAGCCCCAGGGGGTTTGCTCCATCCTCCAGATTGCAGCCGCAGCGCTCCAAGGCGGACTTCAGCAGCGCCTCTACCTCGCTCATAAAATCAAGAAACATGGTTGACTCCGATTGTAGCAGTATCTTCGATCCATCAATTGGATGGGGCGATATAAGGATTGCGCGGGCGCTCGTCCATAGCCTGCATATCTATCCCCCTTATCCTTGCTCATTTGTGATCTTTAGCATGAACTATGGACATATGGGGGAGGAGCATAATATGGGGAGAGCTATTGGCGTGAATACCGAGAAGAGAATTGCTCTAGTAAAAAATATAAAAAAGATTTAGCCGGTTATGTTGCTTGAAATCACGGCCACCAGTATCGCCAGGACCACCATGAGCTGTAAGGCCACCAGTTCCCCCAGTACCCACTCCATCCATACCATACCGGTTGATGGTAATAGTGGGTATAATGGGATCCTGGATGATGATGAGACCCTGAATGGTGACTTCCTCCCCAATGGGGAGCGGCCATGCCAACGGATGCAGTTACCAGCATAAGGGCTGCCAATAACAGCATCACTTTAAATGCTGTTCCCTTTTTCATAATTTATTGCACCTCCGATCTTTTGCTGACAAGAACAAAGAGGCATTGGCCATATTTAAGGCCAATTTTAATGTAGATGTCGTATGAATCAGATCTAAGAGTGATGAGCATCAAAGCCGCCTGGATAGCAGATAACAGCGCTTACATAAGAAGGTCGAAAAAGATGATATTCGATATCAATGATGCGGGGTACGGGATTCGAACCCGCGAACTCCTGCGAGACGGGATCTTAAGTCCCGCGCCTTTGGCCAGCTTGGCAAACCCCGCTGCTCAGAAATCTTCGATTTCCTCGCAGCATATCGTTTAGCGACCGTTTTCACTACCGCTTCTGCCTTAATCTCTCCAAAATCAACTATAAAAATCTTCCCGACACCAAGAAAAGAATCCTGTCACCTGACGCTCTTATCAAGTGCAACCAGATGTTCGCGAGAAATTACAAATGCACCAATTGTGGGCATATCTTCAAGGCATTCAGTGTGATCAGGGTATGTCCTTCCTGTAAGCAAATCCAAGAAAACAATGCCATTCTATTAGCGTTGGTAATCAGGTTATCTTCCAGGGCTGGTATTTGGCTCTAGAAATCCTTTCCCTTTGCAAACATGGCATTTCTCAACCTTCTCCACTATCTCAGTGCAAACTACGCCATAGCCAGCTACGACCTTGCCTGAGCCGTTGCAGACCGAACACCATTCCATTTCTGTGCTCCACTATTCCATTATATCGTTAGATATGGTGTATTGCCATATAACGCTCTCACGTAGCTACGTAGGTCTTTTCTCTATCTTACTCAATTTAAATCGGTATGCATTAATCTTCTTGAGTATCCTACATAGCGTATGAAGAATAGAGGAGAGAAGCCCCTTCCCTCCCCATCTCACTCAAGCCACATCACTTGAAGCGGGTTTCTCCTCGGAATCCCATAGGTCTTATAGCGTGGATGCCCGAACATAATTGCGTATGCACTCTTTCTTCCCGGCGGAATGCCCAGCTCCTTTTGAAGCGGCTGATAGGCACTCGCAGCCATTGCAACGAAGCCTGCCCAGCACGTACCAACGCCAAACGCAGGCGCAGCCACATCAAAATGAGTGAGCGCTATTATCGCATCGACAGGTGCAATTGGATTTTCTTCAGGAATGACAGCGAAGAGAAGGTGCGGAGCGCCCCTGCAGATGATGTCCATGCCACGATCCCAGGCTGAGATGAGCACAGGAAGATATCCTTTCAGCGGATGGTCCGTGTTGACAAGGCTCTTCATGTATTCCATAGTGATGCCCGCGATCTTCTTCACACGTTCTCTATCATGCACGACCCGCCACTGAATAGGCTGTCCGTTGCTCCCAGATGGGGCATATCGTGCTATGTCCAGGATCTTTAGAATGTCGTCCTTTGAGACGGGCTCATCTGTGAAGTGCCGGACAGACCTGCGCTTTTGCAGATAATAGCCAATATCATCAGCGGAGATCTCCCCTCCATTTTGCGGCAGCTTTACTCTCTCATAAGGGCGGATATCCAGGGTCAGAGCTTGCGATGGGCAGAATGCCTCGCAGTGGCCGCAGCTAAAACACAATCCTGCCTTCTCATCCGAAACTTTAGGGGGCTTCATCTCATCTCCCGATTGAATAATATTCGCTGGGCAGATGGTTGTGCAGATGCCGCAACGAGTGCAAAGGTCTCCATCGACAATTATTACAGGCATAATTCCTTCCTCCGTTCTTTCCTGCTCTAATGCTTCAGACACCATTATCGTGATTGCATCAGATTTCGTCCAGCACCCCATGCCTTTCCCGCTTCTTTTCCAAGAGTCCAGTAGCGGTTATCTGGCATGGTTAAAAGGAGCGGATCAATAGCAGCAAAATTTGGCTTTCCGTCTTCGATCGCGTCTCTGTCCGCATATACGCCAGCGATCTCGCCGATGAAGATCGTATTTGTTGGCAAAGGTACGGACTGGACCAGACGGCATTCCATGGTCACTGGACATTCCCGGATCATCGGAGCCGTCTCCAAAGAGCCATAGAAGACATCAAAGACTCCGGACTTATCCGACTTCTCGCCAGAGACAATTCCGCAATAATCAACCTTCTCCATCAATCCTGAGGAGGGGAGGTTAACAGAGAAAGTTCCCGTCTCATTAATTCCCTTCGGCGTATAGTGGTGATTACCGATAGCACAGAGGATCATTGGCGGAGAATAGTTTGCACGCGAGCACCAGCCGACAGCCATGAAATTAGCTTTCCCTGAGACCTTGGTCCCCACCAGCACAACAGGCATTGGTATGACGAAATTGTTATCGATCTTGATCTTATCCATGATGTCGTTCTCCTATGATCAAATTTTGATAAGATAGACGCTTTGACTGTATTTAATGGCGATACATTCATAAGAGTAATATACTTACAAAAAATAAAGCATGGGCTTTACTTGGGAAAGCGATAAGGATGCGCTAAGCAGGGCGAAAGTTACCTAATCAAGAAAAGCGCTACCGAGCAGTTCGCTCGTCATCAGTAATGATTGACTCCGCTCTGAAAGCTGCCCAAATTCTCCAACGACTCACTGCGGTCAAAAAACGTACATTATCCTCTATAATATACATAGGGGAAAGTGTACAATTTTGGAATCTCTCAATTTCGGCGAGGAGTTGCGCGACTTGCGTATTTTGGAGGGTGAATTGCTCCTTGTCAGACCACCAGATTAATGGCTTTGGCGGGAAGTCACCGACCCTATGGAATTCAATATCATGCGTATTACTGTATTCCTGGTGGCAGCGTCCGCCTTCGCTACCCTTCCTTGCATGGGCGGGGGCTGTGGTGCGTCCTGCGCAGTCTCTGGAGGTTCTTCGTACAACTTCATGGGTGATCGTGCATTCAGCATTGGTATGTCAAGCTTTGACGAGTTCGTCAGAGACAACTTCGATCAGACATCCCTCTCATCGAAATCCCTATCTGCAGATGATTCCTCAAGCGGAAATTCATCCCTAAACCAAACTGGCAATGCGAGTCTTACTGACGTAATGCCCGGCATCAATAGCAGCGGAACCACGACGTCAGATAACGGGACTGTCAGAGTAGGAGCTTCAGGCGCGCAGGATACAAGATTATCAACTCTGGTCTTTACTACATTCAATAACAAGTTCTAACGACCCTGACCATGCTGGATGGTCTCACGCCCATCCTTTTCATTGGGGGATGCCAGGACTTATACCTGGCATACTTTTTCGTAGAGCGAAACCTATTTATCCGACAATTGACGTATATGTTGTTGGCAAAGGTCGAAGACCATCTATCCCTCCTACAACTGACTTTTGCCTCCCTCCTTCTTATTCCATTCAAAGAAAAGCTTATAGCCCAACTCATCCCTGCGCTTGTTGCCGAACGCCAGTCATAAAGGAGGATAGGCAAAAGTCGGAGTTGTAGGGCTTGATGACTGGCCAAGCCAGTAGCTCCATTTCCCGCGATTTTCGTTATGCTTTTGTCGAGCCAGAGACCAGAAGAGATAAATATAATGAATATTAATTAATATGTTTCAGGGGATATGCAAGTCATGCTGGGGGTAGCGGGTTCTTTGTCAATCCTCCTTCCTGAGCCTCCAGCTTCTTCTGCTTATCGTTGCTCGCCAGCCGGGAGGGGGCAAATTATGGAGGTACGGCCTGTAGGCTGGCCAGGCCGCTAATCTCCATATCTTTCAACATCACATTCGTCCTCACATAGCCAGACCTCATATCCCTAGAGCCACCTATATCCTATTATCGAGATCAAATTGAATCCAGCAATCTCCCTGCTTAAAGATACCTTCAATGTCCAGGTCAGGCCTGTCAAGCTTCTGGAAGATGCCCTTAACAGTAACCTCATTAGGGACTCTACAGTGGAAAGATCCGAGAGGGTATCGACCTTTATATAAAGAAGGATCGGGATACATGTTCGTGTCTCCTAGGTGAAGACATTGGAAAACGTTGCTTTGAACACCTAGGCTGGCAAGAAGATGTACGAACTCGATATTCAGTTCATCGAGAATCTCAACTATTCCCACTCTCATAGATAGCTACTACCTCAGATATGGAGATATTTATATATTCAATTATAAATAACTGCATTCATGAATTCATCCAGATCCTTCATAAAAGATAAATTCTAGTCGTGCAAGATTATCCTTTTGAGCAGAATAAACCATGACTGCTCGATGTACTATGCAAAGCAGAAAAATGCTAAAGGAGCTGGTCCAAAATGAATAACATTCTTTTAACTTCCCTCCTCATCATATCTTTGATGGGATGTGCGATTGCGGGAGATGGGGAGGATACTCCTCAAGAGGATCTATCTATTCAGGGCACTGTAGATCCTCTGCCTTCTTGGAACGAGGGATCGGCAAAGAATGCCATCCTTAGCTTTGTAGCAAATATCACCGACGAGAACAACCCGAACTATGTTGAGCCTGATGATCGGATTGCCACCTTTGACAACGATGGCACTTTATGGTGCGAGTATCCGGATGTCGTCCAGTTTCTCTTTTTGTTAGATCGAGTCAAGGATATGGCCCCAGAGCACCCCGAATGGAATGATACGGAACCATTCATATCCATCATTTCGGGGAAAAGATTTACACTCAGCAACTTCAGTATAGACGAGGCAATGCAAATCTGGGTTGCAACAAGTTCGAATATCACTGCCGACGAATATACGAGTCTAGCAAGAGATTGGCTCGATAAATCCACAAACTCACACTTCGATCTTCCATATACGGCGTGCGTCTATAAGCCCATGTTGGAGTTGTTAAATTATCTGCGAACAGAGGGCTTCAAGATCTACATAGTATCAGGCGGAGACGAGGACTTTATTCGGGCCTTTTCTGAAGAGGTATATGGAATTCCCCCCGAACAGGTGATAGGTACAGCCCTTAGCCTACAGTTCATCGAAAATAACGGTAGCACCTATCTTATGAGGCTTCCTGAGTTCTTGGTATATACTGACGGTCGGGAAAAAGCCATGGAAATTCAGAATAATATTGGGGTCCGACCAATCTTCGCCTACGGAAACTGTGATGGGGACATTCCGATGCTTCAATTAGCCACCGGTGGCGATCGTCAAGGAATGGGATTACTAAATCACCACGATGATCCAATCCGCGAATTCGAATACGATGATTATCCCCTCGGTGGAGAACTGGATAAGGGACTTGAGATCGCTGGAGAATGGGGCTGGCAGGTGGTCAGCATGAAAGACGACTGGAAGGAAATTTGGGCCTGACATCAGGCCCTTAATTCTGCAAGAATCTTCAGTTTTTTAAGGTTCGTACTTCAGGCTTTCTTAATTCTCATCTCGGCTTTTCAACCTTTACTATTGTCGAGACATTGTAAAAATATAAATGGTACTTCTACGAGTTCCATATACTAAAACTGGCTGGGGCATTCTTTTACCCCAGCTCCATTGCTCTATTCTTTCGGATCGAACTTTATGGCTCTATCATACACGATCTCAGAGTAGGATGGCCCAGTCTTTGTAGCCTTTTCCATGTACATCCTCCAGAAGATGAAGAGCGGCTGATCCAGATCTATGCCGTAGCCACCCATATCATAGGGAAGCTCATAACAGTGCGGATCATCACCGCAGTTCCTTGCGACCTTATAGACGTAGAGGTATTTCGCGTTGGGATTATCTGGAAGGTACTCCTCAGCAGTTCCATTGAAATCTAAATCGGAAATCATTCCTACGCCATTCCACACATCTGCACCATAGAGGCCGAAGTTCTGGTACATCGCTTTTCCTGTGGCTACATGGTTAACTCCATAGACGATTAAAAACTCGTTTGAATCGTTGCCCAAGGTAATTGCAGGGTCTCGCACGAAATCGTAGTATTGGGAGGTGTCAGGGAAAGGAGGTGTTGGTGAAGATATAGTTTGGTTTGCTGACCATAGATAACAGGCATCGTTGCAGGGACCTATGCTATCGATACCTCTCTGAATAGCATCGCTTCCTACTGGGACTATTATGCTAGTTGGTAACTCTGTGGCATTCAATCCGCTGTATTTGTCGAGAATCGCCATCCTTAGTTCTTCTAGGTCATCCATAAGGTCAAACTCTGTAGTTCCTGTTCCACGGACTCTTAGTTCTGGATAACCATAAGGCTCTAGCTCTGTAGATTCATTTGGAGTTATGCGGAAAACAATGCCAGGCTTATTAGCAATGTAATTTTCACCCACTTGCTTATCAATGAATAGAGATGGACGGATCGTTACGGCAAATGTATCGGAATTATTCTCCACCCCCATATTCAACATAGCTGAGGGAAGCACTTGGGTGTTAATTATGCCCTCGGAGTATCCTGCTGATTGAGCAGCAGCACGGATGCGTCGATCAATACCTTTATCGGCTGTAGTAACTACTATCGTGGTTTGATTGTATGGATTCCCTGCTGTACCATTTGGCGTACCTTCAGTATTTATAACTAGATTATTCACCGTATCGGCTAAGTTGGCAAAGATCCATCGTGTCTCATTTCCATATGTCCTCTCCATTAGACTATGATCAAAGCTGAAGTATCTGCACTCTGGTGGTGTTCTCCCTACGAAAACAAGCGCTTCGTCCGGGCTAAGGCTAGGGAAGGGAGTTATGTTCGCGGTTACTCCGAGCACTTTAAGTATCTCGGAAATAATTCCCCTTACTTCTTGACCAGATGGTGGTGGAACAAGATATACCAAATATTGTGTGGCAGGATTGTTTCCGTATGCAGAAGGAAATACTCCGCTATTATATAACTTCATAAAATCAAAATTGCCCAAGCCGCCTTGCTGTACGGTGAATCCATCTTGTTCTAATGCTTGCTTGAAAGCCTCCACATCACCAATATCCACATTCACTGCAAGCCCCGTTGCAATAAAGGTCGTGAACAAGACAAGTAATAATATACGAACTCTCATATAAGATATTCCTCCTTGCGCTTAATTATCATCAATATCTATTAAAACTTTGCTTGGAATCCGTCATTGAGACATCACATCGTGAAACATCGCCGGAGATTTGCAGGCGTCGCTTAAAGCGTGTGCAGTAGATAGACGCGACCACATCCCGGATCAACGAAGACTCAAAAAATTGAAAACAGTTTCTGCGAATCATACAGAGCAGGGGTATGCTTCAATACCCCAGCTCCATTGCTCTATTCTTTCGGATCGAACTTTATGGCTTTATCGTACACGATCTCTGAATAGGCGGGTCCTGTCTTTGTGGCTGGCTCCAAGTACATCCTCCAAGCAATGAAAAGCGGTTGATCCAGATCTACGCCATAGCCACCCACATCATAGGGAAGCTCATAGCAGTGTGGATCTCCATCGCAATTCCTGGTAATCTTATAGACGTAGAGGTATTTCGCGTTGGGATTATCTGGAAGGTACTCCTCAGCA
>ERZ1645192.3404-NODE-3404-length-12941-cov-5.267112_pt1 | contig 12941 bp, 8 predicted proteins | sample MGYA00575354_ERZ1645192 | MGnify/ENA primary metagenome ERZ1645192 (study PRJEB40844, sample SAMN11349763) | freshwater sediment metagenome | isolation source: river sediment | host: Sediment | place: India: Faizupur Khadar , New Delhi | collected 2017-02-21 ... | reverse complement strand
CCACGCCGAGGTGGGCCCCCGGGGGCTGCTCCTGCTCAAGCACCTGGAGGCCTGGCGCGAGTGGAACGCCGCCGCCGGCAATCCCTTTACCGGCAAGGTCGACCTGGACCGGGTCGTGGTGATGGGCCATTCCCGCGGCGGGGCGGCCGCCGCCGTCGCGGCGGTAGCTAACCGGATGAAGCGGTACCACCTCGACGCAAAGCAGGAGTTCCACTTCGATTTCGGCATCCGGGGCGTCGTCCAGCTCGCCCCGAACGACCCCTACTACCCCCAGACCGCCATCCCGCTCCGCCTGGAAAACGTCAACTACCTCATCCTGCAAGGTGGCTGGGATCAGGACATGTCCTTTTTCATGGGCAACCGCTTCTACAACCGGCTGCGCTTCTCCGACGGGGCCTTCCATTTCAAGTCGGCCCTGTTCATCTACCGGGCCAACCACGGCCAGTTCAACACCGTCTGGGGCCGGGAGGATTTAGGCCTTCCTTTCAACTGGTTGCTCAACCTCAAGCCGATCATGCCGCCGGAGGACCAGCGCCAGATCGCCCGGCTCTATCTCAGCGCCTTCGTCGAGGCGACCCTCCATGACCGGCGGGACTTCCTGCCCCTCTTCCAGGACTACCGCCGGGGGCGGGCCCTGCTCCCCCGCGAGTACTACCTGAGCCAGTACGAGGATTCGGGCTGCCGTTACCTGGCGGACTTCGAGGAGGATCTCGACGCCACCACCGGGTCGAGGCCCGGCGTGACCCTGGCTGGAAAAAATCTTGCCTGCTGGAGCGAGAACGCGCTCTCCCTCCGCGACGCCGACGGCATCTCCCAGCACAATCTGGGCGTGTACCTCGGTTGGGCCAAGCCGGACCCGAAGAAAAAGACCGGTCCGGCCGAGTATGCCATCCGGCTCTCCCCGCAGGCCCGGGAAGGACTGCCGCTCGGTCCCGGGGACGATTTCGTCCTCTCGCTGTGCAACAATCAAAACGACTCGGAAAAAGTAGATTTCCACCTTGTCTTTACCGCTTCCGGACGGCAGGTCAAGCTGCCCCTCAGCCACTTCATCCAGTTGCCCCCGCCCCTCAGGACGGAACTCACCAAGTGGCCCTGGATCTTTGCCATCTCGGCCGGCAAGCCGGTAGAGCGGGTTCTCCAAACGGTGGCCGTTCCACTGGGTGCATTGATCGAGTCGGATCCGGCGTTTGCGCCGGACCAGCTCGAGGAGATCCGGTTCGTGTTCGACCGGACCCCGGTGGGAGAGATCTTCCTCGACCGGGTCGGTTTCAGGCCGGAGTGACCCGGCGGCCCGGGTAGGTCTGGCGGCAGTGGGCAGAGCCGCAAACCAGCCGTCCTGCCCTCTGTGAGGCGGAATGAACGAACGCACCAAAGACGAATGGGCCTTCTCCCAGTCCATCGACGTGGACTCCCTGCCGGGCGCCGGGGGGACGCTGGGCCAACTGGAACCGGGCAGCCGATGGGGCCGTTTCGAGATCCTCGGCCCGCTGGGCGCCGGGGCCATGGGCTGGGTTTACAAGGCCCGGGACCCGCTCCTGAACCGGCTACTGGCCCTGAAGGTCCTGAAGGGCGAAGACCCGGTCAGCCTGAGCCGGTTCCTGCAGGAGGCCCGGACCCAGGCCATGGTGGAACATCCGGGGATCTGCCGGGTGTTCGAAGTCGGCATGGCCCATCTCAAGCAGACCGGCGAAAACCGGCCTTATATCGCCATGCAGTTCATCGATGGCCGCACCCTGGGCGAAGCCGCCCGCGACATGACCCTGGAACAGCGGGTCAAGGCGGTGGCCGAGGTGGCGGCCGCCCTGCACGCCGCCCACCGCCAGGGGCTCATCCATCGGGACGTGAAGCCCTCCAACATCATGGTGGACCAGAGCCCGGAGGGCTTCTGGCAGCCCCATGTGCTTGACTTCGGCCTGGCCCGGGAGCAGGACGCCCCCGGTTTGACCATGGCCGGCCAGATCGTGGGCACGCCGCTCTATATCTCGCCGGAGCAGGTCCGGGGCGAAGCGGCGCCGCTGGACCGCCGCAGCGACGTCTACAGCCTGGGCGTCACCCTGTACGAGGTGCTGGCCGGGAGGTTGCCGTACACGGGCCACACCGTCACCGAGATTCTCGTCCAGGTGCTCGGCAGCGACCCGCTCCCGCTGCGCAAGGCCAACCCGGGACTGCCCGCCGACCTCGAGACGGTGACCATGAAATGCCTGGAGAAGGAGCCTCACCGCCGCTACGATTCCGCCAAGGCGCTCGCCGACGATCTCCAGCGTTTCCTGGACGGCGAGCCCGTCCTCGCCCGCAAGACCGGCCCGGTCTGGCGCCTCTACCGCAAGGCCCTCCGGTACAAGCTCATCAGCGCGGCGGCCCTGGTGGCTCTGTTGACGGTCGTCGCCCTGGCGGGGTTGCTGGTCCAGTCCCGGCTCCGGGCGGCCGAGGTGGCCCGGGTGGCCGGCCAGTTCGCCGAGCAGGCCCGCGAGATGGATTCGGTGGTGCGCTTCGGCTCCCTGTTGCCCCCCCATGACATTTCCCGGGAGCGGGAGGTGGTCCGGCGGCGGATGGATTTCATACGCCGGCGGATGGCGGAGTTGGGCGGGCCTGCCGCCGGCCCGGGCCATTACGCCCTGGGCCGGGGACATTTGGCGCTCGGAGAATACGCGCCGGCCAGAGAGCATCTGCAGCGGGCCTGGCAGTTCGGGTACCGTCCGCCGGCCCTCGCCTACGCCTTGGGCCAGGTCTTGGGCGAGTTCTACCGCCAGGAACTCCGGGCCATCCAGAGGATCGAAGACCCCGTCCAGCGAGAGGCCCTCCTCAGCGGCGTCCAGACCCGGTTGCGCGATCCGGCCGTCCGGCTTCTCCAGGAGAGCCTGGCCGGGGACATCGAGAGCCCCGCCCTGGCCGAGGCCATGCTGGCCACTTACGAGGGCCGGCACGACGAGGCCTTGGCCAAGGCCCGGGAGGCCGTCGACAAGGTCCCCTGGCTGTACGAGGCCTGGTTGCTGGAAGGGGATATCTTCATGGACCAGTCGTTCGAGTTCCAGATGGAGGGCAAGCCGGACGAGGCGGCCAGGGTGCTGGAACTGGCCGGCCAGGCCTTCCGGCGCGCCCTGGTCCTGGCCAGAAGCGCGGTGCGCGGCTACGAGGGATTGTGCCTGGTGCGGATGTTCCGGGTGGAACTGGCCGCTTACCGTCAAGCCATTCCCGCGGAGTCTTTCGACGAGTCGCTGCGGGCCTGCGCGCACGCCCTCGAGATCGCTCCCCGCAACGTGGTCGCCCTGACCGGCCAGGCGTACTTCAAATTGCGGCTGGCCGAATTTCACCAATCCGGCCAGCAAGCCGCCGAGACCAACCGGCAGGCCATGGAGGCGGCGGAGCGGGCAGTGTCCATCGAGACGGAGAACGTGCTGGCCAACCTGGTGCTGAACCTGGCTCTGCTCAACCTGGCCAAGTCGAACACCGAACAGGGCCTGGATCCACGTCCCCTCTTCCGCCGCAGCATGGAGTACGGCCAGAAGATCCTGGCCATCGAGCCCGCCAATTCCACCTGGAGCATGTACGCCATGAACAACATCGGCGTAAGCGCCTCCGACATTTATGATTACGATCGAAGGCTGGGTTTGGACACCACCGCGTCATTCGCCGAGGCGCGGGCGTGGTTTGTCCGGTCGGCCGAGAAACGGGCCAAGTTCACCTTGCCGCCCATGAACCTGGGCCTCCTGTACGGCCGCCGCGCCGAGGAAAAAATGGCGCGGGGCACCGACCCCGGCGACGATTTCGATCGCGCCTTCAGGTATATTCAGGACAGCCTGCGGATCGACCCCGCCTTCACCGACGCGGAGGCCTCCCTGGCCGACCTGAACACGCAGTGGGCGGACTGGTTGACCCGTACGGGCCGGGACCCGGGACCGGCGATCGACAGCGCCTCGGCCGCGCTGGGACGGGTGGCGCGGCTCAATCCCCGGCAACCGGCGCTGCGGCGCTATACGGTCGAATTGGAACTGGTCCGGGCCCGGCATCTCCGGGTCCAGCGTCAAAATCCCGGGCCGGCCTTCGACCGGGCCCGCCAGCTCGTCGCCGAACAGTTATCCGGTTCGCCCCGGGATCCGCAGTTGCTCCGCCTCAAGGCCGAGTTGTGCCGGCTGGAGGCGGAATGGAAGCTGGGGGGCACCCTGTGGCTACACGGCGGACGCCGGCGAGACGCCCCGGGTGATCCGGCCGGGGAACTGGCCCGGTTGTGGGAACGCCTGCCGCGTGGCCTCTCGGCGGGGCTCCGGCGGACCATTTCAGCCGGCTTGGAAGCGGCTGAAGCAGCCCTCCGGATCCACCCCGCCCTCCATTACACCGACGCCGGCCGGGGGATTCTCATCATGATGAGGGACGCCGGTTCCGGGCGCACCGCGGGCGGGGTAGGGGATTCCGGCCAACAAGTTTTGCAGCGGGCGATCCGGAACAACAGGACCCTGCTCTGGAACTTCGGCCCTTACCTCGATCCGGCCGTCGCCTTCTGAAACCCGGATTCCTGGCGGGGTGCTTCTCACGGTGACGCGCCGGCGGCTGCCTCGCTCGGCCCGGGTTCCGGGGATCGGCCCGACAGGCCCGTCAGCACCGGGGCCACCAGACAGGCCGCGCCGCAGCAAATCGCGGTGAACGGGGCGCCGGCCTGCTCCGCCAAAGAACCGGCCAAGAGTCCCCCGATCGGCGAAAGGCCGGCAAATATCCAGATATAGAGGGATACCACCCGCCCGCGCAACTCGGGCGGCGCCGTCGTCTGCAACAGGGCGTTGGTGGTGGCGAGCTGTACCGCTACGGCCAGGCCGACCAGCACCATGATGCCGGCCGCCGGCAGGAGTTGCCGGTTCAGCCCCAGGGCTACCAGGCCTATGCCCAGGCCCAGTTGGCCGGCGGCCATGATGCGCCTGGCCCCTCGATTATCGGTGCGGCCCGCCGCGGCGAGCGCCCCCAGGATGGCCCCCAGGCCGGTGCCGCCAAGCAGCAGCCCATAGCCCCGGGCGCCGGCGCCGATCACCTTGCCCGAAAACACCGGCAACAGCGGCGCGTAGGCCAGCCCGGCGCAAGAGGTCACTCCCACCGACAGCAGCGTGGCCCGGATCAGGCGGTTGGACCAGGCGAAACGCACCCCCTCCAGCATCTCCTGGCGCCAGGGACGCCCGTGCCGGCTGATCTGGGGCGGGATCCGGATCTGCAGCAGGGCAGCCAGCACCGCCAGGTAACTGACGGCGTTCAGGGCAAAGCAGATCCCCTCGTCCCAGGCGGCCACCAGCACCCCGGCCAGGGCCGGTCCGGTCATCCGGCCGACGTTGAAAGCGGCCGAGTTGAGCGCGATGGCGCTCTGCAGGTCTTCGATGCCGACCAGGTCCACCTGGAGAGTCTGGCGGGCGGTCATGTCCAAGGTGTCTATGACGCCCTGGCAGAAGGCCAGCAGCATGACCTGCCAGACCCGGATCACCCCGGTCAGGGTGAGGGCGGCCAGCAGTGAGGCGATCACCAGGCTGGCCGACTGGGTGAAGAGGACGATCTGGCGGCGGGACACCCGGTCGGCCAGCACCCCGGCCAGGGGGGCGCCCAAGAGCGACGGGCCGAAGCGGGAGACGCTCAGCAGGCCGAGCGCCAGCGGCGAATCGGTTAGACGGAACACCAGCCACGACTGGGCCATGACCTGCATCCAGGTGCCGCTGACGGAAATTCCCTGACCGATCCAGAACAACCGGAACGGCCGGTGACGCAGGGCCCGAAAGGTCTTTTTCAAATGTTGGCCGATCTTTTTCACCCGCGGTGCCCCCTGCCGGCGACCCAGTGTCTCAGGTGTGCGAGAAGTCCAACCGGTTTTGGCGTCGACCGGCACGCCGGCTCCGTTTCGTAGCCGAGGCCGCGCAGCATCTGTCCGGCCACCTGATCGAATGCCCGAGTCTCCTCCGGCGTGAGTTCCCCCTTCCAAACCCCGATCCGGTCCAGCCGGGGCGGGACGCCGGCCAGGGGGTGGATGGAACGCCGCAGGACCGCGCCGGCGGCGGCCAACCTCTTGCCGGGCGGCAAATCCTCCAGCTCAGCGATCCGCTCCGTCCCGGTTCGATGATAGTCTAACATCACCGGGCTGAATTCGAGCTCGATGAACTCGCACACTTTCCGCAGGGTTTGCTCCGGTTCCCGGACCAGGTCCTCGTACCGGATTTCCAGGTAGTGCGCCACCTCCTGGCTCTGCTCCCGCGCCGTTCGGATGCGCCGGACCCATTGGGCGGCGGCTTCCGAGGCCGAGCCCGTCTCCCAGTAAACTTTTCGGAGAGACAGGAACCGGTCGCGCCCATCGCGGATGAGATGAATGAACCGGGCTTCCGGCAACAATTCCCCGATCCTGGACAGATGGTGTTCATAGCCGGGGCTCTTGTCGCCCCAGCGCTCCTTGCCGAACCGCTCCGCGTACAGCCGGTAGAAAATCCGCGTCGCCTCGTCGAGTCTGAATTCTCTGAGCGCCATCACCCGGTCCTCGAACAGTGTCCAGGACAGGTGGAAGTCCGCCCGGTTCTGAGCCTGACGGAACATTTCCAGGAAAACCGCGCGGGAGTCGTTCCGGTGGCTGCACGTCCGGATCAGGTCGGGCAGAAAATGGGTGTCGGGAGGAATGGCCAACGCCGGGTGGGCATCCAGCATCAGTCGCAGCAGTGTCGCGCCGGATCGTTCAAGGCCGACGACGAAAGGGGCCGGCGGCGCCTGGGCGGCCACTCCGGGGAGAGGCCCGTATCTCTTCCGGGCGATTTCGAGGATCTGCGTCTCCACCAGGTGAGTGATTCGCGGGTTGCTGGAATCCAGTGTTCCATCTCCCCGGTCCAGGCGCATCTCCTGATTCCTCGGCAGGCGGATCTCGGACGCCATGTCCACGGAAACCCTGGTCCGCCACCCGTGCCGGCCGGCCGCGACAGACCTCAGATCATGGACCCGGGCGCCATATTTCTCGCCGAAATGAGACTTGCTCAGAAACTGGTAGTGCCGCATCCTGAACCGCTCCGGCGACATGACGAGTCCCGGGAAATTGACCCGATGGCCGCTCCGGGTGACCAGGTCCACCCGTTCGGGCTGCTTCTTCCACGCCTTCAACTGATGCGGGTAAACGGGCATGAAAGGGTAGTACCAGCGCATGGTTTCCTGGAACCGGCCGTGATCGTGATCCGGTTCCTCCTCGGTGGGGAGAAACGTGAACTCCAGGAAGTTGACCGCGTTGAATCCCTTGGCGTCCTCCTCGGCCAGGGCCTCCCTTAAGGTCTGGTCCGGCCGGGGAGCGAGCCGGAATTCATCGGGATCCTGGTGCATGAACCAGTCGGCCTGAAGTTCCAGCGCCAGTTCCTCCTTGCGCCTCAGAAGATCCGGCTGGTAATAGCGGCCGTTCCTGGGCAGGATTTCCCAGCCGACCAGAACCTCGCCCGGGAAATTTCTGGCGATGGAAACGGTGTCGTCGGTGGATTCGTTGTCGATGAGATACGCGCACACTCCTTGCCTGGCCAGGTGCTCGAGGCACGCGGCGATGAAGCGCCTTTCGTTATGGGCGGCGATCAGGGCGATGACTTTCAAGGTCGCTCCTGTTCGCGGATTCTCCCGGCCCGGCACTGGCGCCGGACAGCCTCAATCAAGGCCCGGGATTCGATTCCGCTCGGACGGAAGGTTTCATCTGCTTGAAAGGCAGATCCGGCCAGACAGGCCGGAAAGGGTCGCCCTCTAAACAGCCGCCAGTGGCAACCGCTGCTTGAGCTCATGGATCTTCACCAGGTAAATGATGAGCAGGATCAGGGCCGGCAGCCAGGCGATGTAGTTCAGGCAAGGCACCAGGCAGCAGCAGACCGAGATGGCGTACCACAACCCAACGCCCTTGCCGCAATCCCCGACGGTCGGGTCGCCGATGGAATCGAAGTAGGCCTTCAGCGAGTCGGCGATCCGCTGGTAGACGAAGCAGTTCCAGACCATGTTGAAGCAGGGGATCAGCAGCAGCCAGACCTGGCCTGGCGCCATCAGCCGGTACTGCTCCGGGAGGCGCTTCAGCGGCAGCGTCAGCAGGTAGCAGATGACCGCGTGCACGCCGATCACGACGCTGAGGATGCCCAGAAAGATCACCCCGTAGAATGCAAGCACCGCGCCAACGACTCCCCATTCTGAATCCATAGGTTCCGTCCCTCTCCTCGAAATCTGCCCATTACTCTATCCCTTTCCCGGCGCTCACGCAACGGATTGTTGACAGGTAAAACACTTGTTGATATTCTCTGCCCGATTAGAAATCCACGGAGGTCGCCATGACGGATGAACAGCAGATCCAGGAACGTCTGCAACTGGAGAGCCGCTTCAAGTCGGGAGCCGACTGGTTCTTCTGGATCGCCGGCCTGTCGCTGGTCAACTCGATCATCGTCTTGGCCGGCGGGGAATGGTCCTTCGTCGTGGGCCTCGGGGCCACTCAGATCATCGATTACGTCGGCAAGGAGTTCGGCCACATCGGTAAGATGATTGGACTGGTGTTCAACCTGGGCATCGCGGGTCTGTTCGTACTGTTCGGAGTGCTGGCCCGGAAGCGGCAGGTCTGGAGCTTCATCCTCGGCATGGTACTCTATGGCCTGGACGGCCTCCTGTTTTTATTGGGGATGGATTTTCTCAGCATCGGTTTTCACGTGTTCGCCCTGTTCATGATCTGGAACGGGCTCAGCGCGCTGCGCAAACTGATGTCCTTTCAGCCCCGGCAGACTGCGGCGCCCGTGACGGCCCCGCCGGAGTCTCCCGCCCCGGCGGCCGACCCCGCCGCCCGCTCCGGTCCGCCCCCGGACCAGCCGTGACGACGCACCTCTCAGAGTGTATCTAAACTGCATCCACGCGGTGAAGTTATTTGAACGAATGAGCGCTACCGGGACATCAACCAATAGAGACCGCCGAGGATCACGACACCCATGACGGCGGTCACCGCGATGCATCGGCGGTTGGCCTTCTTGAACTCTTCGGCCGAGGTGTAGGCGCCCCCGTATTCCATGGCCCGCCACATGGTCAAATGCCAAGCCAAACTCTGCGCCAGCCAGGCGCCAACCACCAGGGCAAGCATGAACGGCAGAGCCGCTCCCGTCGCCAATCGCCACCACACCAACCCGCCGGTCGCCAGTGCCAGAGCCAGGGGCGCGCCAAAGCGCGGGGTTCCGCCATGGCCGTTGGGCATCATCCCTCCTTCAGAAACTCCAAAACGGACTCATCACAAAGATGCAAAGGCCACCAAGGCCGTTCCAAGGAAGACCAAAACCGTGTTTTCACACGGAGACACGGAGCCACGGAGACATAAACGCAACGCCCCGAGAAATCGGAATACTTGCATGGCCACACATTCTGTTCGGTTCAGCGTTCAGGATGTTCCGCGTTTCCCCTGATTTCATCCTGTTCATCCTGTGCATCCATGTGAGTTTCTTCCGTTTTTTCAGTGTGTTCCGTGGTGAATCATTCGTGGCCATTCGTGTTTTCATTCGTGTCATTCGTGGTTGGTTTTCAATCTCTTTCTCTCACCACCAGATCGGCTTGCCGGTGTATTTCTCCCGCTCGCCCGGCCGGAACTGCTGGGGGCCCGACTGCCGGAAGGAGCGGTCCGGCTGCCCGGCCTGTTTGCGGATGCGGTCCAGTTCCTGCCGGATCTGCTCGGTTTCCTGCGGCGTCAACTCCGGAGTGGTCCGGCCGCCCTGGCCACCGGCAGGTGGAGTGGTTTGCTGCGGTTGCTGATTTTGTTGCTGTTGTTGTTGCTGCTGTTGTTTTTGCTGTTGCTGCTGCTGATTTTGCGGTTGTTGCTGTTTTTGTTGCTCCTGGCACCGGCGACGGTATTCTCTCTCCAGGCGCCGGAGTTTTTCCAGGTAGGCCCGGATCGCCTCGGCGTTTTGACGCGCGCCGGGGCCAAGCCCGCTGTCGCCGTCGAGTTTGGCCACCCGCTCGAACCGCTCCAGCGATTGCTCCAGCAGCCGGATGGCTTTCGCCAGCATCTCGGCCAGGGCGCACCAATCCGTTTCGGCCTCGTTTTCGGCCGGCGCCTGCACAAACGAGGCGCCCCACCGGTACAGAGCGTGGCCGTCGTTGTAGTAGGCCTCCACCAGGTCCGGCTTCAGGGCGATGGCCTGCTCGTAGCCGTTGTGGGCGGTGACGAAGTCCTGCTCCTGGAGAAAGTTGTTGGCCAGGTTGTAGGTGGGGATCTCCGGGCTCGCCCCCACCGCGATGCTCTTCTCGAAAGGGGCCCGGGCCTGCTCGTAGCGCTTGGCCAGGTAGTGGTCGACACCTTGCTCGTTGAACTGGTGGGCGATCCAGACGGAGCTCTGGCAGCCGCCGAGCAACAGCACGCCGGCGGCCGCCGCCAGGTGGCGCGCCCGCCCGAGCGGCAGGGCCGCCAGCACCAGGGTTTCGAGCAAGAAACACGCCAATGCCGCCGCCAGCGGGTAGCGGGTGAGGTCCTCGCGCCCGGCGCCGGCCACCAGCACCTCTCCGGCGCCCTGGCGCAGCAGGGGCACCAGGTCGGCCACCCACTGGCCGTTGGCCACGATGAGGCACTCCCCGCCGGTCCGCCGGGCGATGCGCCGGAGGTTGCCGTCATTCCTGGAAGTACGCACCTGCCGGATGACCCGGGGATGGTCCACTCCCCGGAGGACGTCGTCCGGATCGTATAGCACGATTCCGGCGCCGGCGGTCGTGCCGAAACCCACCGGGTACACCCGGACCCGGTTCTGCCGGAGCAATTCCAGCTCTTTGCCGAACTCCAGCTCGAACGGCAGTTCTACGTCCGAGAGCATGACCACCCGGTAGTCAGTCGGCTTGTCCCTGGCCAGGTGCAGCACCTCGGCGAAGGCGGAACGGAAATCAGAGCCCGTGTTCTGGCTGGAGTGCAGGGTCAACGCCCCGAGCAGGCCGCGCAGGGCCTGGTGATCGAGGGTCGGGGGAGCGTGGATCACGGCGATGCCGCTGAAACTGACCAGCGCGGCCGGCGTACCGGGCATGGCCGCCAGGAGTTCGGCCGCGAAGCGCTTGGCCTGGCCGAAGCGGTTGGGCCGGTTTCCGCTCACCGGCGGGCCGCCGGCGGCGTCTCCGCCTACCATGCTGAAGGAGGCGTCGAGCAGCAACACCAGCGTCGGCGTCTTGACCCGCTGCGGCACCTGCCCGTGCCGGAACGGGCCGGCCGCCGCGAACAGGAGCAACTGGGCCAGCGCCAGCAGGAACAGCCAGTGCAGCAACACCGTCAGGCGGTTGTAAACCGTGAACTCCCGGATGAAACGGGGCGAGACGTTCTCCCGGAGCCACCGGAGCGCCGCGTACTGCTTGACGAACAGAACCGCCCAGACCGCCAGCAGCGGCAACTCCAGCCAGAAGATCCAGGGGTGGGCGAACTGGATCATCGTAGCGGCCTCCTCAAGGCGAAGCCGGCCAGCGTCAGCCAGGTTCCGAAACAGAGCAGCGCCGCCATGGCCGGGAGCGGCGCCCAGGAATGGACCAATTGCCGCCGCTCGATTTCGATCGGCCCGGTCTCCAGCCGCCCCAACTCCTGCAGGATGGCCGCCAGGACCTTCACCCGGTCGGCCCGGAAGTACCGGCCGCCGGCCACCCGGGCGATGTCCTTCAGTTGGGCGTCGTCAAGCTTGGTGGTGAGGTGCTCCCCCTCCGTGTTGATGAAGGGCTGGCCGTAGATGAAGACCTTGACGGGCTCGTCCTGCCCGAGGCCCACCAGGTAGAGCCGGACCCCCTCCTCCCGGACGTAGCGGGCCGCCAGCAGCGGGTCGACCCCGGCGTTGCTCTCCCCGTCGGTGATGAGGATCAGCACCTGGTCGCGGCCCTTGACGCGGTTTCTGGCCAACATGTCCGTGGCCATCAGCAGCACGTCGCCGATGGCCGTGCCGCCGCTGACGACGTGGTTGATCATCTCCAGCGAGATCCCCTGGATGAGCGGCAGCAGGATCTGGTGGTCGGTGGTCAGCGGCGTCTGGGTGAACACGTCCTTGGCGAACACGTACACGGCCAACCGGTTGGTGCCGCCCTGGCGGATGAAATCCGACGAGAGCTTTTTCAGCGCCTCCAGGCGGGTCGGCGGGAAATCGGCCGCCTGCATGGACGCCGAGATGTCCAGGAGCAGGGCGATGTCGACGCCTTCCTGGCGCACCTGGACCAACTGGTTCACCCGTTGGGGCCCGGCCAGGCCCACCACCGCCGCGGTCGCCAGAAGCAGTTCCAGCGCCACCGCCAGCGGCGGCAGCGCGCGCCTGGCCGGCGGGAGGCGCCTGAACTGGAGAGGCGGATAGGCCAGCGCCCGGCGCCGGGTCAGCCAGTACCGGGCCACCGCGTAGAGAGGCAACAGCAGCAGGCCGTACAGCATCCCGGGGTGGGCGAACTGCAGTCCCTCAGGCATGGCTCGGCCTGCCTTTCCGGATGGACCGGAGCACGTTTTTCGAATACGTGCAGATGTCTTCGAACTCCTGTGGCTGCGGCTCGCCCCGGAGGAACTGCAGCCCGGCCAGAACGCCGAAAAAACGGGCCGGCTCCGGGCCGGCGAACGTCCGCCGGATCTCGCCGGCGGTCATCTCCTCCACCGGGAGGCCGGTGACGCCCTCGAAGTGGGTTTTCATGACCAGGCTGAGCCGGTGGCAGCCCTCCCGGTACTCGGCCGATTCGCTGAATTCCCGCCGGATGTAGTCGATCTGCTCGAGCGCGGTGCTGATGTGCGGCCGCGGGCCGGGGCGGACCGTGCCCTTCCGGAACTGGGCGCCGATGAAGGTGACCCCGGCGATGAACAGCGCCCCGATCAGCAGCGACCCCAACACGAACAGCAACGGCAGCAACGCCGGCGGCAGGATGTGCAGGGGATCCGCCAAAGGGCCGGGCAGCGTTGGGGGGGGGAGTGGGGTCACAGCAGGCTGGTGCTCCGGTTGAGGGGTAGGAAATAGCGCATCCCGGCGGCG
>ERZ1645192.3403-NODE-3403-length-12942-cov-4.877318_pt1 | contig 12942 bp, 16 predicted proteins | sample MGYA00575354_ERZ1645192 | MGnify/ENA primary metagenome ERZ1645192 (study PRJEB40844, sample SAMN11349763) | freshwater sediment metagenome | isolation source: river sediment | host: Sediment | place: India: Faizupur Khadar , New Delhi | collected 2017-02-21 ... | reverse complement strand
TGTTTATCAGGAGTGTTCTCCTCGAGGGCCAAACCTTTTTCTGCATTGCTGATGGCTTCATCCCATTTTGACAGTTTATTGTAGGATAATGCATAAAGGTAGTAGGCTTCAACATTGTTATCTTCATATTTGACGGATTCATCAACATTGGAAATAACCTGTGCAAAAGTTCCTTTTTTGAAAGCAGCATTGGCTTTTCTGATGAACTCGCTGGACATGCTTTTTTTAGCAGAAGCAACAGTTTTATCGTCACCGGATGCCACACCTGTTTCAATTGCCTTATCCATAGCTGACTTCATTTCGTCAAATTTCTCCTGTTTCTTAAATACCAGTCCCTTGCTCAAATAAGCTTTTGAGAAACCTGCATCATAGGAAATGGCTTTGTCAAAAGAAGCAATCGCTTCAGGTAGCTTGTTTTCTTTTAATTCGGCACTTCCTTTGGCGAGGTACAATTTGGGCAATAAATCATCTGCTTTGGCCTGTGTTGGGGCATCGTTGTATTTAACTGCATAGTCATGGGCCTTGATAAAACCGGCAATGGCTTCATCAAGCTTCTTGTCCTTGTACAATGAGGTTGCATAATTGTATTGAAGCAGTGGTATCTGGCTTTCGGCTGTTTTTTTGATTTCTTCAGCTTCAGGACCAATCTTTGCGGCAATGTCTGCAGCGCTTAAAAGGGATTCTATAGCTTTCGGTAAATCAGTAGAAGAGAGCTCTACGCCTTTATTGTATGCATTTGTAGCTTCTTCCATGGTCTGACTGAAAGATTGTTTTACAAATGACGACATTACGAAGGCAAAGAGCAGAAGAGAAAATTTCAACGCGTGTTTCATTGCAGAAGTTTTATTGTTAATAATGAATTTAACGAGGCAAATATATTGAATTGTCAATAAAAATCATGCCAAAAAATGTCAAAAACTGTATATGAAGAATGGTCCGGCAGACCAGATCTTTTCCCATAACGACCTGTTTGGGTTTACACCAGCAGGGAATGGAGTTGTTTTTCATTGTGTTATTGACTGAGCATGGAGCACATATTTTTTACTTAATGACAATTGTTTTTCGCTGCCGGATTTTCTTGGACTATTGAAAAATATTATACATTTGCAATGCTAAAAACCTTTTTTCTTATGAAAAGCAATATTGTTAAGATTGTTCTGGCAGTAGTGGTTATCGTGTTGGGCTACCTGCTTTATTCATCCATAATGAAACCAATTCGTTTTCAGGAAGAACTGACCAAGCGGAATGGACAGATTGTTGAGAAGCTTAAAGATATCAGGACTGCGCAGACTTTCTTCAAGCAGTTCAACAACAGGTATACCAGCAGTTTTGATAGTCTTTTCGCATTTCTGCAGACAGGAAAGATTCCGGTAGTTAAGATGATCCCGGATCCTACCGATACTACTTTTTCACGCACTATCAACGATACAATCGGATTTATTGCAATTGCTGACTCTCTGTATTCAAAGCGACCAGGTTTCAAGCTGGAAGATATGTCGGTTATTCCATTCAGCGATGGTCGGAAGTTTGAAATGAAAACAGCCAAAATAGACAAAGGAGGAACGATGGTCAGTGTTCTTGAGATTCTTGTTCCTTATGAATATTATCTTTTCGACCTCGATCAGCAGGATGTTGTTAACCTTGCCAAAAGGCAAACTGACATGAACCGCTATCCGGGTATTAAGCTGGGTTCACTTCAGGAAGCATCCACAGACGGAAACTGGGAATAAACTTTCAACATATGATGGCAGGCGGATTCCTGACACAGGTCAATCATTACGACCGTTTATTTGATCAGGAACTTACCAGCCAGTACAACTTGTCCATCCGGATCAACCCGGATGGACTTTCTTTTTCTGTATACGCTCCTTTTCTGTCACGATTTATCGGACTCGAATCGGTGAAGTTTACCGGATACGATGGTTTGTCGTCCAATCTCCCTTCCGAAGCGAATGCAGAGGCCATCAGTGATTTCCTGAACCAGCATCCCTGGATAAAGAACCCCTTCAGGCAAACCTGTGTGATTGTATGCAGTCAGGTGTACACGATGGTGCCCCATGTTCTGTACAATGAGCAGGAAAAGAAAACTTACCTGTCATTCGTGCATCAATCTGTTAATCCTGAAACAGTGTCTGCACAGTTTCTGAATTCAGCAGAAGCCTGGGTGGTTTATGGGATGTCGCAGAATCTGTTTCATACCCTGAAGCCCATAACCGGCAATGCAGGTATGATTCATCACGCGGGTGCTTACATCGAAACGGTTTTACCGCGTTACAGACATTCGCAGCTGCAGAACCCGGTTTTCGTCAACATTAACACAGAATTCTTTGATATTGTGATACTTGGAGAAGGAAAACTCCGGTACTGCAACTCCTTTTCATGGAAGACCAGCGAGGATGTTTCGTATTTTCTGATATTTGTACTTGATCAGCTGGGGCTGAACCCGGAGAATGTGCAGGTGTTGCTTTCGGGTGATGTGAGTCCTGACTCCAACCTTTTCAGCCTTTTGTATCGCTACATCAGGCATATTTCATTCATTAAAGGAGCTGAACCAGTCAAGGGTGGCTTATTGCTGCCCGATGAAGCTGAGTTCAGGTTTGTTGACATCTTAAACCCGGCATTGTGCGCATTGTAAGCGGTACCCATAAAAGCAGGCAGATACATGCTCCCAAAAATCTGCCGGTGCGGCCAACCACTGACCTGGCCAAGGAAGCACTTTTTAATATACTCGTCAACAATTTCGACTTAACAGAAGTTACTGTTCTGGATCTCTTTGCCGGTACGGGTAATATTTCTTATGAGTTTGCTTCCCGGGGTGCCATCGGGGTTACCTGTATCGACACAGATCTCAGGTGTATTGACTTTATCAGGCAGACTGCAAAGAACCTTGGTTTTGAAGCTTTTCTCTCCTTCAGAAGCGATGCCTTCAGGTACCTCAGGCATTGTGAAAACACGTATGATATCATTTTTTGTGATCCTCCCTATGAACTTGAAGGTATAGAAGCGATACCTCAGATTGTATTCGAAAGAAGGCTGTTGAAGGAAGACGGGTGGTTGGTGCTGGAACATTCACGTGAGCATGTTTTTTCTGCCATGCCGGGCTTTTATCAGCACAGAAAATACGGGAAGGTAAACTTCAGCATTTTTTCTGCCGCTGGTAAAGCAGACGAGCAAGAAAGCTCTTCAGAATCTGAAGGTTAGATTTTCGGAAGTTTCACAGCATCCGGGATGAAGATACTCACATCGCCGCCGTTTTTGTGTACATCCCTCACAATGGAGGAGTTGATGGAGGTGTACTCAGGTGTTGTCAGCAGGAAGATGGTTTCAATCCCCGGTGAAAGTTTTTTGTTTACCTGTCCGACGGTTCTTTCAAATTCAAAATCTGCGGAGGTCCTGAGTCCCCTAAGGATGAAGGTAGCATCGGAAAGCCGGCAGAAATCAACTGTTAAACCCGTGTAGCTTTCCACTTTAATGGAAGGCGAATCAGCAAATACCTCCCTGATCCAGCGGATGCGGTCTTCAACCCTGAAATAGCTTTTCTTTTCTATGTTGAGCCCTACGGCAACAATAATTTCATCGAAAAGGGGCATTGCCCTGCGGATGATGTTTTCATGTCCTCTGGTGATGGGGTCGAATGATCCCGGGAAAACTGCCCGTTTTATCATGGCTGAGAATTGGTTGACAACACAAAGATAACAACAATCATTTGAAGGTATTATAAAAAGGCCATTTCACTGCGGATCAGGTTTTGCAGTGAAGCATAGGTGTTATTGAGTATCTGGCTGAATCCGGGTGCTGCCAGCCATACCGCTTCTTCAATCCCTTCGCCGGTTTGCGGAAAGGGCAGAACCGAACCGGTGTAATGCATACGGTACCAGTGGGTTTTCTTTAAAATCAGCTTTCCTTTATGATCATAAATATGATAGGTAGGGTTGAGTTCAGCAACAATACTGTCAGCCGGAATTCCGGTTTCTTCTGCAACCTCACGCAAAGCTGCTTCCCGGGGGTGCTCTCCCGATTCGATTTTTCCTTTTGGCAGGTCCCACCTTCCGAACCTGTAGATGAACAGCGCTTCGCGATTTCGGTTTGTGACGAATCCTCCGGCGGCTTCCAGCATTCTGAACCCGGAAGCAAAGGTTCTGAATTGTTTTTCAGGACTGTCATTGCCAGTCAGAAACAGCATATCGAAATCGCCGGATTCTGAAAATTCTGAAAATAAATTCATCATTTTTTTTACAGCCGTAGTCTCCAGAACCATTGTTCTGGAAGTGGTTCCATGAACCGGGGTGTTGCCAAAGATTTTGACCGGCTTCTCATTAACAAAAACTTCGTACATTTGCGACATGAGTAAAAATGAATCAGTAGCGCTTGATACAGCGGAATTCTTATTGCAAATAAAGGCAATAAAATTAGACAAAGACCATCCCTTTACCTGGAGTTCAGGGATAATTTCGCCCATTTACTGCGACAACCGTAAAATACTTGCTTATCCAAAGGTTCGCACTTTTGTAAGGCAGGAATTTGCCCGGCTCATTGCTGAAGAGTATGGTTCAATTGATCTGATTGCCGGCGTGGCAACAGGGGCTATCGCTATCGGAGCCCTGGTTGCGCAGGAGCTGGGTCTGCCTTTTGCATATGTGCGTTCTTCCAAGAAGGAGCATGGCCTCACCAACCAGATTGAAGGTGTTGTAGAGTCAGGGCAATCGGTTGTGGTCATTGAAGATCTGGTTTCTACAGGCAAGAGCAGTCTTGCAGCTGTTACCGCCCTTCGTGAAGCCGGCTGTAACGTAAAAGGGATGGTAGCCATCTTTACCTACGGTCTGAATGCAGCAGCGGAAAATTTCAAAAAGGAGAACTGCAGCCTGCACACCCTGACTGATTACAACAGTCTGATCAGTCTGGCACAGCAAAAGAATTATATCAAAGAATCAGACAAGCAGTCACTCATCAGCTGGCGGGAAAACCCCGAAGCCTGGGGCAAATAATTTCAAACTATGGCTAGTTTTAAAAGTGATTTGCTCACCATTGAGCGACCGGATAGCTTTGTATTCAGCTTTTTATCAGATTTCAACAATTTCAGTCAACTGATGCCTCCGCAGGTTACCGACTGGCAGTCGGATGGAGAAAGCTGCAGTTTCAACATCCAGAATATGGCGACCCTCGGCATGCGCTACAGTAACAAACAGCCGAACAATCTGATCAGCATTGTTTCTGACGGAAAGGTGCCGTTTAACTTTAATCTTCAGTGTGCCATTGATGCCCGGGGGGAGAAAGCATGCGATGTAGTGCTTGAACTGAATGCCGATCTTAATCCCATGATGATGATGATGGCATCCAGGCCTTTGGCAAATTTTGTAAACATCCTGGCACAGAAACTCAGGGAAATCTGCGAGTCGGGCCGTATTTAAGCCTGCAGCTTTTCCGGTTTACGACGGGGTACATCCGTACTTTCTTGACAGACTAAAGTCCATAAATTAAGCAGGCCAGCTGATTAACTGTGAAGAAACCGGATTTCATGCAGCCCACACGTTATCACCGATCCTTCCTTATCGATTAACCTCAGCATTCCGTAATCAGCCAGTCCGGTAATGGTGGCCTCTTTTAATTCGTCCCTGATGATGTACATGGTGGTCTGGTTTAAGCGGTAGAATCTTTCGAGATAGGCTTTGTCAATCACTTCATTTTTTGATTGCATCAGCAAATCATACCAGTAGCCAAGCTGAATATGCCAATCTGTCAGTACCTTCTGAAGCGGGGCATCCGACCCTGTGAGCATTTTCAGGGAAATGGCCGGCGGGGTGTATTTTTTAAAAGCCGTCTGGTTCACGTTCAGGCCCAAACCGGCAACGGTGCGGGTAATGTAATTTCCTGAAACTTCATTGTTTATAAGTATTCCTGCAATTTTTCTATCATTGATGTAAATATCGTTCGGCCATTTGATTTCAGGCTGAAAGGGTAAACCGTAGGTTTTGAGCAGGCTGCAGACCGAAAGGGCTACAATCTTGGTGAGCATGAACTGCTGTTCAGCCTTCAGAAAATCAGGATAAAGTACAGCACTGGCCGTGATGTTTTTCCCTGGCTGGCTTTCCCAATGGTTGTTTCCCTGTCCTTTGCCATGCGTTTGATTATAGGTATATATGAGGGATCCCTCCGGCAGATTGGCAGATTTCAAAAGGTTGATTGCAGAGAGGTTGGTTGATTCCGCTGTCTGCAACAGAAGGAGTTCAGCGTCAGTAAAAGGCATAGAATTGAGTTGCTACCATTGAAAAACTGCCAACTTTTAATCGGTACAATTGTTGATAACGAATCCAGGTTAAAAGTGTAATTTATTCTGCTTCCTGTTTTACAGGTGAGAAAGGGTAATGAACAACCGTGAATTATATTTTTAACTTTGCAAAAATAAAACAATCAGCCTATGGCCGTTAAAAAAGAAAAGTCAGCATCAGAAATGTTGGCAGCAATCGTTGTTCAGGGAATTTTCGAAAAACTGGGCGAGGAGGTTGTGCAGATTGATCTGCGCCAAATCAATAATTCAATTGCTGATTTTTTCATTGTCTGTCACGGGAAATCCCGCAATCAGGTGGAAGCTATTGCAGATTCAGTGCAGATGGAAGTGAAAAAGGCCATTGGTATCAATGTCTGGAAGAAAGAAGGTTTTGAAAACGCAGAGTGGGTATTGCTTGATTACTTTGATGTTGTAGTTCATATTTTTCAGGAACCCAACCGGCGTTTCTACCGGCTGGAGGAACTATGGGCTGATGCAGACATTACCAGATGTAATCCGGCTTTACCTGCAAAAAAGATAACTAAGAAAAAAACTTCGGCTGACGCCTGAACGAATTATGAACGAAAACAACGACAAGAAATCTGACAATGGATTTGGCAAGCCGAAGAATGGCAAGCCTAAATTCAATTACATGTGGATATATGCACTGCTTGCCATTCTGATTATTGGTTTGCAGTTTTTTGGATCGTGGGGTGAATCCCCGAAACAGATTGGCTGGGGAGAGGTAAAAACCATGGTCACCAACCAGGACATTGAACGCCTTGTATTGGTGAACAAAGAGTTTGCTGAAATTTACATTAAAAAGGAGAAGTTCAAACTCGACAAATACAAAAACCTGAAGCCCACCGACAGTTTTGGAGCAAGCAGGCCGCAGTTTGTATATAACATCGGATCGGTTGAAACTTTTGAAAAAGACTTTGCTGAAATTCAGCAAGGGGTTGAGAAACCGGTATACATTGAGAACCTCACCCGACGCAATGTCTGGGGTGATGCCCTCTCGTGGATTTTACCGGTAGCCCTGCTGGTTGGTGCATGGTTTTTCATCATGCGGATGATGAGCAGGGGATCGGGTGGCGGAGGTCAGATCTTCAATATCGGCAAATCCAAAGCCCAGCTTTTCGATAAGGACACCCATGTGAACGTGAATTTCTCTGATGTAGCCGGGCTTGATGAAGCCAAGGTTGAGATCATGGAAATCGTTGATTTCCTTAAGAATCCGAAGAAATATACAACCCTGGGAGGTAAAATACCCAAAGGTGCGCTGCTTGTGGGGCCTCCGGGGACCGGTAAAACCTTGCTGGCAAAAGCAGTTGCCGGTGAAGCCAAGGTGCCGTTCTTCTCGCTCTCAGGTTCCGATTTCGTAGAGATGTTTGTCGGGGTAGGAGCTTCCAGGGTGCGCGATCTGTTCAAGCAGGCCAAGGAAAAATCGCCCTGTATCATCTTTATTGATGAAATAGATGCCATCGGAAGAGCCAGGGGGCGCAACCAGATCACAGGGGCAAATGATGAGCGCGAAAATACGCTGAACCAGTTGCTTACAGAAATGGATGGTTTCGCTACCAATGCAGGTGTCATTATCCTGGCAGCCACCAACCGGGCCGATATACTTGACAGGGCCTTGTTGCGGGCCGGAAGGTTCGACCGCCAGATATTGGTTGAATTGCCTGACCTTGAAGAACGCAAAGCGATTTTCAAGGTACACATGAAGCCTTTGAAAACCGATATTTCAGTTGATTCAGATTTTCTTGCCAAACAAACCCCCGGCTTCTCCGGAGCTGACATCGCCAATGTCTGCAACGAGTCGGCACTCATTGCTGCCCGTCGCAACAAAGCTGAAATCGGCCGTCAGGATTTTATTGATGCAATTGACCGCATTGTTGGAGGGCTTGAAAAGAGAAATAAAATCATATCCCCGCAGGAAAAAAAGGTGATTGCCTTCCATGAAGCCGGTCACGCCGCCACCAGCTGGATGCTTGAGTTTGCACATCCATTGGTTAAAGTAACCATTGTTCCCCGTGGGAAAGCCCTGGGCGCAGCCTGGTACCTGCCCGAAGAACGGCAGATTACCACTTTTGAGCAGATGTTTGATGAACTCACTGCTACCCTGGCTGGAAGAGCCTCTGAGGAGATCATTTTCGGCAAGGTTTCAACCGGGGCCCTCAACGACCTCGAAAAAGTTACCAAGCAAGCTTATGCCATGGTGGTTTATTTCGGACTGAACAAGGAAGTTGGGAATGTAAGCTATTACGACTCTACGGGGCAGCAGGAGTATTCCTTCAGCAAACCCTACAGCGAAGCCACCGCTGAGCTTATTGATCAGGAAATTAAGAAGATTGTTGAGAAAGCCTACGAAAGGGCTAAAACAATACTGACAGAGAACCGTGACAAGCTTGAGCAACTGGCCGATATCCTTTTAAAGAAAGAGGTGATTTTCAGGGAAGATCTGGAAAACATCTTTGGTAAGAGACCTTTTGATGAGCACCTGATTGCTGATATGAAATCAGTTACAGATATTGGCGCCGGAGATGCCGGTGCTGTGGCGGAAGTTGAACAACCACAGGTTAAGCATGAGGTTGCTGGTGCTGAACCTGACAAAGGATCGCCGGATGAAAAGCCGAAATAAACTGATTTCAAAGCCTGACCATATCAAAGAAAGCACCACCCGGGAGAAAGTGCTTAAGAATATCCGTCATGCCCTGATTGATCCTTCCGACAATCCATTTCCGGATGTCGAATATGAATCAGATATTTATCAACCCATGCCCGAGGAGCATGATGTGAATTTTGCCGTAGAATTTGCTAAAACCGGAGGTAAGTTTGTTTATTGTGCCTCTGCACCGGATATGCTGGTAAAAGTGAAGGCAGTATTTAACGACAGGGGCTGGACCGAAGCGTGGAGCAATGAGGATTCCCTCACCGGATTGCTCAATCATGCCGGGGTGCTTGCCATTCGACCGAATCAGGGGGTTGAAATGATGAAAGTTGCGGTCACTTCCTGTGAATTCCTGATTGCCAGAACCGGCAGCATCATGATGTCATCGCAGCAGTTGTCGGGACGCAGGTTATATTCTTTTCCAGAGATCCATATTGTGATTGCCTTTATTTCTCAGATTGTGCCGGATATTAAAACGGCTCTTGCGGGGATCAGGGAGAAATACAACGGCAGGATGCCATCGATGGTGACCATGATAACCGGCCCCAGCCGTACCGCCGATATTGAGAAAACCCTTGTTATGGGTGTTCACGGGCCAAAGGAAGTTTTTGTTTTTCTCGCTGATGACACCAAATAGTATTCACGATGGAAGGCTGGACATGTATTTTTACCTCTGCTCATCTTCATGAAATTGAGCTGCTACGCGGAATTCTGGAGGATCACCAGATCACTTCCATTGTGATCAACAAGCAGGACTCCAGCTATCTTTTCGGAGAAATAGAACTTTTTGTCAGTGTTGAAGATGCCTTCAACGCAATTCAAATCATCAAATCACCTCAGAACCTTGAATAATTTCACTACCCGCACCATTACCGGTGTATTGTTCGTAATTGGCATCATTGGCTCCGTAATCCTGAGTAAATGGGCTTTTGCCGCGTTGTTTCTGGTTGTTGCGGTCGGAGGGTTTCTGGAGTATTCAAAAATTATACGGATATCGAAAGTTTATCCGCACAAACTGGCCGGGATTGTACTTACGCTTTTGCTATACATTACAATTGTACTATGGGAATTTGATCTGGCGGGTCCGGAATATCTTTTACTCAACCTGCTCATACTGCCAGTGCTTACCATCGTTGAACTCTACAGGAAATCTGCGGCCCCATTTCTGAATGTTGCTTCCGGATTTCTCGGTCTGATATGGGTAGTGCTGCCGCTTGCCTTGCTGAGTGGTTTCTTCAATGCTGAAGCAGAAGGAGTGTGGTTGCAAAACGGAGCCTTGCTTGGTTTTTTCCTGATATTGTGGATTTATGATTCCGGAGCCTATATTTTTGGATCTGTTCTTGGAAAGCACCGGATGATGGAGCGTATAAGTCCGAAGAAATCCTGGGAAGGCTTTATAGGAGGAAGCCTTGCAGGAATACTTACGGCCTACATGATTTCCGCTTCCTTCACAGAATTCAGTTTTGGCAAGTGGCTGCTGGTTGCAGTTTTGATAATAGTTTTTGGTACCTTTGGCGATCTGGTTGAATCTATGCTGAAAAGAAGCACCGGAGTAAAGGATTCAGGCAGTTTGTTGCCGGGACATGGGGGAATTCTTGACCGGTTCGATGCTGTTTTGCTGGCTGCTCCTCCGGTGTATATTTTGTTACAGTTTCTGAGATAACATAACCGGATGATTTTACCGGCAGGGATTGTTGCTGCGCAAAGCCGGCAGATCAAGGCAGAAAAGGGAATGGGTTGCTCAGGGTTGCGCACTGTCAGGCAGAAGGCAGCCCCACAAAATTATTAAGGATTAACTCGGGGGAAATGGGAGTCCACAAAGAAGGGTACCTGATTATACTTGTTGCATTTATTGCACTTGGGATATTGTCGCCGCTCAGCGGTCTTATTGCCATGCCACTCTGGCTGCATTATGCAGTATGGATTGCTCTCGGGCTGGTGTTTATCTGGATTGTCCGTTTCTTCAGGCTTCCGAAAAGGGTTTTGTCTCCCGACGATAGCCTGGTAATCTGCCCGGCTGACGGAGAAATCGTTGCCATTGAGGAGGTGGACGAACCAGAATATTTCAGAGGCCGAAGGGTGCAGGTATCGGTTTTCATGTCGCCCAACAATGTGCATGTTAACTGGTCTCCGATAAGCGGAGTAATTACCTATATGAAATACCATCCGGGCAAGTACCTTGTTGCCTGGCACCCCAAATCCTCTACCGAAAATGAACGTACCACAGTCGTTGTTGAGAACGATAAAGGGATACAGGTCATGATGAGGCAGATTGCCGGTGCCATGGCCAGGCGCATCGTTTGCTATGCCCGCGAGGGGAATGCCATCAGGCAGGGTGATGAGTTCGGGTTCATCAAGTTCGGGTCAAGGGTTGATCTTTTTCTGCCGGTCGGCTGCAATGTTGTGGTCGCATTGGGTCAGAAAGTTACCGGAAAGCGCACCGTTATCGCAGAACTTTGAAATATTAACAAAACATTAACAAATTGAGGTTTGCGTTCCGGGAAGGCACTCCTTACTTTTGCGTGACCTAATTTAAACTAAGCCTCATGAAAAAGATTTCAATGGTTTTATCCGTAATGGCACTGTTGTTTGCCTTTACTATCGTTAGTGTTTCTGCACAGAACGCTCCAAAAGAAAAGAAAAAAACTGAAAAGACAGCTACTGAAAAATCAGACAAGGCATCAACCGATAGCAAAGATGCCAAAGCAGGCTGCGATTCAAAATCAGATGCTCCGAAATCGGGTTGTACTACGCCCTGTTCAGGTGAGAAAGCCAAATCATGCTGCAGTAAAGGTGCCCATTCTGACGCCGCCAAACCAGTACCTGCTCCTGAGAAGAAGTAGTTTCTGATGAAGAAATTCAAGCAAGCTGCCCCTCAAGGCAGCTTTTGCTTTTTCAGGGCATACGTATAACATTTCCTGATGCGGCCGCCATCGTGATCTTCGGTCAGACCATCCGGTAGCAGTACTGCAGATCAGAGAATACCGTATAACTCTTCCAGGCCTGATATCCTGAAGGTAGCCCTCGACTCAGGGCACTCATTGTTGTAATCAACCAATACCTGATCGATGCCGGCGTTGGAGGCTCCTGTAATATCAATCTCCTCATCATCACCTATCATCAGACTCTCTTCAGGCAGTGCGCCGGCTTTTTTCAATGCATACAGGAATATCGGCAATTCCGGTTTTTTTACGCCTGCATCTTCTGATGTGATTACCTGATCAAAGTAGAGACTCAGACCCGAGTGGTTTAGTTTGCGGTATTGAACCTCTTCAAATCCATTGGTAATGATGTGCAGGGAGTATTTTCGGGCAAGGTATCCGAGCACCGCTGTTGTATGGGGAAACAGATTTGTTTTGGTAGGACTCAGGTTGACATAATCGTTGGCAATGTTGCTGCTCAGCAGGTTGTCGATGATGCCGAAATCGTTTAGTGTGAGGGAGAATCTGCGGATATTCAGCATCTCTTTAACAATCTCACCTCTGCGGTAGAAATCCCACAACATATGGTTGTGTCTGTTGTAAACCTCAATAAACGTTTCAAACGAGGTTACTCCCCGTTCACAGAGGTGATATTTTTCAAACAAATCCCTGAATGCCTCTTCAGAGTTGGTGTTAAAATCCCACAAGGTGTTGTCGAGATCGAAAAACACGTGCTTGTACTTTGCTGGCCTGATTTCCATTCAGATTGTTTTGTTTAGCAAAATTAACTTTTAAATTTTTTAAAAATCCTTAAAAAAAATCGGATTTTTCTTGACAAAGGTATAATAAATGTCGTATTATTGCAATATCAAAATGATATCAAAATGGAAACAATGGAAAACGAAAAATTTATTAAGCCGCGGTCAGGATATCTGATGCTGGCCGTGATTTTTATCATGGTTGCTTTGCCGGTTTACCTCATTGTCAATTTCAATTCCAACATTGCACTGATGATTGCATCGGTGGTTGTTCTGGTAGCCGCAGTTTTTCTGCTGCCTGGCATGCTCGTGGTTAATCCGAAT
>ERZ1645192.3401-NODE-3401-length-12947-cov-58.974791_pt1 | contig 12947 bp, 7 predicted proteins | sample MGYA00575354_ERZ1645192 | MGnify/ENA primary metagenome ERZ1645192 (study PRJEB40844, sample SAMN11349763) | freshwater sediment metagenome | isolation source: river sediment | host: Sediment | place: India: Faizupur Khadar , New Delhi | collected 2017-02-21 ... | reverse complement strand
CCTACGCCGGCATTACCCGGGTCAGGTTCAAAGGGTATAATCTCAGCCGCTCATTTCGCGAATTGAACGGCACCCCATGTGTTAAAGTTAATACATTAACTGTCAAAAAGCAATTTTTTTAATCAAGCTACGACGCCTGGATGCTGAATCGATTTGCAATTTGAATAATCAACCTAACGAGAGCGGGGGCGCCTTCTTCAGCCAAACCTTTTTCCGCCATGTATTCAGCGGCCTTTTTGACAGACCCTGCTAAAGCCGCGCGAATTGCAAAATATCCGGATTCAAAAGCATCATCACTCTTGCTTAATCCACCTAAAGCAAACACCTCCATACACGCTATCTTGGATTCAATAGTGCTGATCGCTTCCCCCTCATTTCTTGCGATATCCGCTATGGATCGCAACATGATAGTTGTTGATATGGGCAGCTCCACCGCCAAGGCCGCCTGTGATGGCTACGGCTATTTTATGCAAGCCGTTGGCTGCTTCTTCGCCCGGCACATCTTTCATGGTAAAAACTGCTGCATGAATGGCCTTGGATAAAACCGTCCGGGTTACTTCACCGATTTTCTTATGCCAATTTTCAGGCAAAAGATCAAAACCCCTTTCCATTGGAATACCGATCAGATTAGTGATTTTTTACCGCAACACCAGGGTTTTCCAGTAAAGCCTTTGCTTTTTTTAAATCATTCAAATCTGTTTCTTGAAAAGTCATGGCAATCCATATGCGTTGATCAAAATAAATGCGGGGCGGGGTGCTGATCCTTGTCGTGGGCATGAATAAGGAATAGAATGATTCGGGGAACACTCTCCCGAATCATTCTATTTCATTGAACGAAAAATTTATTTCTTGACTTTATCTTCAACTTTCTCAGCGGCGTCTTTCACTGCCTCTTTCGTTTTTTCCGCACCTTCGCTTACCTTTTCACCAGCTTGTTTCACGACATCTTTAGTCGCTTCCACCCCTTCCCCAACCTTCTCTCCGGCTTTCTTCGCGGCATCTGTAGTGGCCTGAATGCCTTCGTCAACCTTCTTACCCGCCTTTTCCATGGGACCTTCCTCTTTCTGGCAGCCGGAAACGGCGACAACAAATACCAGGACAACAATTACTGAAATAATTGCTTTCAAAAATGATACAAAAGACTTTTTCATTGTAATCTCCTCCTTCATTAATAGATTTACCACTTTTCCCAGGAGTCCACTCCGTTACATGGGCCCCTGTAATGGCCTGACAAGACTTGATGTAAACTTTCTTTAGTGCAAGGAATTGTAGGCAAGTTGTTTCTGTATGTCAATTTCTTTCTTGGGCCTTTCTTGGGCCACAAGAATGTCCTGCGCGATGATGAAGAAAAGTGCCATGAGGAAAACCAGAGTTCGATTCTCCCGGATTAGTCTTTCGTCTCGGCCAGTTTCCTTTGCAACTGCCGCAGGGTAATACCCAGAATCCGGGCGGCCTCACGACGGTTGCCCTCGGTGGAACTTAAAACAAACATCATATGGGCCGTGTCATTTTCCTTGAGTGTACAGAGAGTCCGGCTGGACGGCGACGGCCGAATCTCAGGCATCCCATTCCCGTCCAGATGCATGGGCAAGATAACCGACCCCTCAGCCAGCAAAACAGCATTTTCGACCATCTGCGCCAGTTCACGGATATTTCCGGGATAATCTTTCTGCATCAGCAGATTCATGGCTTCGGCACTGAATCCCTCAATATTTTTTTGATGACGCAGACAGGCCTTCTGCAGAAAGTGACCCGCCAAAAGCGCAATATCTCCTCTTCTTTGCCGCAAGGGCGGCAGACAGACATAAGCGGATTTTAGCCGGTACATCAGATCAATCCGGAATCTGCCTTCCTGACAGGCTGCATCCAGATTGGTATTGGTCGCAGAAACAAGCCGGAAGTCCACGCGCACAGGAATTTTCGCGCCCAGCGGCGTAAAGGTCTTTTCTTCCAGAACCCGCAAGAGTTTGGATTGCAGGCCAATCGGCAGTTCGCCGATTTCATCCAGAAAAAGTGTGCCGCCGTCCGCCTGTTCAAAAAATCCGGAATGAGCGCTTTCCGCGCCGGTAAACGCTCCCTTGGCATGTCCGAAAAACTGGCTTTCAAACATTGTTGCCGGGATGGCGGACACATTCACCGCCACAAAAGGACCGGCGGGCGCAGGCCCGGCCCGGTGAATGCCCCGTGCCATCAGTTCTTTTCCCGTTCCCGACTCTCCCGTGATCATCATCGGATTTCCACTGCGCGCCATTACCTGAGCATAGGATATCAGGGCCTTCACCTGTTTATCCCGAGTAATCGTGTCGGCAAACGCGGTCGGAATATCCTCCGCGTCACAACCGGCATTGATGGAGAGGCCGGCCAGAAGTCCTTTTCTTTCATAGGCTCTTTCAATGGATAGAAAAAGCAATTCGTTATCCACGGGCTTGACCAGATAATCGTAAGCACCCTGGCGCATGGCCCGCACGGTTGTCTGAATATCATCAACGGCAGTCAAAATAATAAATTCCGTCCCCGGGCAAAAGGGTTTGGTTGATTCAAGCACCTGCATACCGTCAACATCGGGCATCAGCAGATCCAGAAGAACAATATCAAAATTTTCCAGTCGAATCCTGTTGATCGCTTCCCGGCCGTTATCACAGACCTCAACGTTCCTGATGCCGCGCCACTTGAGCACTCTCTTCACCGAGGAAAGAGACATGTCTTCGTCATCGACAATCAATATTTTCATAGATGCTGTCTCCCCAATTCATGGATAATCTTCTGAAGTTGATCGATGCTGAAGGGCTTATGCAGCGTGTAATCAGGCAGCACGTTGATCTGTGCCGGTGGCTTGAGAGCCCTGCGATCGGCCGAATAAAGAATCACCGGCAGGAGTGGAAATTTCGCGCGGATTTTTTCCAGCAGATACCAACCGTCAAATCCCTTCAGCCGTATTTCCGATACGACCATATCCACTTCCGGATTCTCCGTGAGGAAATTAAGAATATCCTCAGGTTTATCCTCGGTTTCCGAACGCCAGATCACGGCATCCACAAAATTAGCTTTGAGTTCCTTCAGATATTTTACATTGTGATCCACGCATAAAATAGCCGGATATAAACTGATATCGGTCTGACCATCCACCGGGAGATAAATGGAAAAACAGCTGCCCTTGCCCGGACGCGATAAAACGCTGATAAGCCCGTGGTGCTCCTTAATCAGGCCATAGGAAATAGAAAGACCCAGACCTGTCCCGTCAAGTTCCCGTTTAGTTGTAAAAAAGGGATCAAAGATTTGATCCATAATTTTGCGTTCAATCCCCTTCCCGTTGTCTTCAATGTGTACAACAACCGCTTTTAATCGTTCGATATAACGGCAACGGATTCGAATCAGGCCTTTTTGCCCCGCTGGAATTGCTTGGTGGGCGTTGATCAATAAATTGGCGATCACCTGCTCAATTTTTTGAAAATGTCCGGAAATGGAGGGTATCTTTTCGGCAATTTCCTGATCGATTTTGGATACGGTTCTCCGAATCTGCGCGCCGACAATCACCAGAGCGCCTGCAATGACATCTTGCACAGCGACCAATTTTTTCTCAGTAGTTTCATCAGAGCGCGAAAATTCCTTCAGGCTGGTAATAACCCGGCTGATGCGGTTAGCCCCGATTTTAAACGCCTGGATGATCTCCTGCATGTTGCCGCAGACTTCCTGATAAGACAGCCCTCTTTTTTCCCAAGCGGGATGGTGAGCGCTGCTGCGCGAAAGAATGGTTTCCACCGTGTTCCAGATTTCTTCCAGAATCGGGACATTATAGGCGATAAAGCTGACGGGGTTATTGATCTCATGCGCCACACCGGCAACCACCTCACCCAGAGCGGTCAGCTTGTGCGCTTGAATCATCTGCTGAAGACGCAGCTCTCCTTCCTGACGGATTCTCTTGTCCTCAGTGACATCCTGCCAGGCGCCGACAATGTAACTTGTTGAACCGATCGGAAGCTGAACAATCCGCCAGTAATCGGAAAACCAACGATAAGAGTCATCCATCACGCGAAAACGGTAACTGGAACGGTGAGCCCCCTTGGCCTGCCCGCTATGGAGATCGGCGAAAATACGGGCTTGATCGTCCGGATGAATATGCTCCATCCAAAAGTTTTCATCATCAACAAAACATTGCGCCGGATAGCCGGTAATCTCCTCGATAGCATTGCTGACAAAAGTTATCCGGCCATCGCCGTCGGCTTTGCGGGTGTAAGAGACAATCGGCAGGGATTCGAGAAGCAGAGAAAGATGATCTGTGGTTTGTTTGAGTTCCTTTTGCGTCCGGTGGCGCTCCATGAGTTCGTTAAGCAGCGCCTCATTGGCCTGGGCCAGTTCCTTCGTTCTGGCCCGAACGCGCTCTTCCAGCTCTTCTTGCGCCTTCAGCAACGCCTCCTGCGCTTTTTTTCTCCGGGTAATGTCTTCCAGCGTTTCGATCGCGCCAATCAATTCTCCCGCCGCATTTCGAACAATGGCCGCCGTAAATCGCAGCCATTTACCCTGATTGCCCAATTCAGGAAAATAATCGATGGCTTCATAGGCTTCATCCAGTAGTTTGGACTTGACATACTTGCCGGCATACCATCTGGAAATTTTTTCCTGTTCACGGCTGACAAGAAGATCCGCCATGCAGGGCCGCTTTTTACTGTAAAAGGCCCGCCATTGCTGGGAAGTCCCGATAACGCTTTCGGCTTTGATTTTGGTAAGTTCCTCGAGCGCTTTATTCCAGTATAAAATGTGGTGGTCTTTTCCGATCACAAACGCGGGAATGGGCGAACCGCCAATGACGCTCCTCAGACGCTGCTCGCTCTCTTTCAGTTCATCTTCCGCGCGTTTTCTTTTGACTTCCGATTGTCGGAGCTCTTTGAGCTGGCGGCGCAGTGACTGAATTTCCCGGGTATGATGGTCGTCACTGTTTGGTCTGTCCTTCATAATTCCGCCCCCTTACCTGAAGTTGAGAGCTAATATGAATCTACTGGCTTCAAAAATCCGGTGAAACTACGATAAACTATGAGAATAATAACTTTTAAAAATAATTATATTGGCTTTACTGAAGAAGTCAAACAAATCTTTAGACTGAAGGGCAATCTTTCAAGGTTCAATGATTCACAGTTGACCGTTTACGTTTCCATGGCTACCCATAACCACCATCCACCATTTACTGTTCACCATTAACTCTCCACTTTTTCCACTTTTCACTCTTGACACGTCTGCTCTGTTATCTTATAAAGCCCGGCGTCCGGTAACCAAAATTAATGCTCGTTTTCCTGTGATTCTCTCTGGCGTTGCCCATTCAGGATGATAAGGAAAGGCGGTAAGATTTCGCTCATGCAGGCTCAATAAAAGCGATAAAGAATCAGTGCTGCCGGATAAAAGGAGCAACCTGTTTATGGAAAAATTCTTTAGCCCCCGCAGTATTGTTGTCTTCGGCGCTTCCGTCACCAAAATGAATCTGGGGCAAATCGTCTTACTCAATAACAAACAAATCGGCTATCAGGGAAATCTCTACGGCGTTGGCTCGCAGGAAGGCGATGTCGGCGGCGTTCATATTTATCAAAAAGTAGCCGATCTTCCGGAAGTTCCGGATGTGGCCATCTTTCTGACACCCGCCAAAACCGTCCCCGGTCTGATGGAGGAATGTGGCAAGAAAGGCATCACGCATATTGTGATCGAATCAGGCGGCTTCAGTGAATACTCGCACGGCGATCATACCCTGGAAGAAGACGTGCTGTCTGTTGCAAAGAAACATAATATGAAGGTCATCGGCCCGAATTGTGTGGGAACTATAAATTTTGATTTGAAGATGATGATGCCGTTTACCTTTGCCAAGGAAAGCCCCTCCGGCGGAAGACTAGGCCTCGTTGCGCAGAGCGGCGGCGTGGGCAGTTCTCATTTACGCACCGTCGCGGACTATGGCATTATGCCTGGCAAGTTCGTAGCCACCGGCAACAAACTCCAGCTCGATGAAGCCGATTTTCTGGATTATTTCATCCAGGATTCCAAAACGGACATTATCTCTCTTTACCTGGAAGGTTTTAAAAGAGGCAGGGCTTTTTTCGATCTGGCCCGTGAATCAGAAAAACCCATTGTCCTCCAAAAATCAAACTGTTCGCCGATCAGTGCGAAAATCGCGCAGTCCCACACGACGGCACTTTCCGGCGATGATGACGTCGTGGACGGTGCGCTCAAACAGGCTGCAGTCATCCGTGTAGATGACGAACACGAATTAATTAACGCCATTAAGGTTGTTCGCATTCCTTTAATGAAAGGACGACGTGTGGCAGTGCTTTCTCGATCGGGAGGCCATGCCGTCCTGTCTGCCGATGCCTGCGCAAAATACGGCTTTGAAATGGCACCGTTTCCGCCCTCTTTCATCGCTAAACTTAAAACGATTTATAACACCCGCGTCATCGCGCATCAGAACCCGTTGGATCTGGGTGAAATTTTTAACTACACCATTTTTACGGATATTCTGGAGGAAGCCCTTAAGCTCGACACCTTTGACGGCATCTTGTTCAACCATCTCTATGCTTCGAACTTTGAGGGAGAAATGTCCCGGACATTTCTGGCGGGTGTGGAAAAGCTCGTGGCCAAATATTCTAAACCGGTTTGTCTGGCCATGATTTCCGACCGTGAAGAAATTCTTAAACTGCAAAAGAGTCAATCCTTTCCCATTTTCTCTTCTCCGCTGGAAGCGGCCACAGCACTCCATGTCTCGCGGACTTACGCCCAGCAAAAAGTGGCGCGCAACAGCCGCGGGAAACTGGAAGATTATCCCCTGGATCTGAAAACAGTGGCCATGATCCGTGAACGCTGTCTGCGCCAGCGACGCATCGCGCTGACGGATGAGGCGCTCACGATTTGCGCGGCGGCCGGACTTCAGCCGGTTAAAGACATGGTGATAAAAGATGAAATCCCGCCGGGGAAGATTCCCCTGCATTATCCCTTAGCCGTCAAGCTCATTTCGCGCGATGCCTCACATAAATCCGACGTGGGCGGCGTTGCAGTAAATGTTCGAAACAAAAAACAACTGTCCGAAACCCTGGCCGGGATGAAGGACAAAATGAATAAAATGAAACAACCGCCGATCATCGACGGGTATCTGATTCAGGAGATGGCACCTGCGGGAATCGAATGCTTTGTCGGGGGACGGCGCGATCCGGCTTTCGGACCGATCATTATGGTCGGTCTTGGTGGAATTTTCATCGAAATTTTCAAAGATACGTCCATCCGCATGGCGCCGGTGACGCATAATGAAGCGGCGGCGATGCTCCAGGAGCTGAAAGGCTATCCGCTGCTTACGGGCGCCAGAGGTAAAGGTCCGGCGGATTGTCAGGCATTGATAAATGTGGTTTGCCGGTTGTCCGCACTGCTTGCCGCCTGCCCGGCCATTACTGAAATTGATCTCAATCCGGTCATTGTACACACGCAGGGACAGGGCGCCAGTATCGTGGACGCGCGCGTCTTTTTCTCGGAAGATCCCAGAGGATGAGTCCCGCTTTAACGGATGAGTGATGGTAGGAGGAAGCACAAAACGGAACAATTCCGCCGTAACTGATGTTATGCATGACATCTCTCAACCGATGGCGATCCTTGATCACTTTCCCTGGCAGCAGACAACTCCAGATCTGTCATTTCTTTTTTCATTGATTCTCAGCCCGAAATGAACTATTAAATTCATAACAAGATTGGCAGGTATTTGGGCAAAGGCTGCCTGCGAACAGCTGAAGATAATCATCATACCGATTCAAATGATCGGGGAAAATGTCGTAAAAGAAGTTTATGGGTTCGTTCCCTTCTGTTTCCAGAAGTTCTTTCAAGGAGCTGACCGACATGAATATCATAAAAAAAATCCTTATCGTCATCATCGCCTTTATGTTTCTTATCGGCATCGCCGGTTTTTTCATTCTCCCTTCCGTTCTAAAACCTGTTTTCACCAAGAAGATCTCCGAGGCTTTGCACCGGGATGCCTCGGTTGATCAGATTAAAATCAACCCCTATTCTTTCTCCGCGACAATTCAGGGATTTAAACTGGCCGAGCCCGGTCAGAAAACGCCGTTTGTTGCCTTTGATGAGCTCTACGTCAACATCAATGTCATGACGTCCGTCTTCAGGCGAGCTTTAATTCTGGAGGAAATACGTCTGAATAAACCTTATATTGGCGTCACGCGTAAAACCGACGGGTCATATAATTTTTCCGATCTGATCCCGAAGACGGAAACCAAGAAAGAAGAACCGACTAGACCTTTCCTATTTTCACTCAACAATATTCAGATCATCAAAGGGAATATTGATTTTCGCGACAGGCCCAATAAGACCGATCATACCATACGGGAGCTCAACGTCTCGGTTCCTTTTATTTCCAATATCGATTACTACATGAAAGATTATGTCGAACCTCAATTCTCGGCCATCGTGAATGGCCATACCCTTGCCGTCACCGGGAAAACCCAGCCCTTTCTGACATCGCGGGCAACAAGCTTTGATATTGATATGCAGGATATTGATGTCCCCTTTTACTGGCAATATGTACCGGTGCCCATGAACTTTAAACTGACGGAAGCTCGACTGGACACAAAGATTCAACTGACCTTCATTATGCATCAGGACAAATCACCTGAGTTGAAACTGACCGGCCAAGCCGCCTTAAGAAATGTAACTCTGGACGATTTACAGGAAAACAAGATCCTGCGCCTACCGGCTCTAACGGTGAATCTCGCCTCCATCGAACCGTTTATTCCCAAAATTCACCTGGCACAAATTGCATTCGATGCCCCTCAACTGGTAATCCGGCGAGACAAGCAGGGCCAGATCAACCTGCTCAATCTTGTCGGATCAAACAAAAAAGATGAGCAATCCAAAACGTCGGATGCGCAGGATAAACCCGCTGATCCTCCCGGCAAGAAAAAGGAGCTGAGTTTGCTCATCGACCGTTTTCTGATCGACAAGGCCGATATCACCTTCACCGACGCACGACCGGTTCTGCCGGTAACAATTGAAATCAACCCATTGCATCTGAGTGTGTCAAAATTTTCCCTGAAGAAGGGAGACGTTGCAAACATCGACCTGGCTTTGGTTATTGATAAAAGAAGCGCCATCACGGCGAAAGGCCCGCTCGGCATCAAACCGCTCAGCACCAATCTGGCTCTGGAAGTGAAAAGTCTAGCCATTCGTCCATTCCAGTCTTATTTTGCCGAATCGGTTCAACTGGATGTCATACGCGGTGCCATCTCGACTGTCGGGAAAATCTCTCTGGATCAGGATGAAAAAAGCAAGTCCCGCATCAAATATACGGGCAATCTTTCCGTTTCCAATCTGGCAACCATTGACAAGGCCAACGCCCATGACTTTATAAAATGGAAGCAACTCCATTTTCAATCTCTCGCGGCAGGCTACAATCCATTCTTTGTGAATATCAAGGAAATCGCATTTAAAGATTTCTTTGCCAAAATGGTCATCAATCCGGGCGGCAGCACCAATATTCAGGATATCCTCGGCGCGCCGAAAAAAGAAACGGACAAGCCCAATACACCGCAGGAGACGCCACACCCCCAACAGGTCCAGAGCGCAAAACCGGCTCAGGCAACGTCGAATATAAAAATCGGCAAAGTCAGTTTTCAGGGTGGCACAGTTGATTTTGCCGACAACAACATTCAACCGAATTATGCGGTGACCATGCTCAATCTAAAGGGCAGCGTCACGGGATTGTCGTCGCAGGAAATCTCCCGCGCCAAGGTGGATTTGAAGGGAAACATCGGCTATGGATCACCCCTTGAAATCGCAGGCACCATCAACCCGCTGATCAAGGACCTTTTCGCCGATATTAAAATTAGTTTCAAAGACCTAGAAATGAATCAGGTAACACCCTATACCAGCAAGTACCTGGGCTATCCCATCACCAAAGGCAAGCTCAATTTCGAAGTGTCCTACCTGATTGATAAAAGAAAATTAAAGGCGGAAAACAAAGTTTTCTTTGACCAACTGACCTTCGGCGATAAAGTGGAAAGCCCTGATGCCATCAAGGCTCCGGTAACACTGGCGGTCTCCCTTTTAACAGACCGCAACGGACAGATCAATCTGGACATTCCGGTTTCCGGAAGCCTCGACGACCCGAAATTTAAAATCTGGCCGATTGTCTGGCAGATTCTGGTCAACCTGATTACCAAGGCCGTCACGGCCCCCTTCGCCCTTTTGTCTTCTCTAACCGGAGGTGGAGAGGAAATGAGCTTTATCGAGTTTGACTATGGCAGCGCTCTGTTGCCAGAGGCGGGAATTAAAAAAATCGGCGCTCTTTCCAAAGCACTCTATGAACGACCCAATCTGAAGTTGGAAATTGAAGCCTATGTTGATACCGCGCAGGACAAAGAAGCTCTGAAAAAAGCCGAGTTCAACCGTCTGATAAAAACGCAAAAGCTCAAGGAGATAATCAAGAATGGCCAGGCGCCTGTGCCTCTCGAAAATATTTCGATCCCTCAGTCCGAATATGAAAAATATCTGACTCTGGCGTATAAAGCGGCTGATTTTCCCAAACCGCGCACATTCCTGGGCCTCGCAAAAGCATTGCCGCCGCCGGAGATGGAAAAGCTGCTCCATAACAGCATCACGATCACGGACGGCGATCTGACGGAGCTTTCGGCCAGACGCGCCCAGACCGTTCTCAAGCAGTTGATTGAGAAGGGTTCCATTGAACCGGCGCGCCTATTCGTAGTCAAATCCCCATCGCTTGCCCCGGAGAAAAAAGAAAAGGTGAAAGACAGCCGCGTAGGTTTTAAATTGAAATAAGAAATTGGAAGGGCATGCCACGGCGGCCCCTGAAGTAATCAACAATTAATCATGAAGCTTTCGCGACATTCAAACACCCCATATAAAATCACCGTCTCCATTCTACTGCTGTGCCTGAACGTCTGGCTTGTCTCCTGCTCAACGTTCATACCGCTCCAGCCCTCGGGACGATGTCTTCCCGATTTTCCCTATCAAGATAAATGGTACGGTGGGGATGGCGCCTATTCCATCCCTCTGGATGGACAGCGCACCCTCTGGATCTTCGGTGATACATTTGTCTCAGAAGAAGCAGACAGGAAAGACCGGATCGGTATGGATATTGTTTTGGGGACCACGCTGGCCGTCTCCACCTGCTCGGCCGATCATCAATTTTCCATTCAGTACTTTTTGAAAAAGGAAAATGGCAAATTTGTATCCTCCTTCGGCCGGGACGAGTGGCTCTGGCCCCAGGACCCGTTTATCGCTCACGATACCTTGTATATCCCCCTGCTTATTATTCAGTTGCTGCCGGACACTCAACCGCCCTTCAATTTCAAAATTGCCGGGCACAAGATCGCCCGGATAAAAGATTTCAGGGCGAATGATCCCCATGCGTGGCCAGTGGACTACTTGGATTGGACCGACACGCTCCCCGAAGGCGTTGAAGCACTGGCGACAACGTCCGTCGTTCATCACGATTACGTTTATTTTTATCCCCTCTACCGGTACGTAAAAGACAACATCAATATCTACGGCAACATTCTGGCGCGGATTTCTGTAGAGCATTTAGACAACCCGGCAAACCATTTTGAGTATTGGACCCGGGAAGGCACATGGCGGAAGAAACTACAACCCGGCGAAGTAAAAATTATTTTCTCCGCCGGCCTCTCCGAACTGAGCGTTCGCTATCACAAGCAGGATCGGCAATGGATGGCCATTTATTTGTCACCAAACAACAAGGGGCATCAGCTTTTATATTCAACCGCCCAAAGGCTCGAAGGCCCCTGGAGTCCTCCCGCAGCTCTTATTGAAGCCATTGCCGAAGTGGATCCCCACAGTCCCCTTTATGATCAACATACTTTTTGTTACGCCGGTAAGGAACATCACCAATTCGCCTATAACAGAGACATCGTTGTTACCTATGTCTGCAACTCCACCGAAGATGTAAGCAATCAGAATAGCTATCTTCGCAAAAATCTTTTCCTCTATCGTCCGGCAGTTAAGACTATCCGGCGCTGATCAGAGAAGAAACAACAACACAGCACAAAATAAAGTATTGGCAAAATAAGCACTCTTTGCAATTGCTTTATTGTAGGGGATGCTGGACATTAACTTTGGTTAGGGACTATTGGTCTGGCGGGTGCCATAACCTTTGGCCGCCGCAGTATCGATCCCGGGGTGATGGGCTTCGTGCACAACGAGGGTGCCCCAGTCCCCTTCCCGCCCCTGTCGCAATATCTTTATGTTCAGGGTGTCCGGGGTAAGTTCAATGACAGCCAAGGACGGTGGCAGGGCTGAACCGATGTACTGATCTCCGGGGTTGACGATAACGGTTCCGTTGACTTCCGTGAGGAGGGGCCGATGGGTATGGCCGAAGAGGAAGACCTGCGCCTCCTTTTTCCTGGCGCGATCCGCCATGGCCGCAAGGTGGCCTTCCCAGACCTGGCGGGACTGATAGGCGTTGATATCCAATTGGTGGCCGTGCATGAGAAAAAAAGTCCAGGAACCGAGGACAAGACGGAGGGTCTCGGGAACTGCGACGCCGAAATCCTCGTTGCCGCAGACACCGTGGAAAGGAATATCCAACTCTCCGGCGACAGCAATTCCGTCCTGGACACCGTCGCCCAGGTGAATCAGGCAATCAAAGGGTCCCTGCCGGAAGATCGCCTCCCGCATGGTCCTTTGATTGCCGTGGGTATCGGAAACAACGAGGATGTTCATCCATTACAGCTGGATCATCTTGCTGATGATTTCTTTCATAATCTCTGTGGTGCCGCCACCGATGCTGAGGATCCGGGAATCGCGATAGAGCCGCTCCACAATGTATTCCCGTGCATAACCGTAGCCGCCGTGGATCTGAACGGCATCGTAAACGACTTTGTCGCAAACCTCACAGGCGAAGTTCTTGGCCATGGAAACATCAACCGTCGCGTCCTGTCCCGCGCCTA
>ERZ1645192.3399-NODE-3399-length-12951-cov-6.806064_pt1 | contig 12951 bp, 13 predicted proteins | sample MGYA00575354_ERZ1645192 | MGnify/ENA primary metagenome ERZ1645192 (study PRJEB40844, sample SAMN11349763) | freshwater sediment metagenome | isolation source: river sediment | host: Sediment | place: India: Faizupur Khadar , New Delhi | collected 2017-02-21 ... | reverse complement strand
GGTCTTTATTTCAGATGGTGGAGATAGAACGCTGACGATTCCAGCGTGCTTGTCAGCATGTAGGCCTCTTCCAGGGTTTCGCCCCGGGCGAAGCTGCCGTGGCCGCGGACGAGGACTATCCTGCTTTTCTTGAGCTCCTCGCTTACGAGCTGCGCTGTTTCACTCGAGGCTATGGGGTTTTGCGGGCCCATGACGCGGACGCGCTTGAAGTGGTACGACCCTTCCGCATCCACGGGGACGAGTTCACCGGCGAAGGACAGGAGGGTGGCATACGGCGGATGGGCGTGCACGACCGCGCCTGCGCCGGTATTCGTATAGATGGCCCTGTGGACAACGTATTCCGTGGAGGCGCGCTTCAGGGCGGGATCGTCGGGGTCCAGACTGTCCACCTCGATGATGTCCGCGGGTGTTAAGCGCCCGGTCATTGAATGTGTCCGTGTTATGTATATCCGGTCGCCGGCCCGTACGCTCATGTTGCCGGCGTGGGAGCTTACGAGCCCCCGCAGGAACATGTCGCGCCCGATATCGATAAAGTCCTTTATGATGGATTCGTCGAGCATTATGCCCTTTTCACCCCGGCTGTCACCATTACGCGCCGCACGCAATGGTGTACCATAAACCGGCCGCGAGCTTCAAGCCGGCCGGGTGCCGGTGCTTATTTTTAACTTGAAGGTTGATTTGCATTTGCCTTATACTCTCCGCAGCGAACAATTTCAGCATTATCAAAAGCTTAGCACAAAAAAGGAGACAAAGATGCCTGATATCGACGGGATCAAGGAAGCCAAGAATTTTTACATCGACATACCCCAGAAGTCGGAGGGTTTTTTTCTGAAAGGGTGCGGTTCGCTCGACTGGGGGATCAAGAACAGGCTTTCGAGAATATTCAACCCTGCCACGGGAAGGACCGTCATGCTTGCGATAGACCACGGGTATTTCCAGGGGCCGACGACCGGCCTCGAGCGCGTGGACATCAATATTCTGCCCCTCGTTCCCTACGCGGACACCCTCATGCTCACCCGGGGCATCCTGCGGAGCGTCGTTCCCGCGTCGACCCGGAAGGCGATCGTGTTGAGGGTCTCGGGCGGGGCAAGCATCCTGAAGGAGCTTTCGAACGAGGACATTGCCGTCGATATCGAGGAATCGATCCGGCTCAATGTCTGCGCAATGGCGGTGCAGGTCTTTATCGGCGGGGAGTTCGAGAAGGAATCGATCATCAATATGACAAGGATGGTGGATATCGGCAACCGCTACGGCATCCCGGTCCTCGCGGTGACGGCGGTCGGCAAGGACATGGCGCGTGATGCGAAGTATTTTCAGCTTGCCTGCCGCATATGCGCCGAGCTCGGTGCCCATTATATCAAAACCTATTATGTCGATAAGGATTTCGATACGGTGACGTCCTCATGCCCCGTGCCGATCGTTATGGCGGGCGGCAAGAAGATACCGGAGCTCGACGCCCTGACGATGGCCTGCAACGCAATACAGCAGGGCGCTTCCGGGGTCGATATGGGACGCAACATTTTTCAGTCGGATGCGCCCGTTGCCATGATCCAGGCGGTAGGCGCCGTCGTCCACGAGAATATGAAGCCGAAAGAGGCCTTGAAGCTTTACAACAGCCTGAAGAAAAAGAAATAGGGCACGGGAAGGCGAGGCGCACATCAAAGTATCGTACTGGTATAACAACAGGGATATCCGCATCGAGGAGGTCCCGACCCCCGGGCCAGGCCCGGGCCAGATGCTCGTCAAGGTCCACGCCTGCGGCATCTGCGGAAGCGATATCGTCGAGTGGTACCGTCTGCCGAGGGCCCCTCTCGTCCAGGGCCACGAGATCGGCGCGGAGGTTGTTTCCTTAGGGAAAGGCGTGGAGAGGTTTAAGGCCGGCGACAGGGTCTTTATCCCGCCGAAGATACCGTGCGGCGAATGCCGCTATTGCCGCAACGGCCACTATCCGCAATGCACCGGGATCAGCGAGCGCCTTCCCGGGGGGTTCGCCGAGTATATCCTGGTCCCTGCCGTTTTCGTCGAAAAGGGAACATACCTGCTTCCCGGGAACGTCACGTACGAGCAAAGCACCTTTATCGAGCCCCTTGCATGCGCCGTCCGGGCACAGCGCCTTGCCGGGGCGGGGAGAGACAAGACCGTCCTGGTCCTCGGGTGCGGGATGTCGGGGCTCCTCCATGTGAAACTGGCCGTTGCCGAAGGATGCCGTGTTTTCGCGGTCGACGTAAACCCTGTAAAACTCGAGATCGCCGCCCGGCTGGGAGCGGAGGCCATAAACGGCGGTGACGGTGTGCACGACCGCCTCGTCGCGGAGAACGGCTGCAAGGCCGACATTGTCATCCTGGCGTCGTCCGCCGGGCAGGCAGTCAGTGAGGCGTGGCAATGCGTCGAGAAAGGCGGCGTTGTCGTCCTGTTCGCTGTCCCCGGGCCGGATGAAAACGTTGTTGTCCCCGTCAACGATTTCTGGACGAAAGAGATCACGATACTGACGTCCTACTACTGCGGCCCGCCCGATATAACCGAGGCCATGGAACTGATACGCACAGGAAAGATTACCGTCGACGACCTCATAACACACCGCCTCCCCCTCGCCGAGATCGTCCGCGGCTTCGAGCTCGTCTCCGACGGGCGCGAATCGATAAAGGTGATAATAAAACCCTGAAAGAACGTTCTACGTTCTACGTTCCGCGTTCTACGTTGTTTAATTCCTTGAAATTACAGGGGAAAATCGTCATTCCGGCTTGCCGGAATCCAGTGTCTTTGATGTTCTTAACGTAGAACGTAGAACGTAGAACGCGGAACGTTCTTTCAACGTAGAACGCGGAACCGTCCCTATTCTCCTTCGTCGAACCCGATCCCTTCCAGCTTCGTTATCTTCTGGTCGTCGCCTGTTTCGCCGAGGAAGGTGGCGAGGGGTTTTGTGAGGGTGAGGTGCGGGTCGATCTCGAGGCAGGGCATGATCGCGAACCTCCTGCGGTGGAGCTCTTTGTGGGGGACTGTCAGGGAGTCTTCGTTTATGACCCTGTTCCCGTACAGGAGGATATCGAGATCGATGACGCGGGGCCCGTTCTTCTCGCTGCGTACCCGCCCCATCGATGATTCGATCTCGTTGAGAAATTGCAGAAGCTCTTGCGGTGTGCCCATCCAGTCGATCTCTATGGCGCAGTTGATGAAATCATTCTGCTCGATGGCCGAGATTGGCGACGTCTGGTAGAACGAAGATATTGAACGCAGATACGCCCTCCGGTCACTCGATATCTTCTTTATGGCCATCACGCAATTCTTGTAGCTTTGCCCCATGTTGGAGCCGACCCCGATAAATATCTTTTTGTCCATGGATGGCCCGATCTTCAATAATATCATCGGCCAAAAAAACGAGTCAATGTTTTTAGATCATCAAAAATGTTGATTATCCTATTCCGGTCGGTATAATACTAGCGAGCATGAAACCGACCGACAACGAAGTGATGAAAGACCTCAACGCAATGCCCGTCAACGTCAGGGCGCGGGAATTCCTTGAAACATCGGGCAAAGAGGTCCGCGATGACATCCTCTATTGCGCCCAGGCGGCGCTTCTGGCCCTCGACAGGGGCCTTGTGGAGGCCGAAAATGACGTTGTAGAGACACTCAACGCCATGACCTCGTGGAGGCCCCAGCGCATCGTCAACTTCCTGATGCTCATGTACATCGACGAATACGACCCGCCGAACTGGAAAGCCGCCGCCGGTCTCAAAGAATTCGCCGACGCCATCCTCGACGACGTCGAAGAAAAAATGGTCACGCACTTCCCGTACTACCGCAGCCCGGAAAGTTAAAAAACGGCGGCCAACGGCTAAAGGCTAACGGCTAACGGAAAAAATTCACCAGAATAATTGTTGAATTGACAGAAAATGCAAAAAGAGTTTTTCGCCGTTCGCCGTTCGCCGTTCGCCGTTCTCTTAAGCTTGAAACCTCGGACCTGAAACTGTATAATCTTGCCATGTCAGTTCTGGACATAAAAGTCATCCCGGACCCGGTGTTGCGGAAGATTGCTCAGCCCATTAATAATATCAATGATGGAATCGTCAAGCTTTCGGGGAACATGATCGAAACGATGATCCTTGCGCATGGTGCGGGGCTTGCGGCGAACCAGGTCGGGCTTCCCGTCCAGCTTGTTGTTATCGATGCCTCGTTAAATCCGCGGGAAAAGGAACACATTATTCTCATAAACCCGGTGATCGTCGAGACGGACGGTGAAGAAAACGCCGAAGAGGGGTGCCTGAGCGTTCCGGGATACTATGAGTATGTCAAACGGGCGAAGAGGGTGCTTGCGCGGGGCACGGACATGAACGGCAAGACCATCGAGTTCGACTGCGAAGGCCAGCTGGCGCGTGCTCTACAGCACGAGACGGACCACCTGAAAGGCGTCCTCTTTGTCGATATCTTGAGCCCCCTCAAAAAGGCCCTCTTCAAGAAGAAGTATTCCAGGAAAAATACATGAGGATCGTGTTCTTCGGGTCCTCGGTGTTTTCCGTTCCCTCGCTCAAAAAGATCAGCGGCTCGGTTGCCGCTGTCGTCACGAAGAGGGCGCGGCCGAAGGGAAGAGGCTACCAGATCGACGATAACGAGGTGAAAAAGGCGGCCCTCGAGCTCAACCTGCCGCTCATCGAGATCGATTCTTTTAAGGACGAGGCGGCGAGGAGCATCGCGGTTCACAGGCCGGACCTTTTTGTCGTGATCTCTTTCGGCCTGATCGTACCGAAGTGGGCCCTCGATATCCCGTCGATCGGCCCCGTCAATATTCACCCGTCGCTTTTGCCGCTCTATCGCGGGCCGTCGCCCATGCAGTGGGCCCTCCTCAATGGGGACAGGGAGACGGGCATCTCATTCATCAGGATGAATGAGAAGATGGATGAGGGCGATGTGATCTTCCAGGAACGTACAGAGATACGGGAGGATGACGACTATACCGGTCTTTCCCGCCGGCTTGCCGCACGATCGGCGGACATCCTGTCGGGCATCGTCGATCGCCTCGAGCGCGAGCCCGTGATAAAGGGCGAGGCCCAGGACCATTCCCGCGCCACATATTCGAGGATCGTCACGAAGGAAATGGGAAAGATAGACTGGAGTTCAAGCGCCCGGGAGATCGGTTGCCGGATACGGGCCTTCGTTGAATGGCCTGCGGCTTATACATTCCTCGACGGAAAACGCCTGAAGATCTATCATTCCGTGGTCGACGAGACATCACCTTACGATCAGTCTCCCGGCACCATAACCGCGGTGACGCGGTCCGGGCTCGAGGTGGCCACGGGCAAAGGTCTGCTCACGATCACGGACCTTCAGCTTGAAAACAAGAAACGGATGAAGGCGTACGACTTCTCCAGGGGTTACCGGGATTTACGCGGCAACCTGTTGAATTAGCTTTATAAATAACCATTTTTTTGTTGACATGACAGACGAATAACTCATATCATCAAAAATAGGGTTGCAGTAAACACCACAGCATGTGCAAGGGGAATATGAAACGATACTGTTTTCTGGCAGCTCTTGTTTTTCTTTTGGCCGGATGTGCAACAACCGGTAATGTTTCAAACCAGCAAGCCGACACCCTTCTCCCGCCAGCCGAAGTGTACACCCAGCCCGCCGTGAGGCCGGCTGACGCAGCCCAACCCCCGAGATCAAAAAAGACCGTCACAAGGTCCTCAAAGACGAAGACCCTTGAGGCGAAGGGCGGCCGGGAGCGGGAGGGCGCCAAACCCTATTCCCTTGAAATGAGGGTCAGCGACGACGACGACATTACAAGGCTATTGACCACCAATTACAACAAGAACTTTGACATCCCCATCGTTTTCAACGATGCCGTTAAATATTACATACGATGGTTTTCCGAAGACAGGAAGAAGGTCTTCGCCAACTGGCTCAAAAGATCGAGGCTCTACGTGCCGATCATCCGGGAGATACTTCGTGAGCGTAACATGCCTGAGGACCTTGTTTACCTGGCCATGATCGAAAGCGGGTTCAACCCGAAGGCGTATTCGACGGCCAGGGCGGTGGGCCCGTGGCAATTCATCTATTCCACCGGCGGGCGCTACGGCCTCGAGGTCAATTACTGGGTCGATGAACGCCGGGACCCCGAAAAGTCCACGGTTGCCGCCGCGAAGTACCTCAAGGACCTGTTCGACCAGTTCGGGTGCTGGTATCTTGCCGCGGCAAGCTATAATGCCGGTGAAGGCAGGATAGGCAGGCTCACCCAGAAATATAACACGTCGGATTTCTGGGAGCTTCACAGGTACAACACGCTTCCCAGGGAAACCCGGGAATATGTTCCGCAGCTCATCGCGGCGGCCATCATTGCCAAGGACCCGGCAAAATTCGGGTTCGGCAGCGTAACATACGATGCCCCGGTCAGGTTCACGGAGGTAAAGGTCCCTCCTGCTACCCCGGTAGCCACGATCGCGAAGGCATCGCTCGTTGATGTCGACCTCGTCCGTACATACAATCCTGAGATCTTGAGGGGCATCACCCCTCCGGGGAAAGACTACGTTGTCAAGCTGCCTTCCGACGTGAGCGCCCAGACCTTTTACGAGCGTCTGGGGCCTGAGCTCGAGGGCCTTCCGGCGCTCAAAGGCATCACGACGTACAAGGTCAGGAAAAGGGACAGCGTCGCGAGCATCCTCAAGAAACACAAGATAGACCGGCAAGATCTTATTCTCGTTAATTCGAGCGATAACGATCTGCGGATAAAGCCCGGCATGGTACTCGCCATACCGAAGTTCTCGCCGGAGACCGCCCGCCAATCGGTGGCGCGTGCCGATACGGGCGACATCGGCAATAGGGCCGTGTCCCGGCCGGACAGCGAGGATATCCCGGCTATAAGCGAGTTAAGAACGGTAAAGAAGATGAGCAGCGACAAACGGGCCCTCGTGGCAGCCATCAGGTCGTCCGCATCGCCGAAAACGGCCGTGAAACCTTCTGAAGAACCCACGGCCAGGGACCGCGCGAAGACAGTCCGGACTGTCAGGGTCTTTCACGTCGTGAAAAGAGGCGAGACCCTGTCGGACATCAGCGACCGTTACGGGATAGACGAAGACAGCCTGCGCACGGCGAACAAGCTCAAGGGCAGCAGGGTTTACCCCAACATGAAGCTCCGCCTTGTGAGCCATGTCGAACCGAAGGCCGAAACGAAAAAAACGGCCTCTGCCCGCTCCAAAAAGGTCCGGTACCATACCGTCAAAAAAGGCGAGACACTGACCTCCATATCCGGCAAATACGGCGTAGACATCGACGACCTCAAGGCAGCCAACAGGATAAAAGGCAACAAGATCAACAGGAACGCAAAGCTCAAGATAATTATTGATGATCGCAAGTCTTAGACGAAACGTTCCGCGTTCTACGTTCAACGTTCTACGTTAAAAACCTCAGTCTATCTGTTCCGACCATGCGGGACGGTCAGTTGCTGTTTGATCGGATCCTTCGACAAATACTTTTATAGACCTGATTGTCTTCCGGGCGGGGTATCGCAAGGATGGCGTGATCGATCCCTCCACCGTCATTCCCGAGAAAGCGGGAATGCAGGGTCCTTCCTCTCGGTCTCCTCAAACTCGTCTTTCCTAAAACAACGGCAAAAACAAAACCTTAGATCCCGGTGTCAAGCACCGGGATGACCGGGGTGGTGGGGGATTGCGGGTCAAATCCGGGATGACGGACAGGTGATGTATTGGTTCCGATCATAAAGGACAGTCAGCCCCCCTCCCCGCCGTCATTCCCGCGAAAGCGGGGATCCAGCGGCTTTGCCTTTGCCTTCTTTACAGTGAGGATGCCAAGCCTCACCATCCACGAGGCCCATCAAGCGTGGTTTGCCGTACATGACATGTACAGGTCATTGTCCCTGTGAACATCCCGGGAGTGACCGTGTACCCGGGAAAAGAAAAGCCACGGGATCCCGGCAAGCCGGGATGACGACGGGAAAAGGAACGGTGCGCGGTCCGATCGAAGATGAATTGACCGTCCCGCATGATCGAGACCAATACAAATGATTTTTTAACGTAGAACGTAGAACGCGGAACGCGGAACGGCTTCTACACCTTCAGGACAAGGTTTATCATGTCGCCGCGGGAGAATCCCATGGCGTGGAAGAACTGGAGAAGGTCCCAGTCGTTCCAGTTCACGAGGGTGTAAATTATGTTGACGCTGTATTTCTGAAGGTTCTCGATGAGGGCTACCGCGAGGACCTTCGCGATACCCCGGTTCTGGTAATCCGGGTCGATGCCTATTGTATCGATCCAGCCGATATTGTGGGGGATCTTAAACTCCCATCCGCTGACCTCACCGAGTATGAAGCCCGCGACCTTTCCGTCTATCTCGGCAACGAGAGAGACATCCGGCGGCCTGTTCTCCGCCTGTTTCAGGATCTTGGTCACCCAGTACTCCCGCCTTGGTTCGCCGAGGACCTTGGTATCGATCTCCACGATAGCGTCAAGGTCGTCTTTTGTCATGTGCCTGACGGACAACTTATCGAGAAAATTGCTCATTTTATGGTCACCCTCGCTTGTTAATTTTTTAACATACTGCCGGGGTGATTGCAACAAAGATGATACCGGGGCGAGAAAGAAAGGGGGCCCGTCAGGCCGCCCTGCAAGACGGCAAAACCCTGCGGGCCTTGCGTGCCCACAGGGTTTTGGAAGGTCCTTATTGTCTGACTGTTACTTTGTGATAAACACCTTGTGTTTTTCCAGGATCTTCTGGAATTCCGCTTTTTTGCGGAGGTTGTTGATGTCCGGGTCTTTCCTCAGGGAGTCATAATCGTTGAAGCCTTTGTCGAGCGCCGCGTCAAGTTCATCGAGGCCGTAGTCGGTGTTGCCCATCAATGAATGCACGCATGCAAGGTTATAGCGGATGCTGGCGCTGTCGGGCTTGATCTCTTTGGCCTTCTTCAAGTCGTCGAGGGCCTTGTTATTTTTACCCTGCTGCATATATGCCCCCGCCCTGCCGGCATACGCCTCTGCATAGTTCGGGTCCTTGTTGATGGCGTTGGAATATTCCGCTATGGCGTTATTGATGTTCTCGTTTTTGGCAGCCTTGGAGGGTGCAGTCTTTGCCGTGTTTATGTACTGCATCGCCTGTTTGAGATTCGCCTTTGCCGCTTCGCTCGGTTCACCGGGGCCTTTTTTATCGGGCGCCGCCGTCGCTTCGGCCTTCTTCTCTTCCTGCGGCGGGGGAGGCGGTGCTGCCTCTTTCGGGGGTTCGGCTTTAGGCTTGTTCCACGGAAGCTTGTCGCAGCCCGTCGCCATGAGCCCGATCGAAACCAGGAATGCTATCGTCACAACGAATACCATCTTCCTCATCTATAGATCCTCCTCTTTATTTGAAAGTCGCGTTCATTTGGTAATGCGCATGTTCCAGTTATCGCTTGTCGCCATTGCCTGCGGTGTCTGAGAAACGTCCGACCCCTTTTCCTGCTTGACCCTCTGGGAAACAAGCGGTTTTGAATATGTGAATGCATCTTTTACGGAGCCGTTGTACCGCTTTAAGCCGTCGACGAAGTAGTAGGTGAACACACTGTTCTTGAGGGTGTCCGACTCCCACGATTTCTCGCCCGCGCTGCTGGCGGACAGGAGAACTTTGCCGTACCCGTCCTGGCTGTCGATGCTTTTACCCGAGCTCTTTTTCTTCGGCTCGTCATCGAGGACGATGTCCTTGGAGCCGAGGAGCCTTTTCCCGTAGTCCCTGGATATGCCGTAGCCCTCATCGTCATCTGCGCCGAGGGATTTGCCTCCGGGCGGCAGAAAACCGGGTATGGAGCGATATGCGCCGTTGCTGTAGCATGTGTCGAGGATCATGACGAGGCGCCTCGCCTTGAGGCTCTCAACGAAATCCTTGAGCATCGTTTCCGTGACCGCTGTTTGCCAGACCCTCTCACGCGGCTTCACCTCGGTGTCATACGTAACGATATGAACGCCGCCGAATTTATCGGGAGGCGTCCCGTGGCTCGACATGTAGATGACCACAAGGTCGTCCGGTCCCGCCTGGGCCTTGATCGTGTTGAGGTACTTCATGATGTTGGCCCGGGTCGCCGTCTGGTCGGTCAGGTAATAGACGTTGTTGCGGGGGAATGCCGCTCCCTGCGGGTTGACGATGAAGCTGTAAAAACTCGATGCGTCGCGCACGGTATATTGCAGTGACTGGATACCGTACTTGAACTGGCCGACGCCGACGACAAGGGCATACCGGTTGCGGACCGCGCCCGGAACAGAGGACTCAGGCCCGGTTTCCCTGATGACGCGGGCCCGGCTGAAGAGGCCGCCGATCCTCTTTTCCCATTCTTTGACCTTGATATTGTCGGGGGTGACAGGGGAGACCCACTTGACGCCAACGACCTGCTGGGCAAGGGAAAAGGCCTGGTCAACCTGCCTGTCATCCTCGTAACCGCCTTTGAGCTGGACCCGGCCGTAGGAGTCGAGTTCGGCGAAACCGTTCGCTATCCTGTTCTGTTTGAAGCTGTTGTTGATAGCGTTCAAATGCCCGTCCGTAACCGGCGTTGTCTGGGCACACACCGTGGCGCCCCGGGCCGCAAGGAAGGCCAGGCACGCCGCTGCGAAAACTATGATTCTGAAAAACTTCATGTTCCTTACCTCACGACGGGGCCGCCTGCCGTTCTGTGGAGCATAGATACTTCCTCTACGATGATGACCGGCTGGGCGGAATACGAGACCGGCCGGTCGAGGGCCTGCATGTTAAAGCCCGGGACGAAGGCCGTTCCTTTCCGGACGTTGAGCTCACGCTCAACCATATCCGACTTGCCTTCTGCATTAACGACGAATGCGATCTTGTAGCGACCTTCGGGGACGTCCTTGGGGATATCGAAAGAACCGTCTGCGGTCCTGGTCCCCGGCGCCGCGGTTATCTCCTGGTCAACCTGGCCGAGGTCCACGAACTCGTTCTTGGAGGGATCGAAGTATTTCACGATCCGTGATTCCGTTACCTTTATTTCCTTCCGGTCGGGCGGGGCCATGACATAGTATGAGCCATTGAGCTTCACCGAGCCGCCCTGTGCGATCGATGCCGGGGTCACATTGAACCTCTGGATCTTGACAACGTCGCCCTGCGACTGGTTGTACCCCGTCTTCTGCGCGGTTTCCTGATAGCCTGCCGTCTGGGTGCTTTTCAGGGTGGAATAGAGCGAAAGGCACTTGCCCCAGGCATAGGCGAAGCCGATGCCGCCGCCGATCGCGGCCCCGATACCGGCCCCCTTCCAGTCGCCGCCGATAAGCCCGCCGATAATGGCGCCGCCGAGGGCGCCGCCGGCCGTGTACATGGCGATACATTGACTTCTCGCCCGAATGCGGTCTTCTTCCGTCTTTATCTCATCGGGATTTGGCAGCATGGAAGCGCACGAGTAAAGGAAGAACACCCCGACGAAAGCAATGATGAGAAACCTTATACCGTCCTTTTTCATAGACACTCCTTATCTGTGTTTGAGCTTTATCTCCAGTGTGAGGATACTGCCGTCCGCGACGTAGGATGCCGGCACGACGCCGAAATTCTCACCGCCCGCTGATTCCATGATAATGTCCTTTTTCCCCCGCGCCTCAGGTTTCCAGCCCTTTTTCGGGTTGATCACCGCGTAGCTCGTGCTGTTGCTGTCGAGAGTTATGTCCTTCGAGCCTTCAAGCGATGCGGTCATAACCGCGGGAGGCGGAGGGGGCGGTACGTTCGCTGCATCGGACGCACCCGGTGGAGGCGGAGGAGGAAGCGCTGCCGTTGAAGACGCATCAGCCGGTGGAGGCGGCGGTGGCGCGGATGCCACCGTCGATGATGAAGGGGCTCCCATGGGGTTCGGCTGGCCCGACAGCATGACGAGGAGCTTTTCCGTTCCCGGAGCACCGGAGAACCGGAAATTACCCGTTCTCGGGATCTCTACCATGGCGCCCGGCTCGACCTGCTCGCTGCACAGAACGGTCGAGTTCCCGGATGTGCCGATGTTCATTATCGTGAGATAACCGGGCCTGTTGGTCCTGACGAGGAGCTTGATCTTCTCGCCGGTGCGGAAGGTGCGGTTTTTACTGACAATGTCAAACGAGCCGTTATCGCGCAGGAGCACGAGTTTATATGATACGCCGACATATTTTTCCCTGGAGGGGGCTGCAGCCGTCTGCGTGGCCGGTTTTGCCGTCGATCCGCCCGACGACATCCGGACCGCAGGCCCTTCGCCGCTGTCGAAGATCGCCTTTGCTCCGGATGGCCCTGCCGGAGCTTCGCCGGCGAGGCCGAGAAGGAAGAGTGAAAGGACAAAAATTCCGATGATTGAAGGTAACGCTTTCATACTAACCTCCATGTAAATAGATGTTTGACTCCTGATGCCTGATGAAACGGGACATGCGCCGTGAGATATTATGCCGGATGTCCACCCCAAAAAGATTCCTGTTAAGCCTAGTATAACCATTAGCCCAAATCTTTGTCAACGAGAGATGAGGGGGCTGAAAATACCTTAAAAAGCAGGCAATGACGGCCCTGTTGAAATATGTTGACAATACATTGTATGACGAATATATTTGCTAATCGGGGCGAAAGATAGTATCCAGATTTCCGCCCTTTAAGCCTTTCGGTCATAAATGGCCTGATATCTCTGACGTCAATCCCTGGAGGGACCGTATGCACACCGCAAAACGCTTGCTCGTTGCAGCTGTCATCAGCTTTTCCCTGCTCTTCCCGGCCGTTCTTTTCGCGGTGTCCATGGAGCCGTCACAGCTTGTCAGCCAGGCAATGGACGGGGTGCTCCTCGATATGGGCAATCCTTATCTCAAGGTCATAAAGCAGGGGTCCTGGATATCGAAGGAGGGCTACAGGAACCCCCTTATCAGCCTTGCGGACCCGTCCGACCATGATGCCCGGTTATTCATCTCTCTCGACGACGTTTCACCCGAGCGGGCGCGGGAGGTCTGGAAGGCCTACCAGGGGCGCCTGAGAAAGAAG
>ERZ1645192.3398-NODE-3398-length-12951-cov-8.701303_pt1 | contig 12951 bp, 11 predicted proteins | sample MGYA00575354_ERZ1645192 | MGnify/ENA primary metagenome ERZ1645192 (study PRJEB40844, sample SAMN11349763) | freshwater sediment metagenome | isolation source: river sediment | host: Sediment | place: India: Faizupur Khadar , New Delhi | collected 2017-02-21 ... | reverse complement strand
GGCGCTGCCTGCGACCAGTGCCGCCAGCGATTCCGGCGCATCGAAATCCGCCGCCACATCGCCAGCGCCGCCCTCGCGCGTGGCCACCACCAACTCGCCCAAGGGGGCCAGGCTGTGCCGCAGTTCGCGGCCGACCTGCCCGTTCCCGCCCAGCAACAGAAGCTTCATGCGACGAACAGCGGCAATCGCTCGGCCGGCATGTCCGCCAGCAACGGCGCGACGGCGTCCTTCCCGGACAGCGAGACCTCGGCGAGCGGCCAGTCGATCGCCAGCTGCGGGTCGTCCCAGCGCAGCGAATTGTCGCTGTCGCGGTCGTAGGGCGCGGTGCACAGGTAGGTGAACACCGCCTCCTCGCTCAGCACCACGAAACCGTGCGCGAAGCCTTCCGGGATCCAGAAGTGGCGCTTGTTGCCGGCGCTGAGGATCGCCGCCGCGTGGCGGCCGAAGGTCGGCGATCCCCGGCGGATGTCGACCGCGACGTCGTAGACCTCGCCTTCGAGCACGCTGACCAGCTTGCCCTGCACGTTGCCCGGCCACTGGTAATGCAGGCCGCGCAGCACGCCACGCCGCGAGCGCGAGACGTTGTGCTGCACGAACGCAGCGGGCAGGCCAAGCGCGCCGAAGCGCGCCGCATTCCAGCCCTCGTAGAAATAGCCGCGCTCATCGCCGAACACGGCCGGTTCGATCACCACGCAGCCCGGCAGGCCGGTGTCGATGACCTTCATGCGACGCGCCCGTGTTCCAGCAGGCCGAGCAGGTACTGCCCGTAGCCGTTCTTGGCGAGGGGGCGGGCCAGCTCACGCAGCTGGTCGGCGTCGATCCAGCCGTTGAAGTAGGCGATCTCCTCCGGGCAGCTGACCCGCAGGCCCTGCCGCTTCTCGATGGTCTCGATGAAGCTGGAGGCCTCCACCAGCGATTCGTGCGTGCCGGTGTCGAGCCACGCGTAACCGCGCCCCATCTTCTCCAGGTGCAGCGCGTCGGCCTCGAGGTAACAGCGATTGAGATCGGTGATCTCAAGCTCCCCGCGCGGCGAGGGCTTCAAGCCCGCCGCGAAATCGCTGGCGCGGCCGTCGTAGAAATACAGGCCGGTGACGGCGTAGTGGGACTTCGGCGCCGCCGGCTTTTCCTCCAGGCCAACCACCCTGCCCGACCCATCGAACTCGGCCACGCCGTAGCGTTCCGGGTCGCGGACCCAGTAGCCGAACACGGTGGCGCCCTGTTCGCGCGCATCGGCGCGCTGCAGCAGCTCGGTGAGGCCATGGCCGTGGAAGATGTTGTCGCCCAGCACCAGGCAACTCGGGCCGCCGGCGAGGAACTCGCGGCCGATCAGCAGCGCCTGCGCCAGGCCGTCCGGGCTGGGCTGGGCGGCGTATTCGATGCGCATGCCCCACTGCGACCCGTCCCCCAGCAGGTGCTGGAACAGCGCCTGCTCGTGCGGGGTGTTGATCACCAGCACCTCGCGGATGCCGGCGAGCATCAGCACGCTCAGCGGGTAGTACACCATCGGCTTGTCGTAGACCGGCAGCAGCTGCTTGCTGATCGCCTTGGTGATCGGATACAGCCGCGTGCCCGATCCGCCGGCAAGGATGATGCCCTTGCGCCCGCTCGCCAGCGGGTTCATGCCGCGACCCCAATGCGCTCGAGCCTGTAGCTGCCGTCGAGCACGCGCTGCACCCAGTCCTGGTGCGCGAGGTACCAGTCCACGGTCTCGGCGATGCCGCGCTCGAAGGTGTAGGCCGGCTCCCAGCCCAGTTCGTCGCGCAGCTTGCTGGCGTCGATGGCGTAGCGGCGGTCGTGGCCCGGGCGGTCGGCGACATGGGTCACCTGCGACGCGCGCGGCAGGCCGTCCTCGCGCGGACGGCGCCGGTCGAGGAGCGCGCAGATCGCGTGCACGACCTCGATGTTCTGCATCTCGGCATTGCCGCCGACGTTGTAGGTCTCCCCGACCCGGCCCTTGGCCAGCACCGTGCGGATCGCCGCGCAGTGGTCGCTGACGAACAGCCAGTCGCGCACCTGCCTGCCGTCGCCGTAGACCGGCAGCGGCTCGCCGGCCAGCGCCTTGGCGATCACCAGCGGGATGAGCTTCTCCGGGAAGTGGTACGGCCCGTAGTTGTTGCTGCAGTTGGTGGTCAGCGTGGGCAGGCCGTAGGTGTGGTGGAACGCGCGGACCAGGTGGTCCGACGCCGCCTTCGACGCCGAGTACGGCGAGTTCGGCGCGTAAGGCGTGTCCTCGGTGAACTTGCCGGTCTCGCCGAGGCTGCCGTAGACCTCGTCGGTGGACACGTGCAGGAACCGGAACGCCTGACGCGCCTCGCCTTCGAGCGACTTCCAGTGGTCGCGCACGGCTTCCAGCAGGGCCAGCGTGCCGACCACGTTGGTCTGGATGAAGGCGGCGGGGCCGTCGATCGAGCGATCGACGTGGCTTTCGGCGGCGAAGTTCACCACCGCATCCGGGTGGTGCTCGGCCAGCAGGCGCGCGACCAGCGCGCGGTCGCCGATGTCGCCATGCACGAACACGTGGTTGGCGTCGCCGTCCAGCGACGCCAGCGTGTCGCGGTTGCCGGCATACGTCAGCGCGTCGAGGTTCACGACCTTGATGCCGCGACCCACGGCATCGAGCACGAAATTGCCGCCGATGAAACCGGCGCCGCCGGTGACCAGCCATGTCGTCATTGCGAAGCGTCCCTGCATCGATGAACCGGTGGGGTCACGCGCGTCAGAACGGGATGTCGTCGTCGAACGGCACGTCGTCGAAGTTCGCCGGCTTGGCCTGCGCCGGTTCGCGACGCTGCGCCGGCTGGCGCTGCGGTCGATCGCCACCATAGCCGCCGCCACCGCCACCGCGCTGGTAGCCACCGCCGCCACCGCCCTCGCCACCGCGCTGGCCGTCGCCGCCGCCAAGCATCTGCATCTCGTCGGCGATGATGTCGGTGGTGTACTGCTTCACCCCGTCCTTCTCGTAGCTGCCGTACTCGATGCGGCCCTCGATGTAGACCTGGCGACCCTTCTTCAGGTACTCGCCGGCGATCTCGCCGAGCTTGCCGAACAGCTTGACGCGGTGCCACTCGGTCTTTTCCTGGTTGTTGCCGTCGCGATCCTTGCGCACGCTGGTGGTGGCCAGCGACAGCGTGGTGATCGCCATCCCGCCCTGCGTGTACTTCACGTCCGGGTCGTTGCCCAGGTTGCCGACCAGGATCACCTTGTTGACGCCGCGTGCCATGTTCTTCCTCGAATCGCTGCCGCCCGGCTTGGGCGCCTTGCATTGGATGATACCAGCGCCCCCCGGGGCAGCCGGCGGATGCCGCCTGCACGGGTCGGGGAACCCCCCGCAACGCCTATAATTCCGGGCTCCAGACGCCGATCCCGCCCATGCCCGACACCGCCACCCCGCCCGTGCAGCCCGACCTCCGGGCCATCCAGGCCCTCGCCGCGCCCGACATGGCGGCGGTGGACGCGCTGATCCGCCGGCGGCTGGCCTCGGACGTGGTGCTGATCAACCAGGTCGCCGAATACATCATCGGCGCCGGCGGCAAGCGCCTGCGGCCGATGCTGCTGTTGCTGGCGGCGGGCGCGCTGGGCGGACGCGCGGGGATCGGGCCGGACGCGCACCAGCTCGCGGCGGTGGTCGAGTTCATCCATACCGCCACCCTGCTGCACGACGACGTGGTCGACGAATCCGACCTGCGCCGCGGCCGGCGCACCGCGAACGCGGTCTGGGGCAATGCGGCCAGCGTGCTGGTCGGCGACTTCCTGTACTCGCGCAGCTTCCAGCTGATGGTCGAACTGGACCGGCTGGAGGTGATGCGGATCCTCGCCGACACCACCAACACCATCGCCGAGGGCGAGGTGCTGCAGCTGCTCCACGTGCGCAACCCGGACACCGACGAAGCCGCCTACCTGCGGGTGATCGAGCGCAAGACGGCGATCCTGTTCGCCGCCGCGACCCGCCTCGGGGCCTTGCTGGCGGGCGCCGACGCGGCCGCCTGCGAGGCGATGCACCGCTACGGCCTGGCCTTGGGCTATGCGTTCCAGATCGCCGACGACGTGCTGGACTACGCCTCCGACGCCGAAACGATGGGCAAGAATCTCGGCGACGACCTCGCCGAAGGCAAGGCCACCCTGCCGCTGATCCACGCGATGCGGCACAGCGACGCCGCCACCCGCGGGGAACTGCGGCGGATCGTGGAGCATGGCGAGGTCGACGCGCTGCCGACCGTGCAGGCCGCGATCGCCGCCTGCGGCAGCCTGGCGTACAGCCGCCAGCGCGCGTCCGAATACGCGCACGCCGCCGACGAGGCGCTGTCCGCCCTGCCGGCCAACGAGTACACCGCCGCCCTGCGCGGGCTGGCGCGCTACGCGATCCACCGCGACCACTGAGCGGTCGCGGCGCGGCCGGTCAGTCCGCCGCGAACCGCTCGCGGAAGAAGTCGTCCATCATCCGGTACGCGCGCTTCGCCGCGCGTTCGTCGTAACGACAGTTGCTGGCGGGATCGGTGCCCGCGCTGGCCTCGGCGAAGCAGTGCACCGCGCCACTGAAGTCGACGAACTGCCAGTCCGCGCCGGCCGCATCCATTTCCTTCTCGAAGGCGAGGATGTCGGCATCCGACACCGCCTTGTCGTCGGCGCCGTTCAGGACCAGCACCGGCGTGCGCACCCGGTCCGCGGTCGGCGACTGCTTGCCGGGCGCCAGCCCGCCGTGCAGGCTCACGACGCCGGCCAGGCCGGCGCCCTCGCGCGCCAGTTCCAGCACCGTGGACCCGCCGAAGCAGAACCCGAACGCGCCCAGCTTGTCCGCCTGCAGCGGCGCCTTGCCGGCCTGCGCCTTCAACGCGGCGACCGCGCCGTCGATGCGCGCGCGCAGCACGCTGCGATCTTCGCCGCGCAGCCCGCCGGCGAGCTTGCCGGCCTCGCCGGCATCCTTCGGCCGGTTGCCCTTGCCGTAGACGTCGGCCACCAGCACCACGTAGTCCTTCCCGGCCACCGCCTTGGCGCGCTCCACCGCATCGTCGGTCACGCCCATCCAGTTCGGCACCATCACCAGCCCCGGGCGCTTGGCGGTGCTGGCATCGTCGTAGACGACGTAGCCGCTGAAGCGGTCCTTGCCCACCGTCCATTCCACCGGCCTGGCCTGCATGGCCGCGAGCGCGGGGGTGGCGACGCACAACAAGGCGAGGGCAAGCAGCGAGCGGCGCATGGCAGGTCTCCGTGGGTGATGCGTGCACGCTACCGAGGCGGGATTCAGCCGGCGTGAACGACCGCCCCTACCCGCCCGCGCTCAGGCGATGCCCATCCCGGCGATGCCGGCGATGGCCTCGGCGTCGAAGCCGGCCAGCCGGGCGAAATCGCGGCCGCGCGCCACGTAATCCTTGTACAGGCCGAAGCTGGGCGCTCCGGGCGACAGCAGCACCACGCCACCGGCCGGCAGCGCGGCACGCGCCTGCGCGATGGCCTCGGCGAGGTCGCGCGCGGCGGTCAACGCGAACCCACCCTGCGCCGCGACCGGCGCGAGCAGGTCATGGATGCGCGGGCCGTTCTGCGCCGCGGTGCCGTGGCCCATGGTCACGATCGCGCGCGGCGCCTCGTCGCGCATCGCGTCGGCGAATGCGTCCCAGGGCAAGCCGCGGTCGTGGCCACCCACCAGCACCGCGACCGGTCGCTCGCGATACAGCGCCAGCGCGGCCAGGGTCGCCATCGGCGTGGTGCTGATCGAATCGTTGACGTAGACGAGGCCGTCGCGTTCGCCCAGCGGCTGCAGGCGATGCGGCAACGGCTGGAAGCGCGCCGCATGCGGTGCCAGCGCGACCGCATCTAGGCCGATCGCCTCCAGCGCGGTCAGCACCGCGCACAGGTTGCTGCGGTTGTGGTGCCCGGGCAGCGGCATCGCCGCGGTGTCCATGACGCGCAGCGCGCCACGATGCAGGTCGTCGCCGCGCAGGTGCCAGCCCGCGGCATCCCCATACCAGCGGATCTCGCTGTCGGGCAGGCGCAACGCAGCCAGCACCGGGTCGGCGGCGTTCAGCACCGCGACCCGCGGGCGGCCGCCGGTGACCAGCGCGAGCTTGTCCTCGACGTAGCGTTGCTGGCTGCCGTGCCAGTCCAGGTGCTCGGGATGCAGGTTGGTGACGATGGCCACCTGCGGCCGCGCGCCGGAGGCCGCCACGTCGCCGGTCTGGTAGCTCGACAACTCGACCGCCCAGGCATCGGCCTGCGCGTCGAGCAGTTCCAGCAACGGCAGGCCGATGTTGCCGGCCAGCGCGGTGCGCAAGCCCGACGCACGCAACAGGTGCGCGAGCAGCGAGGACGTGGTGCTCTTGCCCTTGGTGCCGGTGACGCACAGCGTGCGCGCCATCGTGCCGTCCTCGGCATGCTCGGCGAACCACAGCGCGGTGCCGCCGACGAAGCGGGTACCAGCGGCGCTGGCCGCCTGCGCCTCGGGCCGGTACGGGCTGATGCCGGGCGACTTCACCACGACCTCGAACGCCGACAGCCGCGCCGCGGTGGCGGCATGTTCCAGCGCCAGCCGCGGGTCGCCCAGCGCGGCCGCCTCGGCGGCTTCGGCTTCGTTGCAGAACAGGGTCAGCGCGAGCTCGGGAAGCCGCGCGCGCAAGGCGGCATGCGCGGCCCGCCCCTCCCTGCCCCATCCCCACAGGGCGACGCGTTGGCCGGCGAGGTCGGCGATGCGCATGCGGTCAGGGCGCGAAACGCAGGCGCAGGCGCTGCCAGAGGGCGTCCGGCACGCGATGCTCATCGTCCGGGACCAGCAGCGGTTCGATCCGCAGGGCATCGGCGTCGAGCTGCGGCGCGATCTCGCGGGCAAAGCGCGCGACCAGCGCATCCTCGCGCCATTCCGGGCGCTGCGCGAGCGCGGCCATCGCCGCGCGCGATTCGCGGCCCTCGCCCACGCATTCGAAGGGCTTGTGGTCCTGGTACTCGAGCAACGCGTCGAAGCCGGCGACCTGCGCGGGGTCGTCGAGCAGGTTGCGCCCGAAGATCGTGACCAGGCGGGTCTTGGGCATGAACGGCGCCAGCGCCAGGAACACGAAGTGGCATTTCGGGCAGACCCCGCACCAGCGGCTGGTCGGGCGCTCGCCGAGGATGTGGAAGTTGCGGTTGCAGCTGGAGAAATGTGCGTCGTAATGCTGGCTGCGGGCGAACTGGCGGGCCACCGCGAGTTCGCTCAGCGGCCGCAGCAGCGAGTAGTAGCGGAGGTCCGCGGCGACGTGCGACTGCAGCCAGCCGGCGAACATCGACTCGAAGGCCCAGCCCTTCGACCACTGGTGGTTGACCTCGCCGGTCCCGGGGATCAGCGAGCCGTAGCTGGCCGAGCGCTCGTTGGAGAACACCACCTGGTCCATGCCCAGCACGACCGCGGCGAAGGCCAGGATCGCGGAGTTCACCGCGGTCACCGGGATGTGCCCGTTCCAGGCGCCCTGCCGGTTGAAGTCGAACAACTGCGGCGCCAGCTGGCGGCCGATGTTGAGGGTCGGCAGGCCGGTGTGCGCGGCGCAGGCCGCGATGAGTTGCGAGCCGCCGATCCAGGTCACGGTCTGCGCCACGCCTTCCGCGCGCAACGCCTCGATGCTGACCAGCGAATCCTTGCCGCCGCCGATCGCGACCAGCGCATGCGCCTGCAGGCCGAGCGCCGGCGCGACGGCATCCGCGGCCTCGCCGTGCGGGAAGCGGATCCGCCCGCGCAGGTCCAGTCCGTTGCGGTAGGCGAACTCGCCGAGCCCGTTGAGGTAGACCTGCTCGAGGAAGGCCGCGGTGGTGGCATCGATCGGCTCGCCTTCAACCTGCAATTGCGCGGGCACTGCCGCCTTGTAGTAGCTGACGCCGGCGATCAGGTGCAGCACGCGCAGCGCCTGCCGCGCCGCCTGCGCGCGCGCCGCGTCGAGCCGGAACGGTGCGCCCGGCAAGGTCACCGTCTCCACCAGTTCGGGGCCGTCGTCGAAGGCGTACACGAGCCGCGCCACGCCGGTGTCGGCATCGAAGCCGCAGCGCACGAAGCGGAAGGCGCGGATCGCGTCGCGGTCGAAGGTCCAATCGTTCATGCGCTCACGCCTTCATCGAGCAGGTCTTGCGCGGGGCGCGCCCGCAGGTTGTATTCGCTGGCCATGCTGTAGCCGTAGGCACCGGCGTCGGCGACCAGCATCACGTCGCCCGGCGCGGTGGCCGCCGGCAGCTTCACCCGCTGGCCGAACACGTCGCTGGACTCGCAGATCGGCCCGACCACGTCGAAGTCGGTGTCGGCGGCCTCGTCCAGCCGCGAAAGGTCGTGGATATCGTGCCAGGCGTCATACAGCGCCGGGCGGATCAGCGCGTTCATGCCGGCATCCAGCCCGACCCGGCGCACGCCGTCCTTCTCCACCACCTGGGTCGCGCCGGCCAGCAGCACGCCCGCCTCAGCGACCAGGAAACGGCCCGGTTCGATCGCGAAGCGGAACGCCGGGTGGATCGCCTTCACCTCGGCCAGGCCCTCGGCCCAGGCCGCGAGGTCGAAGGGTTCGTCGTCGTCGCTGTAGGCGACCGGCAGCCCGCCGCCGATGTCGATGGTCTCGACGCTGCCGATCCGCCGCGCGAACCCGGCGAGCTCGTCGACCACCTGCTTCCAGTGGCCGACGGTCTCGATCCCGCTGCCGAGGTGCGCATGCAGGCCGGTGATGCGGATGTCGAGCGCGCGCGCCAGCGCCATGAATTCGTCCACGCGCTGCGCCGACAGCCCGAACTTGGATTCCCTGCCGCCGGTGGTGACCTTCGCGTGGTGGCCGTCGCCATGCCCGAGGTCGATGCGCAGCCACAGCGCGTGGCCGCGGAACACCTCCGGCCAGCGCCTCAGCAGCTCGACGTTGTCCACCGTGACCTGCACGCCGCGCGCGAGCGCCTGCGTGTACTCCGCGACCGGCGCGAAGCTCGGGGTGAACAGCACGCGCCGCGGATCCAGGCCGGGCACCGCGGCCAGCGTGTTCTCGACCTCGCCCAGCGACACGCATTCCAGTCCGAAGCCTTCCGCCGCCAGCGCGCGCAGCAGGCCCGGATGCGCGTTCGCCTTGGTGGCGTAGTAGTGGCGATCGATCGCCGGGATCGCGAGCAGCGCACGCGCCCGGGCGCGCACCGTGGGCAGGTGGTAGGCGTAGCGCGGCGTGCCCTGCGCGGCGAGCGCGAGCAGGCGTTCGCGCGCGGCCGGGTCGCGCCACCACGGCGTCGGCCGCGGACGCACCGTGCCCTCGAGTTCGCGCCAGCGCGGGCCGAACACGCCGGCCTCGTACACCGGCATCGCGCCGGAATCGATCAGCGCCGCGTGCAGCTTGGCCAGCATGCCGTCGGCGGCGGCCTCGTCGACCACGAAGGTCAGGTTGAGGTCGTTGGAGGACTGCGAGACCAGGTGCACGCGCTCGCGCCCGAACATCGCCCACACCTCGGACAGCTTGTGCAGCAGCGAGCGCATGCCGCGCCCGACCAGGGTGATCGCCGCGCAGGGCACGATCACCTTGACCCGGCAGACCTGCGCCAGGTCCTCCGACAGCCGCGCGAGCACGTCGGTGTTGACCAGGTTCTCGGACGGATCCAGCGAGACGGTGACGTTGGTCTCCGACGAACCGATCAGGTCCACCGACAGGCCATGGCGCTTGAAGCGCTCGAACACGTCGGCAAGGAAGCCGACCTGCTGCCACATGCCGATGCCTTCCATCGACACCAGCACGATGCCGTTGCGGCGCGAGATCGCCTTGACCCCGGGCACCGGGCGCGCGCCTTCGTCGATGGTGGTGCCGGGCAGCGCCGGGCGCTCGGTGTCGAGGATCGCCAGCGGCACGCCGGCGTCGCGGCAGGGCTTGATCGAGCGCGGATGCAGGACCTTGGCGCCGGTGGTGGCGATTTCCTGCGCTTCGTAATAGTCGAGCCGGGTGAGCAGGCGCGCATCCGGCACCTCGCGCGGATTGGCGCTGAACATGCCGGGCACGTCGGTCCAGATCTCGACCCGGCGGGCGCCGAGCAAGGCGCCGAAGTACGCGGCCGAGGTGTCCGAACCACCGCGCCCGAGGATCGCGGTGCCGCCGTCGCCATGGCGGGCGATGAAGCCCTGGGTCAGCAGCAGGCGCGTCGGTTGCGCGCCCAGGCCTGCGCGCACCGCGGGATCGGCCTGCCAGTGGCAGTTCACCGACAGGCGCTGCGCCCACTCGGTCTGGTTGGGCATCGGCGGCAGCACGCGCAGCCAGTCGCGCGCATCGACCCAGCCGATGTCGACGCCCTGCGACTGCAGGTAGGCAACGCCGAGCGTGGAGGACAGCAGTTCGCCCTGCGCCAGCACCTCGGCCTGCCAGTCCAGCGCGCGCGCCGCGGCGCGCGGATCGGCGAGCAACGCCTGCAGGGCGGCAAGCCGCGCACCCAGCACGTCGTCGGCGTCGAGGCCGAGTTCACCGGCGAAGCCGCGATGCCGCTGCACCAGCGCATCCGCCTGCGCCGCGGCGTCGGCCGCGCCGTCCGCGATCGCGGTGAGCATGTTGGTCACCCCGGACAACGCCGAGACCACCACCAGCACGCGCGCGCCGTGCGCCTCCGCGCGCTCTTGCGCCAGCCGGCCGATGCTGTCCCAGCGCGCGCGGCGGGACACGGACGTCCCCCCGAACTTCAGCACCAACCAGGGGACATCGGGCTCGGAACGGGGTGGCATGGGTCCTGGCACGTGCGGGAAGGGAATGCCGCGGCCACGCGGCTGGTGCATTCTAGCCGGCCCCCGCCCGCCAGGACCGCACCGCGCCATGCCCCGTCGTTATGTGCAACTCGATGTCTTCGCCTCGCGGCCGGGCGCCGGCAACCCGCTGGCGGTCGTGCTCGATGCAACCGGGCTGGACGATGCCGCGATGCAGGCGATCGCACGCTGGACGCGCCTGCCCGAGACCACCTTCGTGTTCCCCGCGCAATCGGGCGACGCCAGTTACGGCATCCGCATCTTCAGCCCGCGCCGCGAAGTGCCGTTCGCCGGGCATCCCAGCGTCGGCACCGCGCATGCAGTGCTCGACGCGGGGCTGGCGACGCCGCGCGACGGCTTGCTGGTGCAGGACGGGATCGCCGGCAAGCTGCCGCTGAAGGTGGTGGGCGATGGCGCGGCGCGCACGGTCGCGGTGCGCACGCCGCGCGCCCGCGTGGAGGACATCGCCAGTCCCGGCGACGCGCGCCTGCGAGCGGCGCTGGCCGGCCTGCCGCTCGGCGCGCTGCCACCGGTGCTGATGGACGGCGGCCGGCGCTGGTGGCTGGCCGAGCTCGCCGACGAGGCGCACCTGCGCGCGATGCAACCGGACTGGGACGCCATCGCCGCGCTCGCCGAGGCGACCGACAGCATGGGCCTGTTCGTGTACGCACGCAGCAGCGACCCGGTGTACTACTTCGCGGTGCGCGCCTTCGTCGGCGCCCCCGCGCGCTTCGAGGATGCCGCCTCGGGCGCGGCCAACGCCACCCTGGCGGCCTGGCTGGCGGAACGCGGCGCGCTGCCCGGCGAGCCGGGGGGCTTCTACCGGGTCAGCCAGGGCCGCGAGGTCGGGCACGACGCGATCATCGAGCTACAGGTCGACGCCGAGGGCGAGGTGTGGTCCGGAGGCCGAGCGGTCGCGGTGGTCACCGGCAACCTCGACTGGCCCGGCGCCTGATCCGTCATCCCATGCGAAGAAGGGGCCTTGCGGCCCCTTCCTGTTCCACGCGATGCCGGATCACTCCGGGCTGACGTCGACCCGCACGCGGATGCGGTCGCCCGGGTGGTAATCCATCCGGCGGGTGTACTGCCGGCCGTTGTACTCGTAGGTCACGTCGTAGGCGGTGGCGCCGCCGGTGCGATAGCCACCGTAGCCGGCGTTGCCGTAGCGGCCATCGACCGGTTCCGGATCGCAGACGCGGACGACGCCCGGGCGCACGTAGCGGTCGCGCTGGGTCTGTTCGTAGATCTGCCGGCCAGCCATGCCGCCGACCATCGAGCCGATCGCGGTCGCCGCGTAGGTGCCGCTGCCGCCGCCGACCTTGCTGCCCAGCACCGCACCCGCGATGCCGCCGGCGATGGTGGCGATGTTGCGGCCGGCGGTGGTCCCGGCCTGCGGGCGACCGTAGGCATCGTAGCCGTCGTTGCGATAACCATCGGTGCCGTAGTACCCGTCGCGCTCGTAGCGGCCGGCCGTGGTCGATTCGTAGCAGCGCTGGCCGCCGTAGCTGGTGGTGCGGTCATAGCGCCCGTCGACCACCGGATCGACGCGCAACACGCGGGCGTAATCGGTGTACGCGTCACCGCGCGCGTAATCGCCGTAGGCATCGCCACGCGACGGATAGCTCTGGGCGCTGGCGGTGCCGCCCGCGGCGAGGCCGGCGGCCAGGATCAGGAGGGGGGCAACACGCGTCATGGCTTGCTCCGTGCGCCGGGAAAGGGTGGATGGCCGGCGTGGGATGCACGTTGCCGCCGGCCGGGTGACGCGCCCCTGAATACGACCCGCTGTCGCTGAACCGTTAAGCGCAGCGACAGCCGTGGTCTTCAGTTGGCCTCGAGCGTGGCCTGCAACTGCACCGGCACCGCCAGCGCGCGGGAAATCACGCAGCCCGCCTTCGCCTGCTGGGCGAGGTCGTCGAACGTGGCGGCATCGATCCCGGGCACGCGGGCGGCCAGGACCAGGGTGACGCCGTTGACGGTGGGCCCCGGATCCATGCCCGGCTCCATGGTGACCTCGGCGCGGGTGCGGATTTCGTCGGGTACGAAACCGGCCTTGCCGAGCACCGCCGACAGCGCCATCGAGAAGCAGCCGGCATGCGCGGCGGCCAGCAGCTCCTCCGGATTGGTCCCGGTCTCGTCGCCGAAGCGGGTCTTGAACGAGAAATTCTGGTCCGCGAACAGCCCGCTCTGCGGCGTGCTGATGCTGCCGGAGCCGGCCTGCAGGTCGCCCTGCCAGCGGGCGTCGGCGTAACGCTTGAATGCCATCG
>ERZ1645192.3397-NODE-3397-length-12951-cov-9.511244_pt1 | contig 12951 bp, 12 predicted proteins | sample MGYA00575354_ERZ1645192 | MGnify/ENA primary metagenome ERZ1645192 (study PRJEB40844, sample SAMN11349763) | freshwater sediment metagenome | isolation source: river sediment | host: Sediment | place: India: Faizupur Khadar , New Delhi | collected 2017-02-21 ... | reverse complement strand
CAAGGAATATGCCACCCTGGTGCGTGAAAAGCAGCATGACTACATCAAGAACGCCCTGATCCACGTCGACTTCCTCGCCGTCTCGCTCACCGAGAAGATCCGCGCCGAAGTCACCATCGACCTGACAGGCATTGCCCCGGCCGTCAAAGACTTCAGCGCCATGATTGTTCACAACATTTCGGCTCTGGAAGTTGAATGCCTCCCGCAGGATCTGCCGGAAAGCTTTGTTGTCGATCTTTCCAGCCTGGCCAAAATTGGCGATGCCGTCTACGTGCGCGACATTCCTGCACCCGCCAAAGTGGAAATTTTGACCCACGCGGATGAAATCATTGTTGTAGCCACCGCGACCAAGGAAGAAGTGGAAGTGGAAGCTGTTGAAGGCGCCGCCGAACCTGAAGTGATCGAACGCGGCAAGAAAGAAGAAGTCGAGGATTAATCCTCACGTGTTACCAGATCGCAAAAAACCGGGGCAGGTTTTGTCTGCTCCGGTTTTTATTTAAGTCTTCATCAAATCCATAAATTCCAGTGTGATCGCGGCAGTTATTCCCCACAGCAGTTCGCCATCATACTCATCGAAGAAATATACCGGTTCGCGCGCGCCATTCGGTCGAATCACATCGCGCAGGCTGTGATGCTCCGGTACAGCCAGCCATTGAAGCGGGATCGTGAACACCCGGCTGACCTCGCTTGCCTGCATATGGATGCCAAACGGCCAGGAAATGACTGCCACCACGGGCGTGATATGGTAATGCGTGATGGTATTTCTTGCAGGCATGAGCCCCAGAATCCGAACGGTTTTCGGGTCGAGCCCTACTTCTTCCTGGCTCTCCCGGAGCGCAGTGGCGATCGGGTTTTCATCCTGTGGTTCAACCGCGCCGCCAGGAAAAGCCACCTGGCCTTTATGATCCTGCACCTCCGAGGATCTGCGAATGAACAGCAAATGCCAACCGTCCTCCATCTCCAACAATGGCACCAATACCGCCGCCTTGCGGTGGTGGTCCAACGGTGCAACGGAGGGCTCTATTTTTGCTTCCGCGAGCCGCTGTTCAACCTGCCGGGCAAACGCCATGCCGCTCAAGTGGCCGGGGAAATTTTGCATGCGTCCTCAATTACCGGTCTTCAAGATCCAGATTAGAATCGCCAGCCTCCGCTGAGACCGCGCGTTTGCGGTCTTCATACTCCACCAGGCCGGCTTCACTTAACAATTCCATTGAAAATCCGGCTTCATCTTCGATGATTGGGCGGCCAAAAACCAGATAGCCGGTATGCGCCACCATGCGGTCCACCGGTCTGAAACGCTGCGGTTCCGGTTTGTAGAACCGGAGCATCGTTTCCAACACATCGATAAAGGCAAATTTGTGAAGCCGTAATTCTGTCAACAAGCGGATGACCTGGTTGGTGGTTGGAACGATTGCGCCAAAAAATCCGCCCGGTTTCAACGCAGCCCGCACCTGCGGGATGTAGTCATAACAATTTTGCACATCCAGGAAGAACGCATCCACACCGGTCTCATCAAAGCCTTCCTGAATATCACGCAGCTTAAAAGTCACCCGGTCGGCCAGCCCCAACTGTTCCAGGTTCCGTTTCGCCAGGGTTTGCATATCCTGGCGGACTTCGTAGGAGGTAACATGGCCTTCCTGCCCGACGGCGAAGGCGAATGCCGTGGTCATCGAGCCCGAGCCGGTACCAGCTTCCATGACATGCTGCCCGGGTCCAATCCCCATGTTGACGAGGATGTAGCCGATATCCTTGGGGTACAGAATCTGGGTGCTGCGCGGCAACTCGCGGATCACATCGCCTAGCGCGGGTTGCAGAAGGAAAAACGGGCTGCCGTTATGACTAAAAACCTGGCTGCCCCATGACTTGCCGATTAAATCATCATGGTGAATCACGCCGCGGTGAGATTGAAACACTCCCCCGGCTTTCAGCCGCAACAGAAAATGTTTGTGCCGCAGCCCAACGAGCTGCGCAAGGTCGCCCTCCTGGGCGTGGGTTCCGTGCAATGTCCAGGCCAATCGTCGCTCCCTCAGGGCTTCAAAGTCTTTTTGAAGAATTCGGTGATATCGTTATAGCAGCGCACGCGGTTTTCATACTTCAACACATCGTGGCCTTCATTTTCAAACATCAGATATTCCACCTGTTTCCCAATCGAGCGGAGGTATTCAACCAGGTCGCGCGACTCGCGCTCGACCACCCGCGGATCATTCTTCCCCTGGATGACAAGCATTGGACAGGCAATGTTCTCAATATAGGTGCGAGGAGACCGTTCTTTCAGGAAATCAGCATCGGTAACCGGATCGCCCAGAGCAATGCGGTAGTATGGTTTCCAGGTCTCCGGGATGCGCTCGGAAAATGTAATCAAGTCAAAGGGACCAAACATATCCACGGCAGCCTGCCACAATTCCGGGTGCCGCGCTGCCAGCGTAAGGGTCATATACCCGCCGTAGGAACGCCCTACCACCCCGGCCCGTTTTACATCCAGGCGCTCGTCGCCGGACAACTGTTTCATGGCTTCAACATGATCCAAGCGGTCACGGCCGCCCCAGTCTTTATCCACCTGCTTGGTGTAACTCAACCCGTAACCCGTGCTGCCGCGCACATTGGGTACAAAGACGGCAAATCCGTTGAGCGTCAGGAATTGAATCAGCGGCATGGAAAACCATGAAAAATCCGGCCGTTCCTGCCCCTGAGGGCCGCCGTGAACATAATACACCACCGGCCTGGCGCCCTGAAAGCCCAGCTCGGCAGCCGGCAGGTACAGCCGCGCCGAAATCCGGGTGCCGTCATAGGAGGTGAAGGATGCATCCTCGCCGCCGGAAAGCAGGGTGAATGGAATGCCCAACACCTTCTCATTCGTATGCCTGCTAATCTGGTTGCGGTCCTTCCCCTCTATGCAATAAATTTGCGTGGGCGAGGTGGCCGATGAAAACGACAGGATAAAGCGGTCGCCTGCCTTCTCATGGAAGAAAGATTCAAGCATGCCATTGGCCAATACGCCCTCACCCACCAAAACATGGTGGATGGAGAATACTTTTCTGGCGCCGTCATAAGCAGCCTCATAAAGCCAGGAGACCCCATCGATGTTGTAGTCCAGCGCGTAACGGTCAGCGCCCAGAGAATAGATCCCGGTCATTTCGCCCGCCCCGGAATGGTGCAAACCTTCCACGGCCACCGGCTGCAAACCTGCCGAAGCGCCAAATTCCAACAGGGCCGGTGAATAGGTATCGGTAAAGATGGACGTTAACAGCAGCACACCGCGTTCGTCCGGAGTAAAGTTCAAGCTAGAAAAACCGTACAGCGGAACGAGTTCGTTTTCTGTACGCGCCTGGATGGGCGTGCCCAGCAGCACTTCCACGCCGCGGTCTTTTTGCCACAGCGAAAGCACTGTATCGCCGAAGGAATAGCCCTCATTCAACAGCACTTTATCATGGTCAGCCGAATAGGCGTCAGGATAGGTTCCCCAGGGATTGGTCGCCAGGATCACCAGCTCTCCGGTCAACAGGTTAGCCTTGTAAGAGGTTATCACCGCTTTGGTGCGCGATTCGGCGGTCAGGTAAACCCATTTGGTTTCTGCATCACAACGTCCCAGGTGAACCCGCGTGCCGGCGAAAAAACCTTTGAACGCTGGCTCCGGGAAACCGCCATCAACCGGAATGAGCATTGGCTGATAATTTTCATCGCCATCCTGATCGATCATCACCAAAATCTGGCCGAGATCGGCAAAAACAAAGTAAGGCTCGCCGCCAAGCAAATGTGGATTTTGCAGCGCAATTTGTGACGGCAGAAGCGGCTCAGGCACGCTGCCGCCAAACCGCATTTTATACAGGCTGAGGTGGCCGGAGAGGTTTGAAATGAAGAAAATTTGATCATCCACCAGTTTAGGTGAAATAAACAGCCGCGCCGAAAGTAATGATTCAATCCGGTACATCGAAACTCCTGTCTTATTTCCGTTCAACCTTTACAAGACTCAACCAATATCCAATTCCCAGGATAATGACCGCTACAAGTGCCGCCATTCCCAGGTTCAAAGGGCCAACCGCGGCAAAACGCCAGCCCAATTGTCCGGCTAGCAAATGGCCGCTCCAAAAACCCAACCAACTCAACCCAAGGTATAACAGCAGCCGGCTGAGTTTTCCCCCGCGCCATAAGTGGAAAAGCGCGCCAATCAATGTCGAAACCAGAACACCCAACAAAAATGCCTGCGGTGTCATTTTCTCTCCCTTAAGGTTGGATGATGCCCCCGCCCAAAACATACTCTCCGTCGTAAAAAACTGCCTGTTGACCGGGTGTGATATCCCGGAGCGGTTCGTCAAACGCCACCACCGCTCCGCCATCTCCGGTTGCATTTAATATACCCCAGTGTAATTCTGCGCGGTAGCGAATCTTGACCTGAACCCGGCAATTTGGTGCCGGCAGGCTGCTCGAAATCCAATTCACGTTTGAGGCCTTCAACGTTGTCCGCCCCAATTCGTGCTTGAACCCAATGACAAGCGTATTCGTGGTAAGATCCTTGTCCAAAACGTAATACGGTTCTGCGGCTGCGATCTGCAGCCCTTTCCGTTGCCCGATTGTATAACCGCGCAATCCCTGGTGCATACCCAGGACTTCGCCCCGGCGGTTGACAATCTTGCCCGGAGTTCCTTCCAAACCAGCATAACCGGTTAGGAATTGCCGATAATCACCGCCCGCCAGAAAGCACAAATCCTGCGAATCAGCCCGTTCCGCGACCGGCAAGGAGAACTTGTGTGCCAGTTGACGCACTTCACTCTTGGGCAAATGGCCAACGGGCAGTAGGGTGCGACGCAACTGCTCTTGCGATAAGACGCTGAGCACGTAGGACTGGTCTTTACCAGGATCAGCCGCTCGCATCAGTCGCGAACTGCCATCCTCGCCGTGTTCAACGCGCGCATAATGACCTGTCGCCAGGAAATCCGCACCCATTGCCAATGCCTGATCCAGCATGTGCCCCCAGCGGATCTGGCGGTTGCAAACCAGGCAAGGATTGGGGGTCATCCCCTGTGCATAACCGTCGATGAACGATTGCACCACGGATGCACGGAATTTTTCCTGCACGTCAACGGCAAAGAAAGGAATGCCCAGAATCGCCGCCACGCGGCGGGCTTGCGCCATCGAATCCGGGGTGCAGCAACGGTTGCTTTCCTCCAAACCTGGCTGACTCCACAACCGCAACATCATCCCGGTCACCCGGTATCCCTGCTCAACGAGCAGCGCGGCAGCTACCGAACTATCCACCCCACCGCTCATCCCAACCACAACCGAAGGTCGTTCTGCCATTTTGTTTACACCGAAGATAATTTCCGCAAGCGCTCGACAATTCCGGGCAATACCGCCATAAATTGATCAATGTGTTCCGGAAGGGTGCCATGCCCCAGGGTCACGCGCAACGATCCCATATTCCAGGCTGCCGAAACGCCGATTGCCTCCAAAACCTCGGATGGCTTTGGGTCTCCAACCTTGCAGGCTGACCCCGAGGAGCAGGCAAATCCGGCGGCATCCAACATCATCAACAACTGGTTACCCTCCACGCCCTTGAACACGAAGCTGGCGTGATTCGGTAAGCGTTTGGCCGGGTGACCCGTCAATCTCGCGTTCGGAATATACTCCAAAACCTGGCCGATCAAATGGTCGCGGAGAACGGATAATCGATCAGCCCAGGATTGAAATTCAGACTGGACCAGGTTCAGCGCTTCAGACAGGCCAACGATGTAGGGCACATTCTGTGTTCCTGCCCGGAGATTAAACTCCTGCCCACCGCCGGTCTGGGACGGAACCAGTTGGATACCGCGCCGAACGTACAACACCCCAACGCCCTTGGGACCATAGAACTTATGCGCACCCATGGACAGTAAATCCACATTGTCATTTTGCACGTTCATGGGAAGGTGCGCGGCGGCCTGGACGGCATCGGTATGAAACAACACGCCAGCCTGCCGGCAAACTGCGCCAATTTGTTGAATCGGGTTAATCGTGCCGATCTCGTTGTTGGCGTAAATAACCGAAACCAGCGCGGTTGTTGGACGGAGACTGGCTTTCACGTCCTGCGGATCCACCCGCCCGTAAGCATCCACAGGTAACATTTCCACCTCGAACCCGAAATATTCCTCCAATTGGCGGACGGTGTGAAGAACTGCATGGTGCTCGACCGGACTGACCAGAATGTGATTCGCGCCTTTTGCCTTTTGTTGCGCGAACGCAGCGCCCCGGAGCGCAAGGTTATCGCTTTCGGTGCCGCAACCGGTAAATAGGATTTCCTCGGGGCGAGCATGTATGATTTTCGCGACGTCGGTTCGCGCCATATCCAGGGCAGCCTCTGCCGCCTGGCCTTTTCCATGAACGGAGGAAGGGTTTCCAAATATATCGGTGAAATAAGGAAGCATAGCGTCGAGCACCCGCTTATCGACGGGCGTCGTGGCTGCGTAATCCAAATAGATCCTCTGATTCAATGCCATTCTCTCATCTCCATGCCAATAATCGCGGCCCTGAAACCAGAACCTTCCACAGAAAAATGATTATAGCATGATGTCAGTAAGGTTGATCAACATGCCCGGAAAACTTTCATGGATGGCAATCACCTGCTATAATTATCTAAGTCTTCTATGATATTTATCTCATCATGAATTGGGGAAAAACATGGCCCAAAAAATCGTATTCGGCACGGATGGCTGGCGTGGCGAGATCGCTGAAGATTACACCTTTGAAAATGTACGCCGATGCACTCAAGGCTTCGCGTCGTACATGATCCAGACTGGAAAACAAGGTCAATGGATCGTGGTGGGTTACGACAAACGTTTCCACTCGGAAAATTTTGCCCGGGCGGCCTCCGAAGTCCTGGTCGCCAATGGATTCAACGTTTATCTCACCGATGGGCCCACGCCGACACCTGTGATTGCGTTCTCGGTAGTGAATCGAAAAGCGGCAGGCGCCATCAATATTACTGCCTCACACAATCCGCCAACCGATAATGGCTTCAAGGTACGCAATGAGTACGGCGGAGCCATCCCCCCCGAAGGTCTCAAGGCCATTGAAGGCCTGATCCCCCCATCGGAAGACCTGGTGAAAAGGACCGCTTTCGCGGATGCCGTCGAATCTGGAAAAGTAGTGATCTTTGATGCTGCACCGGCCTACATCGAGCATCTCAAAGAGTTGATCGACCTTCAGCCCATCAAAGATGCCGGCTTGAACATTGTCGCGGATGTTATGTGGGGCAACGGCGCAAATTGGTTCTCACGTCTTCTCGCGGGCGGCAAGACGACCGTCACCGAAATCCACAACACGCGCAACCCCATCTTCCCCGAGATGAAGCGCCCCGAACCGATTCCGCCAAACATCAACGTGGGTCTGGAAACCACGGTGAAGAACGGTGCCGATGTGCTCCTCATCACCGACGGCGACGCGGACCGGGTCGGCATTGGCGATGAAAAGGGCAATTTTATCAACCAGCTTCAGGTGTATGCGCTTTTGGCGCTTTACCTGCTCGAGGTGCGCAAGCAGCGCGGCGCCATCGTCAAGACACTCTCAACGACCAGCATGCTGGAAAAGCTCGGAAAAATCTACGACGTTCCTGTTTATGAGACCGGCGTGGGCTTCAAGTACGTGGCCCCGATGATGATCGAAACAGACGCCATGATCGGCGGAGAAGAATCAGGCGGTTATGCGTTCCGTGGCAACGTGCCTGAACGCGATGGCATCCTGGCCGGCCTGTACATGCTGGACATGATGGTGAAGCTGAACAAAAAACCGTCCGAGCTGCTGGAGTTGTTATTCAGTAAAGTGGGCGGGCATTATTACGACCGCATCGATCGATCCTTCTCGGGTGATCGCGCTTCGCGCGAACAACGCATTTTAGCAGCCAAACCGGAAACCATTGGCGGCCTGAAAGTCAAGGGATTAATCACCACGGATGGTTTTAAATTCAACCTGGAAGATGGCGGCTGGCTCCTGATTCGCTTCTCCGGCACTGAACCGATCATGCGGGTGTACTGCGAGACCACCCGGCAAGACGCGGTGGCTGCGATTTTGCAGGATGGTTTGAAAATTGCGGGGTTATCCTGATTGTTTGGGCTGAGTGACACTCATTGCCACCTGAACCTTAAAACGGCTTTTCAGGAGGATTTTGAAGAGGTCTTGTCGCGCGCCTGGGAGACCGGGCTCGACCGCATCCTTATACCGGGCATCGATTTGGAAACCAGCCGTCTGGCTGTGGAAATGGCCCAAAAGGACGACCGGATTTTTGCAGCAATTGGAATTCATCCCAACGATGCGCTAAAATGGAAGGATACCAACCGGCAGGATTTAATGACGCTGGCGCAAAATCCAAAAGTGGTTGCCATCGGAGAGATTGGCCTGGACTACTATCGTGAGCACGCTCCGCGCGATATCCAACTCGAAATCCTCAAAATACAGCTCGAACTGGCTGCATCCCTCGAGCTGCCGGTCATCCTCCACAACCGCGATGCCATCCATGATCTTTGGCCGATTTTGCAGGATTGGCATTCAAAGCTTGTGCAGGCAGGCAATCCATTGAAGGCCCGTCCAGGTGTGCTGCATGCCTTTTCGGGGGAACTGCCTACCGCTATTACGGCGATCGATCGGTCATTTTTGTTGGGCATTGGCGGACCGGTGACATTTAAGAATGCACAAGACCGGCAAGAGGTTGTCCGCCAGCTTCCGTTGTCGTCGATCCTAATCGAAACAGACGCGCCTTACCTTGCACCGCATCCCCATCGCGGACAAAGGAATGAACCCGGATTTGTTTCGCTGATTGCAGATCAAATCGCTTTACTGAAACAAATTCCAACTTCTGAAGTGGTTATTAATACTGCCGGCAACGCAAACCGGCTTTTTGAATGGAGAAATTGTTCTTGAACCCCTCCGAACCCAATTACATTTCCCCTCAGGAGGACATTCGCGCGGTTGAGGCGATGATTCTCGCGCAGGCTGATGGATATCAGCAAGATCTCAAAGCTGCGCTTGAACACCTGCTCGCATCAGGCGGGAAACGCATCCGCCCCACGATTATCATCTACATCGGTAGGATGCTGGGAGCCGATCCACAGCACATCCTGACCATGGCCGCCGCGATCGAGCTGCTGCACACCGCTACCCTTGTGCATGACGACCTGATCGACGGATCGTTGCTGCGGCGGGGTATCCCAACATTGAACGCCCAATGGACGCCTGGTGCAACAGTTCTTACCGGCGATTTTTTGTTTTCCAAAGCCGCAAAACTGGCTGCGAACACACGCTCGATCCCGGTCATTCAACTGTTCACCGATACCTTGGCTACAATCGTCAACGGCGAAATTACTCAAATGTTCAATAACCGCTGCCGAATCAACCGCGACGAATATTATGTCCGCATATATGCCAAAACAGCATCCCTGTTCGAAACTTCGGCAGCATCAGCAGCCCTGTTGAGCGGCGTGGATCAAGCCACTACTGAAAAAATGAGCAAGTTTGGCAATTATCTTGGCATGGCTTTCCAGATCATTGATGACATTCTGGATTTCACCGGCCAACAGGATACCATCGGTAAACCCGTTGGGAACGACTTGCGCCAGGGTCTCGTCACGTTACCGACCATTCTTTTTGCGGAATCCAACCCGGACGATACTGCCGTCAACCAGTTGATGCAGGGCGATTGCGTAAAGAATTCAAAGCAACTCAACGAACTCATCCTTGCCATCCAAAAGAGTAACGCCCCCAGGTTGGCGCTCGCTGAAGCCAAAAGGTTTGTGGAACTTGGCATCGAACAACTCGCCGATACGCCGGACGGTTTCGAGCGAACCCAACTGGTGCAGATCGCACGGTTTATCGTTGACCGAAAGCTCTGATGGGATGGACGGATATTTAAACCAAAATGCCGCTTTCGCGGCACTCGAGTGCGCTGGGAGGGACTTGAACCCTCACGCCTTGCGGCACATGGCCCTCAACCATGCCTGTCTGCCAATTCCAGCACCAGCGCAGGAGTAGCGTTATTATATCGTGCATCCCTCACCTGTCAAGGAACACCATAACCCAAACCGCTTTTAAACCATCCATCCGCACACTCACTTCTCCAGGAGCCAATCATGCCGTTAATTCTTGATGCAATGGGTAGCGACCGGTATCCAGATCCCGAAATCCAGGCTGCCATCGATGCTTCCCGCCTCTTCGATGAAGATATCCTTTTGGTCGGCAGTGAAGCCTTGCTTGCCCCCCAGTTAAAAACGATGAGTAACGGCAACCACCGCGTACGCATCGTCGATGCGCCAGATATTCTAGAAATGCACGAAAAACCGGTTGAAGCCGCAAAACGCAAACCGCGCAATTCGATGGCAGTCGGTCTGGAACTCATCAGGAAAGGAGAGGGGCAGGCTTTTGTCTCCGCTGGAAACACCGGCGGCATCATGTTTAACGCGCTGCGTACACTCGGACGCATCAAAGGCGTGCAGCGCCCTGCCCTGACGGCAATTTTTCCGACCCGGACGGGGAATTGTGTAGTCCTGGATATCGGCGCCAACGCCGATTGCCGCCCGGATTTCCTGGTCGAATTTGCAGTGATGGGCAGCGTTTATGCAGAAAAGGTGCTTAACCGTCCTTCACCGCGCGTTGGCTTGTTATCCAATGGAGAAGAACCCGGCAAAGGCAATCAACTGGTCAAAGACGCCTACCATTTGCTTGAAGATGCCGGCTTGAATTTTATCGGCAACGTGGAAGGCAAAGAATTGTTTGGCGGTCAGGCCGACGTGGTGGTGACGGATGGTTTCACCGGCAATATTCTGCTGAAATCCTCCGAATCAGTCTCAAAATTGCTCACGGAAGTCCTCAAGGAAGAGATGACTGCGTCGTTGATCCGCAAGATAGGAGCACTGTTGGTTAAACCTGCTTTTGGCCGGGTTAAGGAAATGATGGACCCGCGTGAAGTTGGCGCAGCCCCGTTGTTGGGCATCGATGGGCTGGTTTTCGTCGGGCATGGGCGTTCCGATGCACACGCGCTTGTTTCAGCGCTCAAAGTGGCCCGCCAGGCAGTGAACGCCAACCTGCTCGCGGCGCTGGGTACAGCCATCCAGGATCGACTCGCGTTATTGGAAGCCGCCAATCCTTCTGCTGAAGAAAATGCTTAATCGGCGGCGCAAAAGAGAGAACAAATGAAAATTGCCTCAAATACCAAATTGATCACCCGAAATAATAAAATCGGGCGGTATACCACCTTTGCCAGCCTGGCAATACTTGGAATTGGCCTGTACATCTCTTTCACAGCTCCGGAAGCTTTTTCCTGGTCGCTCGGCGCATTGGTAATCGGCTTCCTCTTATCGCAGGTTGGCTTAACCTATTCCTCCAAATTTGGCAAATCACCCCGACCGGACGAATCCCTGACACAGGCGTTAAAAGGTCTGGAGGACAAGTTCACCCTGTATCATTATGAAAGCCCCACCAACCACCTGCTGGTCGGTCCTGCTGGCGTGTGGGTTTTGCTGCCCTATTTCCAGGCCGGCACCATCCGCTATAACGCGGCTAAAAATCGGTGGACGCAGAAGGGCGGCAATTTCTTTTTGAAAGCTTTCGGCCAGGAAAATTTAGGCCGGCCGGACACGGAAATCCAATACGGAATTAACGAAACCAGAAAATTCCTGGAAAAACAACTGCCCGGCACCGAGTTGCCCGAAATCCGGGCTGCCTTGCTTTTCTTTAACGAAAAAACCGAGCTGGCTGTCGAAGGCGCGCCTTACCCCGCCATCAAAGCTGATAAAGCCAAAGATTTCTTCCGCAAGCGCGTCAAGGATATGGGCATCGCCCCGGATTTGCTGGCGAAAATTTTAGCCGTTCTGCCCCCGGGCGAATAACCTTTCGCAAAAACTCCCACCGTTTGAAGGTGGGAGTTTTGAATTATTTGGTTCTTCGCACCGGTCGGATATTCACCGGGCGGCGGATCGTGGATGTATGTGCCTTCAACCCTTCGATTTCTTTCAACGTCAAGTAGCGCCATTCACCGGGTTTTAAATTGCCCAGCAAGAGGGTGCCGATTCGCAGGCGGATGATACGCTGCACAGGCAGGCCGATACGCGATCCCATTTCCCGGATCTGGCGTTTGCGGCCTTCGCGCAGCACAAACCGCAGCCAGGTGCCTTTGCCGGCTTCGCTCTCCACGGTGACCTGGGCAGGCGCGGTTCGATAACCATCTTCCAGTACAATCCCTCTGCGCAAAGCGGCAAGTTGTTCCTCATCCGGCTTGCCGACAACCAGGACGCGATACTCCTTTTCGTGCCCGTAGCGCGGATGCGTCAACCGGTTGGCCAGTTCGCCGTCATTGGTTAACAGGATCAAGCCCTCACTGTCCAGGTCCAGCCGGCCTACCGCAAACAAATGCGCCGGCACCTGTACCAGCCCCATCACAGTCGGCCGCGAATCCTTCGGATCGACATCGGATAACACGCCGCGCGGTTTGTGCAGCGCAATATAAATCTGCCGTTCCAATTTCGGGATCGCCTGCCGGTCAACGGTGATCGAATCGGTCTCCGGGTCAGCCTTTGTCCCCAGGATGGCCACTTTGTCATTTACGCGCACCCTTCCGGCGGAAATCAGCTCTTCGCACGATCGGCGCGAACCAAAGCCAGCCCGCGCCAGGATTTTCTGTAAGCGTTCTTCAGTCATAACAATCAGTCCTTCAACAAACGATTTTCTTCGGTGATCGCAGGTTCATCCAAATCGAAAGCCGGTAAGGCATCCAGGGAATTCAAACCAAAATGTTGTAAAAAAGCAGCCGTTGTACCATATAGAATCGGCCGGCCTGGGCCTTCTGCCCGACCGACTTCCTGAATCAAACCTTTGCTCAGAAGGCTCTTCATGACCCCGTCGCTGTTCACGCCGCGGATGGCATCGATTCCCGGACGAGTCACCGGCTGCCGGTAAGCAATGATCGCCAGGGCTTCAAGCGCAGCCCGGCTCAAA
>ERZ1645192.3396-NODE-3396-length-12952-cov-9.808250_pt1 | contig 12952 bp, 14 predicted proteins | sample MGYA00575354_ERZ1645192 | MGnify/ENA primary metagenome ERZ1645192 (study PRJEB40844, sample SAMN11349763) | freshwater sediment metagenome | isolation source: river sediment | host: Sediment | place: India: Faizupur Khadar , New Delhi | collected 2017-02-21 ... | reverse complement strand
TCGGCCGCAAGTCTCTCAACGAGATCAAGGAAGTTCTGGCGCAGATGGGCCTGCACCTGGGCATGGAAGTGTCGGGTTGGCCGCCGGAGAACATCGAAGAGCTCGCCAAGCGCTTCGAGGAACATTACTGAGTTCGTCGCTTCCCCCTCGCCAATGACGGGGAGGGGGAGCAAGACACCGGCCGTACCTTGGCACGGCGGCCGCAACAAACTGGAGAGCCAAAATGTATCATGGTCGTAGCAAGCGTCGTTTCAACCGCACCGCCGAACACCGCAAGGCGATGTTCGCCAACATGTCCTGCGCGCTGATCAAGCATGAGCAGATCATCACGACGCTGCCGAAGGCCAAGGACCTGCGTCCGGTCGTCGAGAAGCTGGTGACGCTCGGCAAGCGCGGCGACCTGCACGCCCGCCGTCAGGCGATCGCGCAGATCAAGGATGTGGCGCTGGTCAAGAAGCTCTTCGACGTGCTCGGCCCGCGCTACAAGGAGCGCAACGGCGGCTACACCCGCGTGCTGAAGGCCGGCTTCCGCTTCGGCGACAACGCGCCGATGGCCGTGATCGAGTTCGTCGACCGCGACGTCAATGCGCGCGGCCAGGATTCGGGCCCGGTGCAGGGCGACGAGGAAGCCGCGGCCTGAGCCGTCTTCCAGTCAAATGAGTTCAAGGGCGGCTTCGGCCGCCCTTTTCTTTTGCCGCGTCGGGCGCGAGCGACTTGCGGACCACGGCGAGGATCTCGTCCGACAGCTTTTCATCGCCGCCCTTGGCGGCGCGGGCGAGGTAGAGCGCGCCGACCATGACGGAAAAGGCGCGGATGGCCTCGGCGCGGGCGGACGGATCGTCCTTGCCGGACAAAGCCTGCGCAAAATTGTCGAGATAGGCGTCGAGCCCTTGCGCGAAGGCGGCGCGCGCCGCATCGCCCTGGCGCGGCATGTCGGCGCCATAGGCGAGCAGGCCACAGCGCGAGGCGGGCATGTCGCGCATTTCCGGCGACAGGTAGCCGTCGATGAAGCGCGCAAGCGCCTCGCGCCGCGCCGGCGCGTCCATGGCGGCGACGCGGCCGATGCGCTGCGCTGACCGGGCGCAGGCGTGGCGCACGGCCTCGGCCTCGAGATCGGCCTTCGATTCGAAATGGTTGTAGAAGCCGCCGTGCGACAGGCCGGCGGCGCGCATCAGTTCGGCGACGGGCACAGCGTCGAAACCCTTTTCCCGAAACATCGCGTCAGCGGCCTCGACGACGCGGCGGCGGTTTTCGTCCGCCTGCTGTCTGGTGATGCGCATGCTCGCCCCATCCGTTGACAACAATGATGATCGTCATCATAAAATAATGACAAGCATCATCATAATCGGGCGCGCTGCGGCCGGCAAGGATTCACAAGGAGGCGGCCATGCTGTCGGATCGGCTTTCACGTTCGCTGACGGCGCGGGGCGTACACTACGGCTGGGTGGCGGTGGCGCTGACCTTCGTGACGAGCCTGACCACGGCGGGCGCGGTCGGGCTGCCGGGGGCGTTCATCCTGCCGCTGTCGAAGGAGTTCGGCTGGGACGCGTCGCAGGTTTCGAGCGCGCTGGCGGTGCGCTTCGTGCTGTTCGGTCTGATGGCGCCCTTTGCCGCGGCGTTGATCGAGCGCTATGGCATGCGCGCCATGATGCTGTGTGCGGTCTGCATCGTCGCCGTCAGTCTGGGCGCGGCGGCATGGATGACGGAGCTTTGGCAGCTTGTGGCGCTATGGGGCGTCGCCATCGGCTTCGGCACCGGCCTGACTGCGATGGTGCTGGGCGCGACGGTGGCGACGCGCTGGTTCGTCGAGCGGCGCGGTTTGGTGCTCGGCGTCATGATGGCGGCGGTGGCGACGGGACAGCTCGTTTTCCTGCCGCTCGCGGCCTGGCTGATCGAGGCTTACGGCTGGCGGCTGGCGCTCGCTCCCTCGGTTCTGACGCTCGGCTGCGTCGCCCTGTTGGTCGCGCTGTTCATGCGCGACCGGCCGTCCGATCTCGGCCTGCCGGCTTTCGGCGCGAGCGAGGTGGTTGCCGCGCCAGCGGTCGTCGGATCGCCGCTGGCGGCGGCGGGGCGCGCCTTTGCCGTCCTGCGCGAGGCGTCTGGGCAGAGCGCGTTCTGGATTCTGTTCGCGACGTTCTTCATCTGCGGCCTGTCCACCAACGGCCTCGTGCAGACGCATTTCATCCCGCTCTGCGCCGATTTCGGCATGACCAGCGTGCAGGCGGCCTCGACGCTGGCGATGATGGGCGTGTTCGACATCATCGGCACGATCGGGGCGGGCTATCTCGCCGACCGCTACGACAATCGCTGGCTGCTGTTCTGGTTCTATGGCCTGCGCGGGCTGTCGCTGATCTGGCTGCCCTATTCGGATTTCACCGTCTATGGCCTGTCGCTGTTCGCCGTCTTTTACGGACTCGACTGGATTGCGACCGTGCCGACGACGGTGCGCCTGACCGGCCAGGCTTTCGGCGCGGCGCGCGCGCCGCTGGTGTTCGGCTGGATCTTCACCGGCCATCAGGTCGGCGCGGCTGTCGCTGCGTTCGGCGGTGGCTTTTCGCGCACCGCCTTCCTGTCCTATCTGCCGGCGTTCATCGTGGCGGGCGTGGCCTGCCTGATCGCGGCGGTTCTGATCCTGACGCTCGGCCGCAAGCGCGCCGAGCCGACGCCGGCGGCGCAGGCGGCTTAGGCCGCCGCGCGGCCCACCGCATAGGCGATGCCGGCGTATTGAAAGCCGGCCGCCGTGGCGACGAAGCCGTGCCAGATGGCGTTCTGGAACTTCAGGCTGTGCCATTTGTAGAAGACGACGCCGACCGTATAGAGCATTCCGCCGACGGCGATCAGGATCAATGTCGGCTGCGGCAACGTGTTGATCAGCGGCTTGATGGCGATGACGGCAATCCAGCCCAGCGCCAGATAGATCACGACCGAGGTGCGGTCGAAGCGGCCCGGCAGGAACAGCTTGAGCGCGATGCCGAACAACGAGACGGTCCAGACGATGGCGATGAGCGACCAGGCCCAGACGCGGTCGCCCATCTGCGAAAAGGCGGCGGTGTAGGTGCCGGCGATCATCAGATAGATCGAGGAATGGTCGAACCGGCGCAGCAGCCATTTCAGCGGCGAAGGCGGCGTCATGTTGTAGGCGAGCGAAAAACCGAACATCAGGAAAAAGCTCGCCGCATAGATCGCGATCGCCAATCCGTCGCTGATCGCGCCGACATGCGTGATGCGGACGAACAGGACCGCGAAGGCGATGAGCCCGGCGACGATCGCCACGATATGAACGAAGCCGTCGGCGATCAATTCGCCGTGGCTGTAAGGGCGCTTGAGCATGCGGGGATGAGAATCGGGCAATGACATGGGCGACTCGCTGAATGAGAACTGAAAATGTGGGCCGCACATCGGGCCGGCAATTGGTTCTTGTATAAACAATTATCTGATGTCGGTTTGGCGCTTTCAAGGCGCTGCGGCGCGCCTTTCGCTTTTCCCGCTTCCGGCCTTGGCGCGAACCGCCCGGCGCTCCTATATCTGAACCATTCGACCTTCCACGGAGTCGCGCCCATGCGCCGCATTCTGGCTGGCCTCAGCGCCGCCGTCCTGATCGCCGTCACCGCCCAGGCGCAGGCGCCTGCCCAGCGCGTCGCGCCGCTGACGCGGGCCGAGGCCGTGCTGTCGTTCGCGCCGGTGGTCAAGGCGGCGCAGCCGGCGGTGGTCAACGTCTACGCCTCGCGCACCGACCGGCGGCCGGCCAATCCGTTGTTCGACGATCCGATCTTCGAGCGCTTCTTTGGCCGGCGCGGCGAGCAGCCGGGCGGGCCGACGGCGCAATCGCTCGGCTCGGGCGTCATCGTCGACGCCTCCGGCTTCGTCGTCACCAACAATCATGTCATCGACGGCATGACGGACGTGAGGGTGGCGCTGGCCGACCGGCGCGAGTTCGACGCCGAGATCGTGCTGCGCGATCCGCGCACCGACCTCGCGGTGCTGAAGATCAAGAACGGCGGCGCGGCGTTCCCGATGCTCGAACTCGGCGATTCCGACGCGCTCGAGGTCGGCGACCTCGTGCTGGCGCTCGGCAATCCGTTCGGCGTCGGCCAGACGGTGACGCAGGGCATCGTCTCGGCGCTGGCGCGCACGCAGGTCGGCATTTCCGACTACGGCTTCTTCATCCAGACCGACGCGGCGATCAATCCGGGCAATTCCGGCGGCGCGCTGGTCGACATGCAGGCGCGGCTGGTCGGCGTGAATTCGGCCATCTTCTCCAAGTCGGGCGGCTCGGTCGGCATCGGCTTCGCCATTCCGGTCAACATGGTCAAGACGGTAGTCGCCGCGGCGAAATCGGGCGGCAAATCGGTACGCCGCCCCTGGCTCGGCGCGACGCTGCAAACGGTGTCGAAGGAAATCGCCGAGAGCCTCGGCCTCGATCGCCCCAACGGCGCGCTGGTCGCCGAATTCGCCGACAACAGCCCGGCGGCCGCCGCCGGCCTGAAGCGCGGCGACATCATCGTCGCCATCGACGGGCAGGCCGTCGGCGATCCCGAAGCGCTCGGCTTCCGTCTGGCCACCCGGCAGATCGGCGGCGTGGCGTCGCTCAGCGTGCTGCGCGGCGGCAAGACGTTCGTCGCGCCGATCAAGCTGGTGGTCGCGCCGGAGGTTCCGGCGCGCGACGCGATCAAGCTGAAAGGCAATTCTCCGCTGCGCGGCGCCACCGTCGTCAATCTGTCGCCGGCGGTGGTCGAGGAACTGGGCGTCGAGGGCGCGCGCAGCGGCGTCGTCGTCGCGGAACTGGAGGAGGGCTCGAACGCCGCCTCGGTCAACCTGCAGAAGGGCGACGTCGTGCTGGCGATCAACGATTCCAAGATCGCCACGACGCGCGAGCTTGAAAAGGCGACGGCGGCCGCGCGCTATTACTGGAAGATCACCATCGGCCGCGGCGGCCAGGTGCTGACGACGCTGATCGGTGGGTGAGGGTGAGCCAGGCGAGGCGGCGTCACGCCGCCTTGGCTCTTACCGCCTTGCCCTTCAGGCGGCGCTTCAGCGACGACCACAGGCGGCGGATTTCGTCGGCGGCCTTGCCGTGCGGCGCGATTTCGGTGACGCCCATGCCTTCGCGCGCCGCCTCCTGAAAATCGACGCGCGAGACGATCGGCGGCGTGATCAGGCCGCCCATCGCTTCAAGCGCCGCGGCGCCTTCCTGCACGCGGGCGCTGTCGGCGAAGGTCGGGCACTGGTTGAGCAGGAAGACGTAGGGCTTGTGCTGGGCCTTGATGCGGGCGCGCGTCACTTCGCTCGACCAGATGTCGAACACGGCGGGACGCGCCGGGATGACGCAGAGATCGGCGGCGCGGATCGCGGCCTCCGTCAAGGCGGAATCGGTTCCGGGCGTGTCGATGATGACCAGCGACACCTTGCTTTCCGCCAGCTTGGCGAGAGCCTTGGGCAATTTGCCGGCGCTCATGCTGGCGACCGGCATGTCGCCGTCGTCGCGCGTCTCGGCCCATTTGCTCAGCGACTTCTGCGCGTCGAGATCGATGAGGAAGACGCGCTCGCCCGCCTCCTGCGCCGCGACTGCGATGCAGGCCGCCAGCGTGCTCTTTCCCGAGCCGCCTTTCTGAGTCACAAAAGCGATGGTGCGCATGATGTCGAACCTTCATCCTTTCGGAGAGCGTGCAGAGACACGCGGGCGCGGCGCGACTGCGCCTATCATTGACGCGAGACTAGCTGAGTCGTTCGGCGTTGACACGCGGACATCGCCGCAATGCCTTGGAAACGAAGGCGTTACGACGTGACGCAACGTCAGGTTCGGCATGAAGGCATTGTATGAGCGATTTATTTTCTTCCGCCGGATTTGAAGGCGACGCGCCGCGGCCGCTCGCCGACCGCATGCGGCCGCATGCTTTAGCCGAGGTCGCGGGGCAGGATCACCTGCTCGGACCCGACGGCGCGCTGACGCGGCTCATCCGTTCGGGCTCGCTCGGCAGCCTGATTTTCTGGGGCCCGCCGGGCACCGGCAAGACGACGGTGGCGCGGCTGCTCAGCGACGCCACCAATCTCGCCTTCGTGCAGATCTCGGCGATCTTCACCGGGGTCGCCGATCTGAAGAAAGTGTTCGAGGAGGCGCGGGCGCGCCGCCGCATGGGGCAGGGCACGCTGCTGTTCGTCGACGAGATCCATCGCTTCAACCGCGCGCAGCAGGATTCCTTCCTGCCGGTGATGGAAGACGGCACGGTGACGCTGATCGGCGCGACGACGGAGAATCCGTCGTTCGAACTCAACGCCGCCTTGTTGTCGCGGGCGCGGGTCATGACCTTCCGTTCGCTCGACGCCGAGGCGCTGGAGAAGCTGCTGGCGCGGGCCGAGGCGCTGGAGGGCAAGCCGCTGCCGCTGACGCCGGAGGCGCGCGAAAGCCTGATCGCCATGGCCGACGGCGACGGCCGCGCGGCGCTGACCCTGTCGGAGGAAATCTGGCGCGCGGCGGGCGAGGGCGAAGTCTTCGATCAGGCCGGCCTGTCGGAGATCGTGCAGCGGCGCGCGCCGATCTACGACAAGGGGCAGGAGGGCCATTACAACCTGATCAGCGCGCTGCACAAGACGGTGCGCGGCTCCGATCCCGATGCGGCGCTGTATTACCTCGCGCGCATGTTCGACGCGGGCGAGGATCCGTTGTTCATCGCGCGGCGCGTCGTGCGCATGGCGGTGGAGGATATCGGTCTTGCCGATCCGCAGGCGCTGGTCGTCGCCAATGCGGCGAAGGACGCCTATGACTTCCTCGGCAGCCCCGAGGGCGAGCTCGCCATCGCGCAGGCGGTGATCTACATGGCCAGCGCGCCGAAATCGAACGCCGCCTATACCGCCTACAAGAGCGCGATGCGGCTGGCGAAGGAGCATGGCTCGCTGATGCCGCCGAAGGTCATCCTCAACGCGCCGACCAAGCTGATGAAGCAGGAGAGCTACGGCGCCGGCTACCGCTACGATCACGACGAGCCGGACGCCTTCTCGGGCCAGAATTACTGGCCCGAGGCGCTGGGCCGCAAGAAGCTCTACGATCCGGTCGAGCGCGGCTTCGAGCGCGAATTGCGCAAGCGGCTCGACTATTGGGCCAAGCTCAGGCGCGAGCGCGGCGAGTGAATGACGTCGCGCCCGCTCTTGCGGCTCAGCGCTGGATGCGGTGGCGCTGCGAGCGCTGGTAGACGCCGCGCTGGTCGACGAAGAAGATGTCGAGGCTGATGGTGCCGGTCTTGTCGGCAATCTTCAGGCGCGTGTTCAACTCGGTCAGCTTCTGCTGACAGCTCTCCGCCGTCTTCTCGATCGCGACCGTGATGTAGAGATGACGATCGGTCGGCAGGTCGGTCGATTTATTGGGCACGCCTTCGCGTGCGCCGTTGATCTTCCAGCAATCCTCCTGCGCCTGATAGATGATGCGCACGTCGACTTCGCCGTGGCCGCTGGCGATGGCGATGGTGCCGGGATAGTCGAGATCATCCTCCGTCATCGGGCGATGGTCGGCCTGCGCCGGCCAAGCGGCGGCGAGCAAGGCGAGAGCGAACATCGGCCTCAATACTTTCATGCTGCACCCATCCTGCTGTTTCCTGATCTTTCGCGCCATTTCCGCACGGTTGCGGCCGAATGAGCCGCGCGCCGCCGGCGACCTTCGCTCGCCACGATTGCAGGGCATCCGTGGGAGGGGACGATCACGATGGCCACACTAGCATGTAGACGGGCAGGGCAAGGGGACTTTGGTCAATTGCGCCCCAGGCCTTTTCGCCGCCCGCCGCATGACTTGCGCGTCGCTTTGCTGTAGCAAGCCTGCATGAAAGCCTACATTCTCGTCTTTCTCGGCGCCGGACTCGGCGGCTCCCTGCGCCATGCGGTGAACGTCGCCTGCGGGCGCTATTGCGGCCTCGACTTCCCGTGGGGCACGATGTTCATCAACGCCTCCGGCTCGCTCGTCATGGGGTTGATCGCCGGCTGGCTGGCGTTCAAGGGCGGCTTGCACTGGACGCAGAGCGCGCGGCTGTTCGTGATGACGGGCGTGCTTGGCGGCTATACGACTTTTTCGGCCTTCTCGCTCGACGCGGTGCTGCTGTGGGAGCGGGGGCAGATGTTGAACGCGGCGGCCTATGTCGGCGCATCGGTGCTGCTGGCGCTGGCGGGGCTCGTGGCTGGACTATCGATCATGAGGGCGCTGACGTGAGCGAGACCGAACAGAAGACCGGCGTGCAGACGCTCATCATTGCCGAAGATGACGACGGCATGCGCATCGACCGCTGGTTCAAGCGGCATTTCCCGACGCTGGCGCTGTCGCATCTGGCCAAGATCTGCCGCAAGGGCGAAGTGCGCCTCGACGGCAAGCGCGTCGACACGTCGACCCGCGTCACGACCGGGGCGAAGCTGCGCGTGCCGCCGCTGGCGCTGAGCGCGCCCGACAAGCCCAAGCCGAAGAAGCCGGCGAGCCCGGAAGATTTGCGCGCGCTGCGCGACATGATCCTGTTCGAGGACAAGGATCTGATGGTGCTGAACAAGCCCTACGGCCTTGCCGTGCAGGGCGGCTCGGGCATGACCAAACATATCGACGGCATGCTGGAATCGCTCGCCGACGAAAAGGGCAACAGGCCGGTGCTGGTGCATCGCCTCGACCGCGATACGGCGGGCGTGCTGCTGGTGGCCAAGAACCGCAAGATGGCGGCTGACCTTGGCGAGATGTTCCGTTCGCGCAAGACCAAGAAGATCTATTGGGCGCTGGTCGAGGGCGTGCCGAAGCCGTCGCAGGGGCGCATTTCGCTCTATCTCGCCAAGGGCGAGGGCATGGGCGACGTGCGCGCGCCGAAGGACGCGCGGGCGCGCGGCACGGACGAGCGGCGCGATCTGGAAAAGATGCGCGTCGCCAAGCACGGCGACGAGGATGCGCAGCATTCCGTCACCTATTATTCGATCGTCGACAAGGTCGCGCCGCGTCTCGCTTGGCTGTCGATGAAGCCGATCACCGGGCGCACGCATCAATTGCGCGCGCATTGCGAGGCCATCGGCCATCCGATCATCGGCGATCCGAAATATGGCGACACGCGCGAGAACGATCCGCGCCGCACCGACCCGCTGCGCGCCGTGCCCGACGGCGTCGAGCGCAAGCTGCACCTGCTGGCGCGCCGGCTCATCCTGCCGCATCCGAAAGGCGGCATGATCGACGTCACCGCGCCGCTGCCGCCGCACATGCAGAAAAGCTTCGACATGCTCGGCTTCGACGTGAAAAGCCGCGACCCCATCGACGACGCGCCGGAGGAGTAGGCGGGTTGTTTGTCCCATGTGCTTCCTCGTCCTGAGGAGCCTGCCCTGGCAGGCGTCTCGAAGGGCGGGGTGGCGAGCGCGCCGCGGCCCATGCTTCGAGACGGCCCTTGCGGGCCTCCTCAGCACGAGGGACTTCTTGCGAAAAAGCGAAGCGAAAAAGTTTTTCATGATTTCGCGCTGACGCGCGAACGCCCCCTCATTACCGGCCTGCGGCCGGACCTTCTCCCGCAAGGGGAGAAGGATTTGCGCTGTCACCGCCCCTTGAACCAGACGCCGCGCCAGATCGAGGCGGCGACGATCACGCCGTAGAGCAGCATGGCGAGGCCGAGCGTCAGGAAGAACAGGGTGAGCGAGCCGCTGGCGCGGAGCACAAGCCAGCCGCCGAGGACGGCGACGACCATGCGGACGAAGCCGCCGAGCAGCGGCCAGAGCAGGCGGCCGGCGCCCTGCGAGGCGAAATACAGCGCCAGTCCCGCGCCGAAGAATCCGTAGAACGGGCCGACATAGCGCAGATAATCCGCGCCGGTCGCGACCATCGTCGGATCGCTGTCGAACAATTGCAGCCATGCGCCGGGCAAGGCGGCGGCGGTCAGGCCGATGATCTCGCAGATCGCAAACGAGAAGGCGCTGCCGACCCAGGCGATGTGCAGCGCGCGGTCGCGGTGGCCCGCGCCGACATTCGAGCCGACCATGGCGACGAGCGGCGCGCCGAAGCCGAAGACCAGCGGCACGAGCAGGTATTCGAGCCGCGCGCCGGTGCCGAAGCCGGCGACGGCGGCCGGGCCGGCGTAGGAGGCGACGAGGGCGGTCGCGCCGATGATCGAGACGTTGGTCTGGATCGAGGAAATGGTGCCGACGCCGCCGACGCGCAGGATGTCGGCGAATTTTGGCCCTTGCAGCCGCGCCCAGGCGAAATGCGCCACGTTGCGGCCCGACAACACATACCAGCCGAGCGCCGCCATGCCGCCGACATTGAACAGCACGAAGGCGAGCGCGCCGCCGGCGATGCCCATGGCCGGGACCGGGCCGAAGCCGAAGATCAGCGCGGCGGAGACCGGCGCGAGCAGAAGCGCGCCGAGGAAGATGACAAGCGCCGGCACATGCATGTTGCCCGAGCCGCGGATAACGCTGGCCAGCGCGTTCATCAGCCAGAGAAAGACGTTGCCGAGATAGACGTAGTCCGAATAGGCGACGGCGGCCTCGAGCGACGCGCCGCTGCCGCCGAGCGCGGCGTAAATCTCGCGGCCGAAGGCCAGCATCAGGGCGCTGATGACCAGGCCGAGCGCGCCGTTGATGACCAGCGCATGCAGCACGAGGGCGTTGGCGTCGGCGCGGCGGCCGCCGCCCAGCGCGCGGGCCACGGCGGCGGAGATGCCGCCGCCGATCGAGCCCGCCGACAGCATCTGCATCAGCATCACGCCGGGAAAAACCAGCGCCATGCCGGCCAGCGCATCCGTGCCGAGCTTGCCGATCAGCCAGGTCTCGATGAGGCCCGCACCCGCCTGCGCCAGCATGACGATGACATTCGGCCAGGCCATGCGCAGCAGCAGCGGCACGACGGGCGCCTGCAACAGCACGCGGGTGCGCGGGTCGAGCGTGTCGTCCATCGGACGGGACGTGGCGGGCGCGGTCATTTGCTTGTCCGTTCTGTTTTTATACGGACAGCAACATCCGTTTGAAAAGCAAACCTGTCAAGCGTATGCTCCCGGAATGCGCTGGAACGATCTCGGTGAAGAAAATTGTCCGGTCGCGCGGGCCTTGTCCGTGGTCGGCGATCGCTGGACTCTGCTGATCCTGCGCGAGGCGTTCCGCCGCGTGCGGCGTTTCGAGGATTTTCAGTCGCGGCTCGGCGTCACCCGGCCGGTGTTGGCCGAGCGCCTGCGCAAGCTGGTCGAATCGGGCGTGCTGGAAAAGCTGCCCTACCAGCAGCGGCCGCTGCGGCACGAATACCGCCTGACGGAAAAGGGCAAGGCGCTCAATTCGGTTTTGATTTCGCTGTTCGCCTGGGGCGATTCGCAGATGCGCGCGCCGGACGAGCCGCATTACATGCGCCTGCGCCATACGACCTGCGGCCATGTGATGACGCCGGTCGTGGTCTGCGGCGAATGCGGCGAGCCGATGACGCCGCAGACGACGGAAATGGTTGCCGATCTCGCCGACGAGCCGGCGCGCAGGGAGGCGGTTTGAGCGCCATGACGCATGTGAGATTGCCGACGCTTGCGCCGGAGGCCTATTCGGAAGCGCAGAAGCAGGCGGCGCAGGTCTTTGCGGCGCAGCGCGGCGCGCCCGTGTTCGGGCCGTTCGGCGTGCTGATTCGCAGCCCCGAGGTCATGACGCACGCCAGCGCGCTGGGCGAATATCTGCGCTATCGCTCGGCCATCGGCACGCGGCTGAGCGAGCTCGCCATTCTCGTCGTCGCGCGGCAATGGACGCAGGATTACGAATGGAGCGCCCACGCCCCGATCGCGCTCAAGGTCGGCATCGCGCCGGCCATCGTCGAGGCCATCGCCGACGGCCGCCGGCCCGAGGGCATGGGCGATGACGAGGCCGTCGTGCATGACTTCTCGATCGAGCTGCAGCGCAACCGGCGCGTCAGCGACGTCACCTATGGGCGGGCGCTGGCGCTGTTCGGCGAACAGGGCGTCATCGATCTGACAGCGATCAACGGCTATTATTCGTTGCTCGCAATGACGATGAATGTGGCGCGCACGCCGATTCCCGAAAACGGAACCCGTTTGCCGCGCCTGCCGGAATAGGGCTTGGGCGATGAGGCTGGTGATTTTCGACGTCGATGGCACGCTGGTCGACAGCCAGGATTTCATTGTCGAGGCGCAGCGGCGCGCCTTCGTCTCGCTGGGGCTGGAGCCGCGCGACCGGACGAAGGCGCTCTCGGTCGTCGGCCTGTCGCTGATCGAGGCGTTCGACATGCTGACCGACGGGGCAGGGCCGTCGGAAGCGCTGGCGAAAGCCTATCGCGACGCCTGGAACGTCATGCTCGGCGATCCGAATTATGAAACGCCGCTTTACGCCGGCGCCGCCGAATGCGTCTCCACGCTGGCGCGGCGGCAGGACATGATGCTGGGCATGGCCACCGGCAAGTCGCGCCGCGGCGTCGAGCGGCTGCTGGCGCGGCGCTGCTGGCAGAATCACTTCGCCAGCGTGCAAACCGCCGACGACCACCCTTCCAAGCCGGCGCCGGACATGATTCTCGCCTGCATGGAGGAAACGGGGATCGGCCGCGGCGAGACGGTGATGATCGGCGACACTTCGTTCGACATGGCGATGGCGCGCGCCGCCGGCGTGCGCGCGATCGGCGTCGCCTGGGGCTATCACGATGCGGAGGCGCTGCTGGAGTCCGGCGCGGAGCGCGTGGTGGCCGATTTCGCCGCATTGCGCCTGGCGCTGCTCTGAGCGCCGCCGCCCGAACGCGTGCAACGCCGCGCGTCTTCTGCTAGGAGGCGGCCATGCGCAACGATCTTTCCAAAGACCTTTTCCCCATCCACGGCGAGGCCATCGACCCCGTCGCCATGGCGCGGCGCGACCAGCAGAAGGCGCTGCCGAAACGTTTCTACAAACAGGCGACGGCGGAGCCGCGCGACGGCGCTTTCGCGCTGCTGCTCGACGGCCGGCCGGCGCGCACGCCGGCGCGCGCCGCGCTGAGCCTGCCGACGCG
>ERZ1645192.3395-NODE-3395-length-12953-cov-13.238874_pt1 | contig 12953 bp, 12 predicted proteins | sample MGYA00575354_ERZ1645192 | MGnify/ENA primary metagenome ERZ1645192 (study PRJEB40844, sample SAMN11349763) | freshwater sediment metagenome | isolation source: river sediment | host: Sediment | place: India: Faizupur Khadar , New Delhi | collected 2017-02-21 ... | reverse complement strand
GGCGGGAACATTGCCGAGAATGCTGGCGGCGGTAAGGCGATCAAATATGGCGTGACAGACCGCTATATCGCCGGGTTGGAAGTTGTCACTCCGGCTGGCGATATTGTAAGAATCGGGGGCAAGATCGTCAAGGATGTATCGGGCTATGACCTCAAGCGCCTCTATATTGGCTCTGAAGGCACGCTTGGGATCGTAACCAGCGTAACCATCCGGCTAACACCTCTACCTAAAAACAAAACCGACCTGCTCGTGTTGTTTCCGGACGTCCAGAGCGCCATCGAGATCGTGCCGATGATCGTCAGCCAACTTGGGATCATCCCCACTTCGGTTGAGTTCATGGACCGCCTCGCGGTGGAAACTTCCTGCAAGTACCTCAACGAACACCTCGACTACGAGCATTGCGGTTCGATGCTGCTGATCGAAGTGGACGGCACTACGCAGGACCAGGTGGACGGCGAAGCGGAAATGATCGGCGACCTCTGCATGGCACACAAGGCAATTGAGGTCTACGTTGCGGATAATTACACCACGCAAGAACGTGTCTGGGCGGTGCGGCGCAACATCGCAGAAGCCTTCAAGGTCTTCTCCCCGCATCAAAGCCTGGAAGACATCGTTGTCCCGATCGCCCGGATCCCCGCGTTAACAGAAGAAATCGCGAAACTTGCGGCTGAGTTCAACATCACGATGCCCTCCTACGGGCATGCTGGCGACGGCAACCTGCACACCACATTGATCAAACCGGTTGAGATGCCGCTGGATGAATGGTACGTTTTGGAAGATCGGGTTGTACGGCGGCTTTACGCAATTGTGATGTCTCTCGGAGGAAAGCTGAGCGGCGAACACGGCATCGGCATCAAGCGAAAGGCGTACTTCCAGGAAACCGTCGACCCAGTCGAACTTGAACTGATGAGAACGCTAAAGCGAGCCTTCGACCCCAACAACATCCTCAACCCTGGCAAAATCTTCGACCTGGCGTAACAGATCGAACTTTTTGGAGTTGCCCTAAAAACACCAGACCCGCAAAGGGTGGGCTATAATTAGCTAAATTTGCCGGGAGGTACTACCGGCGATAAGCTGAACTGCAGTCGGAGAACTGGTGGAAGAAATCTCTAATCGCACGCGCACGCGATATATGCTGACGCTGATCATTCTGATCACGATCCCTTGTTATTTGCTGGGGGTCATCCTTTTGCGCCTTGACCGCGGCCCGCTCCAGCCAACCGCCACGCCAACCCTCACCGGCACGGCAACTTTCATCCCCAGTGTGACCCTGACTCCTTACCTTACCCGTACAGCGAGCATCACCCCGACCGCGACCAACACCCTCCCCCCAACAACTACCGGCACCCCAACCTGGACCCCGACAGTGACGCCCAGCCCCACAGACCCGGCTCAGACTGCCGTCCCAACGGATAATCCCGCTCAGACACCAACCGAGAATTCGGTTGAACCTACTCCAAACCCATGAGAGAGGCTTATGAAACTTGACTTGAAACAACACCTGAAAGATATGATCTCCGCCGCGGGACCAAGCGGTTATGAAGACCCGATCCGCGAGATCATCCGGGCTGCCTGGCAGCCGCTTGCCGACGAAGTCCGCGTGAACAACCTCGGCAGCCTTGTGGCGATCCGCCGTGGCGAAGGAGCAGAACCCCGCCCCAGCGTGATGATTGCGGCACACATGGACGCGATTGGTCTGATGGTAACCGGCATTGATGAAGGCTTTTTGCGTTTCACGCAAATTGGCGGAGTTGACCCGCGAATTCTGCCGGGCCAGATGGTAACCGTCCACGGCACGAACGCGGATGTTCCCCGGGAGTTACCGGGCATGGTGGTTATGCCCCCAGCCGGGCTGCTGCCGAAGGACGGAAAGTCCGGTCCCCTGCCGCAGAAGTACCTGCTGGTGGACACGGGATTGTTGCCGGACGAAGTGAAGCAGTTTGTTCGTGTGGGAGATGTCATCTCCTTTGCGACGGAACCCATGGAGCTCGCCGGAGATTGTGTCAGCGGGCATACCCTCGATAATCGTGCGTCTGTGGCGGCGGTCACAGTCGCGCTTGAGATGCTCTCCAGGCGGAAACACCTCTGGGACGTCATGGCTGTCGCGACTTCGCAGGAAGAAGTCGGCGGAATTGGGGCGATGGTGGATGCGGTTGCAATCAAACCGGACTTCGCGATCGTAATCGATGTGACCTTCGCCAAAGCTCCTGGCGGAGCTGGAATTGGCAACTTCGAGTTGGGCAAGGTAACCCCCGTAACCTGGGGCTCCTGCAATCACCCGGCTCTCCACAGCGCCATGCTCGCCACCGCGGAAGAATATGAGATCAGTATTGCGAAGGACTTCGCCCCGACTGGCTCTGGAACGGATGCCTGGGATATCCAGGTAGCCGAAGCCGGGGTTCCTGTTGTCGAGCTCGGCATCCCCCTGCGTTACATGCACACCCCGGTTGAGGTCGTATCCCTTAAAGATGTCAGGCGGGCGGGGCGGTTGATGGCTGAGTTCATCGCCGGTCTTTCGCTCGATTTTATGAAAACAGTGATCTGGGAGTAAACCAAGATGGCAAAAACTGATATTTCCACAAAGTTTAATCCCCTCCTGGGTGAAACAGAATTGGATCTGCTGAGCAAGCTTTGCAACTCCGTGAGCGTTTCGGGTGATGAGCAGGAAGTCCGCGCGATTGTTTTGGAAGAACTGCATGAATTTGCCGCGGTAACGAAAGTGGACGCGATGGGAAACGTGTTGGTCCGGCGGGAAGGCACCGGCACCGACCGCGTTCGCGTGATGATCGCCGCTCACATGGACGAAGTCGGTTTTATGATCGTCAACGACGAGGGCGACGGGATTTTCGAATTCCGTGTGATCGGTGGGGTTGACCCCCGCCAGTTAGTCGGCAAGCCGGTTTCCATTGGCCGCGAACACATTCCTGGAGTTATTGGCGCCAAAGCGATCCACCTGACCACACCGGAAGAGCGCCAGCAGGTGCTCAAGGTTGACCAACTGCGGATTGACATCGGAACCGGAAGCGGAGGAAAGGTCAAAGTAGGCGATAGGGGAACCTTCGCGACCAAACTGGTTGTTTTGGGTCCCAGCATCCGCTCAAAAGCCCTGGACGACAGGTTGGGCGTCTTTAATCTCATTCAGCTCGTGAAACACGCGCCAGAAAACGTTGACCTGCTTGCGGCATTCACCGTCCAAGAGGAGCTCGGCTTGCGTGGGGCACGAACCGCGGCTTTCGCCTTTGACCCGGAAATCGGGATCGCCATGGACTCAACCCCTGCCAATGACCTGCCGCATTATGATGGTCTCGAAAACACCAGTCCCAACACCAGGCTTGGCAATGGTCCGGCAATTTACGTCATGGATCGCGGCACCATCGGCGATCAGCGGCTAATCCGCTGGTTGGTCGCTTCGGCTGAAGCTGACGCCATCCCCTGGCAATTCCGCCAACCGGGATTGGGTGGAACCGACGCTGGAGAAATTCATAAAACTCGCGCAGGCGTGCCGAGTGTTTCTGTTTCGGTGCCGCAGCGCTACCTCCATTCAGCAGCCGGGTTGATCCGCATCGAAGACGAACTCAACACCCTCAAACTAATCCACACGGCTCTAACACGCCTTGATAGAACCATCCTAAATCCGCAGGAGAAAATGTAATGGCAAAGCAAAATTCTTTATGGACAATTTTACAAACCCTGGTCGAGACGCCTGGCCCTTCCGGCTCGGAACACGTGATTCGTGAGAAGGTAAAAGCCGAAATCCAGGGGCATGTCGATGAGCTTTATACGGACGCGCTTGGCAATCTGATCGCGCGCAAGGGCAGCTTAAAAGAAGGCGGCAAGCGGATTATGATTTCTGCACATATTGATGAAATCGGTCTGATGGTCACGTACGTTGATGACAACGGCTTTGCCCGTTTCATGCCGATCGGCGGCATCAACCCCCTCACCTGCCTCGGCGGCAGGGTGGTGTTTATGAACGGAACCCAGGGTGTGATCGGGATGGAACGTCTGGACAAAGGGGAGTTCCCCGAGCTGCCTAAGTACTTTATCGACACCGGCGCCACCGCCAAAGCGGACAGCAAGGTTGGCGTTGGGGATGTTTGTGGATTTGAACGACCTCTTTTGGATTTGGGGAAACGCATTGTCGCCAAGTCGATGGATGATCGGGTCGCCGCGGCAATCACAGTGGAAGCACTTAAGGAAGTCAAACCAGGCGTCAACGAGATCTATTTTGTGTTCAGTGTCCAGGAAGAAGTTGGCATCCGCGGCGCGGTCACTGCCGCATATGGCGTGGACCCGGAGGTTGGACTCGCGGTGGACGTTACACGCACGGGGGACACCCCCCTGGGCGTTAAGATGGAAGTCTCGCTGGGGAATGGACCCGCAATCAAAGTCAGGGATTCTTCCTTTATCGCCGATCCGCGTGTGGTTAGGTGGATGGTGAATGAAGCCAAAACGCAGGAGATCCCCTATCAATTGGAAGTGCTCGAAGCGGGCGGCACCGATGGCGCCGCGATTCAACGCGCACGGGCTGGCGTACCGGCGGGCTGCCTTTCGATCCCCTGCCGCTACATTCACAGTCCATCTGAAATGGTAGACCGTGACGATGTGCTCAACTCGGTTAGGCTCCTTGTGGGGCTGCTCGGAAAGCCTGTAAGCCTGGGATAACCTCCCCGGCAAGATGCTTTACAATTGCATTGATGAATAAGACCGTGAAAAAATTCAAACTCCTGATGCTGGTGCTGATTGTCGTCAGCTTGTTAGGGCTGAGCGGATGTGAGATGCTGCCGGATTCCTGGGAACTTCCCTGGAATCCAGCCTCCACCGACAACCCCCAACTTACGGATATTCCGCAACCCACAAGCGAAGCCGAACAATCCCCCAACGCGTCCGAAGATCAGACGCCAACGCCCTCACTCCCACCCGAAAAGCTGATCCTCTGGCTGCCGCCAGAACTTGATCCCAACGGCGAGTCGGAAGCCGCGGCAGTCCTTAAAGACCGTCTGGCTGAGTTTGCCTATACCAACAGCATCGAGCTGGATGTCCGCATCAAAGCAGTGTCGGGCAGTGGTGGGCTCCTGGACGCGCTGCGCACCACCCACGCGGCTGCCCCGGATTCCTCTCCGGATTTGATCGCCCTCTCGCGCGAGCATCTTCTTCAGGCTGCGCGTGAAGAAGTCGTTTTTTGGAATGATGAGCTTAAAACCGTCATGGCTGATCTGGACTGGTACAACTTCGGCAGAGAAGCCAGCATGGTCAACGGCGAGGTTATGGCAGTTCCTTTTAAAGGCGTGCCAATGGGTTTGGTGTATCAGAGCACGAGTCAGTTAATCCCCAGCAACGATTGGAATGATACCAGGCTAAACTATGGTTACTTTGGTTTTCCTGCTGATGATTCCAGGGGAACCTTTTTGTTATTACTCTACCTAAATCTCGGGGGGCTGGTGCAAAACGAGCAGGGTCTGACTATCCTGCAGGAAGCACCTCTCACAACCGCCTTGCAAACCCTGAAAGATGGGGTGAACACCCGCCATTTCACCGATTTGGTCGTCACCATGCAGACTTCCACACAGGTATGGGAGGCATTCAGCACACGCAAGGTTGATACAGCTTTTTTGCCGGTTGATGTGGTGCTGCAGGGCAGGGATTCGACAACCGAAGCACCTGACCCGGCGTTTACTTCGCCAGGCATGACCCTGACCGACGCGTGGCTTTGGGCATTGGGCAGCGAAGACCTCCAGAGGCAAGAACTCGCAACGGCGTTGATCTCGCACCTTTCAGACACCCAGTTTCTGGCGAAATGGAGCGAAGCCCTAAACGTTATTCCAGCTCGACCGTCTGCTCTTGGCAGTTGGGAAGAGATCTCCCTAAAACCGGCGCTTGAGAAAATGGCAGCCGGCGCCGAGTTGTATCCTTCGGATACGATCATGAATAACATTGGACCAATTCTGCGAAATGCGACTTTGCTGATCCTGCGGGATAACGCGGATGTGGTGGAAACAGCCAAACAAGCCGTGGAGAGTGTTAAATGAGTGAAGATCGGGGATTAAAGAATCCGAATGGTTTATCTGTCGCGCTGCTCGTGCTTGGCGTGCTTGTGATCGCACTCCTGGCGGTGTTTGTGTTTGTTGAGCCGGTTGGCGTGCAGCCCGACCTAACAGCCACAGCCGCCCGGGCGACCGAAACGCTGCGGCAATACCCTTTCGGAACCGAACAGATTCCACCCCCTGTGGTCAACATTGACGGCATCGCGATTCTCGGCGGCGTGATGGTGCTGGTCGTGCTTGCGGCTGTCTATCGCGAAATCCTGATCCACAAACGGGAAACAAAAAAGAACAAGGCATAGAGATTTTATGGAGACCATCAGGCGAGCGGAATGCTCGCCTGATCTTTTTAACTATCAAATGACATAATCCTGACTGTCGGAATACTCCCAAACTCCTTCGGAGTTCAACTCGATTTGGCTCAGTTGATCGCTGTGGATCTCGAGGCGGGCTTCAATTCTGGCAAGCCGCTCCATCAACTCCTTCAGGTTGCTCACAACGGCATCAGGCATCTCTGAATGCAGCAGGTCCGTCTGATGCTCGTCCATCAAATGGCGGCGGCGGATTATCTGCCCTGGCACGCCAACCACCACCGACTGCGGCGGAACATCCTTAACAACCACCGCGTTTGCGCCGATCCGGCTGTGGCTGCCGATGGTGATATCCCCGAGGACCTTTGCGCCCGCCCCAACAACCACACAGCTTTGCAGGGTGGGGTGGCGCTTGACCTTTTCGAGGCTGGTGCCGCCGAGGGTGACCCCGTGGTAGAGGGTCACGTCGTCGCCAACAACCGCTGTCTCACCAATCACAATCCCCATGCCGTGGTCAATGAAAAGGCGTCTGCCAAGGTTGGCTCCGGGATGAATCTCAATTCCGGTGACAAAGCGCGTGATCTGCGAGCCAAAGCGTGCAAGCCACTTAAACCCGTGCTTCCAAAGCCAATGTTCCGCGCGGTGAGCCCAAACGGCATGGACGCCAGGGTAGCTCGTTAGCACCACGAACGCGTTTGGCGCGGCTGGGTCGCGTTCAACTGCCGCCCGAACGTCCTCCGCCATCCGCTTGAAGAGACCAGGACGCTCTGCTGCCGAGGTTCCCTTACGAGTCATATCCTTATTTGCCCCCATTTTGCTCTCTTCGGAGGTCCGCGAACAAATCAGTGCTCAGGTAACGTTCGGTGAAGCTCGGCACGATCACCACCATCCGCTTGCCGTCTGATTCGGGGCGGGCAGCCAACTGCAGCGCTGCCCAAACCGCCGCGCCGGAGGAAATCCCGCCTGGGATGCCCTCGACCGCCGCGAGCTGACGGGTTGTGTCGAACGCCGCCTCGCCGCTTACCTGGATGACCTCATCCAACAGAGAGGTTTGGAGCACCGAAGGGATGAACCCTGCGCCGATCCCCTGGATGGGGTGAGCGCCTTTCACGCCGCCCGAGAGCACAGGGGATGCGGCTGGTTCGACCGCGACGATCTTCAGGGCGGGGTTTTGCTGCCGCAGGTATAAGCCCGCGCCGGTGATCGTGCCGCCGGTGCCCACGCCAGCCACGAGCACGTCCACCCTACCGTCGGTGTCGCGCCAGATTTCGGGTCCGGTGGTGAGTTGGTGGATTTCAGGGTTGGCGGGGTTGTTAAACTGATCCGCCCACCAATAGCGGCTGTCTTGCGCCAGCAGTGACTGAGCTTTTTCCATCGCGCCAGCCATCCCACCGGAAGCGGGCGTCAGAATAAGCTCTGCCCCGAGCGCGCGCATCAGCAGGCGGCGTTCAATGCTGGCGGATTCTGGCATGACGATCGTGATGCCGTAACCGCGGGCAGCCGCCACGTTCGCCAGCCCGATGCCGGTGTTGCCGCTTGTGGCTTCCAGCAGGATGCTGTCCTGGTGGAGAATGCCGCGCCTTTCAGCGTCGTCCACCATGCTGACTGCAATACGGTCCTTGACACTGTGGGTGGGGTTGAAATACTCCAGCTTTGCCAGGACTTCGACTTTCGGGTTGGGGTTAATGCGCGTAATCCGCACCAGCGGCGTTTTTCCGCTTAGCTCGGTGACATTTTGATATATTTTCATGAGGATTCTCCTTAATCTCTGGAACCTTAAATAAAAACAGCAGCCATCTCACACCATAAGCGGGGGAGTGCCGCTGCTCTTGACGGGTTCCAGGATGTCAAAAACGCAAGCGGTCAGCTACCCCGCCCGAGACACAAGCAATAAAAACTCAAAGAAACCTTGCGCGTTTTTAACATGCCGCTATTATAGCGCTTTCAAGGCGCGTTGCTGAGGGGCATGTATAAGCACAAGTTGGGTCGCGGCTTCGCCAGGGAAGGTAAAATACCCTTGATGGTATAAATCCAGGGTGAGGTAGATATGAATAAACGAATTGACGCATTGGCAGAGCAACTGGCACAAAACGGGTTGGATTGGGCTGTTCTGAACCCAGGTCCGAGCCTGCGGTATCTGACCGGACTGAATTTTCACCTAATGGAACGTCCGGTGGTCGTATTGGTCAGCAACACCGGGCAGGTGAAGGTAATCCTGCCGGAGTTGGAGCAGGCAAAGGTGGCTGAGCTGCCTTTCGCGGCTGAAATTTTTCCTTTTGGTGACGATCCAACAAGCTGGCAGGGGGTCTATCAAGGAGCAGTTGCAGAAATGTCGGCGAAACCGCTGCGCGTAGGCGTTGAGCCCACCGGATTACGCTTCCTGGAGCTGGATTTGCTGCGCAGAGCACTGCCAAACGCCGAATACGTGGATGGCAGCGTGTGCCTGGCTGGGCTGCGCATGCGGAAAGGAGACGAAGAGCTCAAAGCCATGCGCCGGGCAGCAGTTATTGCCCAAACCGCTCTGATTCGTACGCTTAAAACCGTCAAACCCGGGCAGAGCGAGCTTGAAATCTCGGCTGAACTGATGGTACAACTTTTCCGGGCAGGCTCGGACGCGGAATTGCCCTTCGCGCCGATTGTTTCGACCGGACCCAACACGGCTAACCCCCATGCCAGCCCTACTGACCGTCGGCTGCGGGAGGGCGAGATGCTCCTGATTGACTGGGGTGCCGGCTTTGACGGTTACTTCTCCGATATCACCCGCACGTTTTTCTGCGGCGAACCCAACGAAGAGATGAAGCGGATCGCGGTTTTGGTTGAACAGGCTAACGCGGCTGCCCGCTTGGGCGGCAGAAGGGGCATGCGGGCAGGTGAGGTGGACACCCTCGCCAGAGGAGTCATCGCGGCAGGAGGATACGGCGAATTTTTTACCCACCGCACCGGGCACGGGCTTGGGATGGAAGCTCATGAACCGCCTTTCATCTACCAGGGAAATCCTTTACTGCTGGAACCCGGGATGGTCTTTACCATTGAACCCGGTATCTATCTTCCGGGCAGGTATGGCGTGAGGATTGAGGACGATGTTGTGGTGGAGGGACAAAGCTTACGCAGTTTGTCCGACCTGCCGCGCGGCGTCAGGCGCATTGAAGAATTCCTGGCTGAGGTTCACGAGGAGTAAAAACCATGACTCTTTCAATTCATGTTGCCGTGATGGGACCCCTTGAAAACAATGTTTACTTCCTCGTGGATAACAGCTCCGGGGATTGTGTGGTGATTGACCCGAGCTTCGAGCCGCAGAGCCAACTGCGCCTGGCGAACGAACAGGGTTGGCAGCTCCGCCAGATCTGGCTGACGCATGGGCATTTTGACCATACGGCTGGCGCAAAAGAGCTGAGCGAGTCGTTCTCGCCGCCTCTGCTGGTTGCCATGAACCGCGAAAGTTACGCCTGGGCTGCCGCTCAGCCGGAAAGTATGAAAATGGGCATGCAAGTTAACCCCATACCCAGGCTGGATATCCCACTGATCCACGGCATGTGGCTGGACGTTTCTCCCGCTGGCTCCCGCAAACTTGTGGAAGTGCGCGAGGTTTCGGGGCACAACCCCGGGTCGGTGCTTTTCTACATCCCCGAGCTGGAGATGGCGGTAGTTGGGGACGCGATTTTCAGGGGCAGCATCGGCAGAACCGATCTCCCCGGCTGTAACCATGAACTGTTGCTGAAGAACATCCGCGAACAGATCTACTCCCTGCCAGATCAAACCACCCTGCTGCCGGGGCACGGTCCCGCAACGACCGTTGGCTTCGAAAAAGCGAACAACCCGTTTGTCAGGGGGTAGACCGGGCATGATTGCCTGATTTGCCGGTTTAGCCAGCCCAAGCTATAAAAAAAGCCGCCTTTTCTGGCGGCTTCTTAATCGTATCGCTGTTAGGCTACTTCGCGTAGCTAACAGAGCGGGTTTCGCGGATGACGGTCACCTGGATCTGACCAGGGTACTGCATGGTCTCCTCAATCTCTGTGGCGATGTCCTTGGCAATGCGGTGGGCTTCAAGGTCGTCGATTTCTTCCGGCTTGACGATGATGCGCACTTCGCGACCTGCCTGGATGGCGTAGCTTTGTTCGACGCCCTTATGGGAGTTGGCGATGTTTTCGAGGGATTTCAGGCGTTTGATGTACTGCTCGAGATCCTCGCGGCGGGCGCCGGGACGTGCGCCGGAGATCGCGTCGGCAGCTTCCACCAGGATTGCTTCAATGGAGACCTGATCCACTTCGTGGTGGTGGGAGGCGATGGCGTTGCAGACTGCCGCGCTGACGCCGTGGCGCTTGGCAAATTCCGCGCCGATCTGGGCGTGCGTGCCTTCGGTGTTGTGGTCCATAGCTTTGCCGAGGTCGTGCAGCAGCGCGCCGAGTTTTGTCACTTCCACATTGGCGCCGAGTTCAGCCGCCAGCACGCTGGCGATCTTGGATGTTTCCACGGCATGGGCAAGTTGATTCTGTCCGTAGGAGGTGCGGTATTTTAACCGACCGAGCTTCTTGATAATTTCCGGGTGAAGACCGTGCACACTGGCTTCGTAGACTGCCTCGGAACCAGCTTTGAAGATGTCCTCATCCATCAGCTTGCGTTCTTCTTCGAGAATCTTCTCGATATAAGCCGGATGGATTCGACCATCAGTTACAAGCCTGTTTAGTGTGCGGCGGGCGATCTCGCGCCGGACGGAGTCGAAACACGAAATGGTGACGGCTTCGGGGGTGTCGTCAACGATAACATCCACGCCGGTTACCTGTTCGAAGGCGCGAATGTTGCGTCCGTTACGTCCAACAATGCGACCTTTCATTTCTTCGTTGGGCAGAGTGACCAAGGAGGTGGTTACCTCGGCGACTTTATCCGAAGCGACGCGTTGAATCGCGTCGGCGATTAGCTCGCGGGCTTTTTCCATGCCGGTTTCCGCGGCTTCGATTTCATACTGGCGGATGATGCGCGCCATGTCGCCGCGGGCTTCCTTCTCGACCTCTTCGAGCAGGATTCCGCGGGCTTCGTCACTCGACATTGCCGAGACGCGCTGCAGCTCCGCGAAACGCTCCGTGTAGAGGGCTTCGATTTCGTTGGCGCGTTTGTCCACAGCACTCTGACGTTTGTTGAGTGCCGACTCGCGCTGTTGCATCTGGTCGAAACGGTGGTCCAGTTCCTCACGGCGTTTGGAAAGGCGGTCGCCTTCCTTATTAAGCTCGTTGCGACTGTGTTGGATATCGGATTCCGCCTGTTGGGTGATCTTAAGGGCGGCGTCCTTGGCGTCCAGTTCTGTCGATTTGGCAATCTCTTTTGCCTGGTCGATAATGTTTTCAGCCGTACGCTTCAGTTTTTCATCCTGGTTCTTGCGGATGGTCGAAAAAATCAGGTAACCGATCAGGATACCCACGATAACGGCGAGCCCAACCCACAGATAAAGCAGATTGGGACCCGGTCCTGGTTGTAATAAGGTTTTCATTGTGTCAATTGCTCCATTGATTTTTTAGTTCCACGGTCTCGGTTTGATGCGCCTCAATCCAAATGGCGCGTAGAGTTTCGCTGACCGTGGCATAACTGAAACCGCGCCGCAAAAGCGCGTTCCCCAGTTTTTTTCGATAAGTTTCATAATCGGATGAGAGATAGCGGTGCGACTGCTTTCGCGCGGCAGCCATCGCGAGGGCTGAGTCGTCCACCCCGGATTCCTCGATCGCGGTGTCGATTGAGCTTTCCGCGAGACCCTTAAAGCGCAGCTCAGCTTTTAGCTGGGTTTGGCTGCGCGGGCGGAATGTGCTGCGGTTCTCGATCCAGTCCCTGGCGAAACGGTCGTCATTGAGCAGACCTTCTTCTTTGAGGCGGACCAGCACAGCTTTTAGTGTTGTTGGGTCGTACCCTTTGCCTTCAAGATACCGGGTCATTTCCGCCACGGAGCGGCTTCTGCGGCTCAGCAGGTTAAGTGCCTGGCTGAAGCCAACTTCTGCTTCGTCGCGCAGCAGGAGCTTCTCGATCTCCTCATCGCTCATTTCGCGCCCAACCCGCAGCCAGGCTGCAGTAAGACGGTCCAGAGAGAAGGCATAGGAACCGTTCAGGCTGATATTTACCCGCCTGCGATTGCGCTTTTGCGCCGTGATTTCAGTAATCGTCTTTTTCATCCGTAACAAACAGCCATAATCCATAACCATGGCATTTGAATCCCGGATTTACTCGATAACCCTCTTGCTCAAGACGAATGAGCCGTTTTCAATTAAGTATTGGCAAGCTGGCAGTCAGATTTGATCAAACCAGGTGGTCCTTTTCAGAAGGTGAATTACACAGCCCAACACCCTGGTATTCAAGGCAAAACAGGCATTCCGGACCGGTCACTCTACTACCCAAAAAAATCATTTCTTGTCCAATACATAAGTCAGTCGATAACACTGACGGTTTCCTATCAAGTAAATCGCGCAGCAATTCTTAGCCATAATTGGAGGCGGAACAATAAAAAAAAGCCTCCCGGGTGCATGTGCGATAGTTTTCCTTGCTTCATTATACTTGAAAAAAAAGCGAATTGTTAATAAATTCCTGTTGTTATAATCCTGTTAATGAGTTTATATGACCTTTA
>ERZ1645192.3394-NODE-3394-length-12954-cov-6.679820_pt1 | contig 12954 bp, 10 predicted proteins | sample MGYA00575354_ERZ1645192 | MGnify/ENA primary metagenome ERZ1645192 (study PRJEB40844, sample SAMN11349763) | freshwater sediment metagenome | isolation source: river sediment | host: Sediment | place: India: Faizupur Khadar , New Delhi | collected 2017-02-21 ... | reverse complement strand
ACATTTCAGCTGAGCGCATGTGTCTGCCGCAGATAGAAGAAGAGACGATGATGAAGGCTCTTATGGAAATTGTGAAGGTTGATCAGGACTGGGTCCCAAGCGAACCTGACACTTCACTCTACATCAGGCCCTTCATGTTCGGCACAGACGAACAGCTGGGGATCCACACCCCCCACCACTGCATATTCTCGATAATAACCTGCCCGGTCGGCTCATACTTCCGTGAGGGCATCAACCCTGTACGAATAGCAATAGAGAAGGATGACGTAAGGGCCGTAAAGGGCGGCACAGGCTACGCTAAATGCGGCGGTAACTACGCTGCTTCCCTGCGCGCCGGAGAAAGGGCCGCGGCTCAGGGTTACTCGCAGGTGCTCTGGCTTGACGGAGTGGAGAGGAAATATATAGAGGAAGCCGGCGGGATGAACGTAATGTTCAAGATCGACGGAAAGGTGGTCACACCCGCCCTTCTTGGGTCCGTGCTGGCAGGGATAACCAGAAAATCTCTGATTGAGATACTCAAGAACTGGAATATTCCTGTCGAAGAACGCCTGATCAGCCTGGACGAGCTTCTCGATGCGATAAATACAGGCCGTCTTGAGGAGTGCTGGTGCTGTGGTACTGCTGCCGTCATCTCTCCGATCGGCGAGCTTGCCTACGACAACAAAAAGTACATCATAAACGATTTCAAGACCGGCTCTCTGACAAGAAAGCTCTTTGATGAACTCACAGGCATCCAGTGGGGGAAGAGGCCAGACCCCTTCGGATGGACAGTACCTGTAGTTTAATACGGCAGGTCAAAACATTATAAAGAGGCCGCCCGGATCCGGGCGGCCTCTTATTATTTCTTTTGATCAGTATCCCTCGGGGATCCTCTCCCTGAACTCTTTTGCTTCTTTATCAAACATCATGAGCCGGAGTGAGATATTTTCTATCTGCATCTTAACTTGTGCCGGGGAAGTGCCCCCGAGAGTGTCCCTCCGTTCCATCGATCTTTTGGGCGACAGTAGGGGAATGAGATCTCCCTTTACCTCCGGGATATTATCCTGCCATTCCTGAAGGGTCAGGGATGTGAGCGGTTTATCATTATCTATGCAGTATCTGACTATACGGCCGACTTTCTCGTGGGCGTTCCTGAAAGGCACGCCCTGAAGGACGAGGTATTCAGCAACATCCGTAGCCAGGATCAGTCCGTCCCTGAACCCTCTGTTTGCAGCATCTTCATCCACTTCGACCTCCCTGATAAGGGCCGGGAGTACGGAGAATATTCCGTGCAGACAATCGATCGTCCTCAGCAGTGAACGTTTGTCGTCCTGAAGGTCGCGGTTGTATGTCAGAGGTATGCCCTTTGTCATAGTAAGGAGATCCATCAGCGCGCCGTTAAGCTGTCCGGCCTTTCCCCTCAAAATCTCAAGAACGTCCGGATTTTTTTTCTGTGGCATTATACTCGATCCGGTACAGAAGGAATCCGGCAGTTTGACCCACCCGAATTCAGTAGAAAAATAAATTATGAGATCTTCCGAAAGCCTGCTTACATGTCCGCCGAAGACCGCGGCGAAATAGAGCACATCCATAAAGTGGTCACGATGGGCTACCGTATCCATGCTGTTTCCTGTTACGGAAGAAAATCCAAGGTCGTTGCATGTGAACTCCCTGTCAAGCGGAAGAGTAGACCCGGCTAGGGCTCCGCATCCGAGAGGCGACTCATCTACAGCATCGTAGGCATCGAAAAGACGTTTGGCGTCGCGCAGAAAAGCATGAGCGTGGGCCATCCAGAACTGGCCCATGGAGATTGGCTGAGCCTGCTGCAGGTGAGTGTAACCCGGAACGACTGTTTCTGCATGTTCCTCCGCCTTTTTAAGAAGTGACGAAATAAGATCGTTAAGGCCATCCCAAATATCCAGAAGCTCTTTGCGCAGCCAGAGGCGGACCGTAGTGTTGGCCTGGTCGTTGCGGCTGCGTCCCATGTGCAGCTTTGCGCCTGTCGGCCCGCAAAGCTCTATCAGCCTGGATTCTATGTTCATGTGGACATCCTCGAGAGAGACCTTGGGGACCAGTGTCCCGTTTCTGACCTCCTCAGCGATCAGACAAAGGTTTTTCTCTATTACGGAGGCCTCCTCTTCTGAAAGAAGTCCCGTATGACCCAGCATCCGTACATGCGCAATACTGCCTCTTATATCAGCAAGTGCCATCCTCCAGTCCATATCAAGGGACTGGGTAAATTTCTGGACTGATTCATCGGTATCCTGAGAAAAACGGCCTTTCCACATCTATATATCCCCGCCTTTGTAATTATTGGCTTAATTCAGTTGTCCTGTAATTGTGAACTATTATAACAGCACGACAGGGAACATTCGGGCATAATGCCCAAATATGCCGTCTGACCTTCACGCCTCTTCCTGGCACTTCTTTCTGAGTCTCGAGATCCTGTTGTTGAGTTCATACCTTTTCTGTCCAAGGCTGAAATCATCCGGATCAGCCATTGATCCCAGAATTTTCAGGGCTTTTTCAGCGTAGCTTAAAGCTGATCTGAGGTCTTTCTCATCTTTCTCTTCAAGTTTCGAAAGGTTTTCAAATATCATGAGGGAAGATGTATCGTTTTTCAGTGCCTCAATATAGAGTGCTCTGGCCTTCTCTAAATTTCCTTCAGTTTTTGCATATTCAGCCAGCTTTGAGTTAGCCTCACCCTCTGATCCCCTGAAATCAAGCGCTCTTGACCAGGCAGCCTTTGCCTTGTCACTCGCTTTCGCCTGATTCCAAAGATCACCGCATCTGATCATGTCTTGCCCTGTTATGCCTCTCATCTCAGCAAGGGCGCCAATGTGTGTCTGCAGGGCAGCCATGGAGATAACGTCAAGAGTGTTATGGTAAAAAACGCCCCTCAGCGGAGCTGCATCGGAGGTCGAAAGGTAGCTTGTGTAAAGCCCGGGTATCTCCCTGCCCGGCACATCATCTCCGCTTCTGTGGACACCGAGGACCCTCTGCTCTATGGATGAAAGGGAGCAGGAGGGAAGCCTTCCCCTGTAGAAGTGCCTTGCAAGCATAAGCAGGTCCATATGCAGCCTGCCGTCCCATCCGGGTGCTGACTTTGCAAGCCTGTATCTTATTCGGAGCAGCGGCAGGTCAAAAGCCCTGCCGTTATATGTGACAAGCCCGTAGTCATCCTCCGGGAGTTCGGATTCCAGTGACCATAGCCAGTTCTTCTCCCAGGCGGGTCCGGCCATAAACAATTGCACGACCTTGAAAGAATCCTCTGTGTTGAAGCCCAGGCCTATCAGAAAGGCATATGCCCCTCTTGCTCCCGAAAGGCCTGTGGTTTCGATATCTAGGTATACGGATCTGCGCGTACCTCCCCAGAAAGAGAGGAGTTCGCCGGAGGAAGACGGATCCTTAAGCTCCCTATGTCCGTACTGCCTGCCGTAAGGGATCTCACGCTCCATCCTGAATACTCCCCTGGCCACCCACTCTCCTTCGGGGAGTCCGGAAATATCGATCTCGTCAGGAAGGTCAGTTCCGGCAGGGAAGAGAGTGCCCGTACAGTCGTCAGGGAGAAAACCGATCAGCCTGCCAAACAATTCCTGCTCGCGTCCACTATTGTCTTTCATTTTCTCTCACCAGATCTATCACTGCTATCTCAGGGGGAGCGAGCAGCCTTACCGGAGGCCCTACGAACCCTGCGCCGTTGCTTACGTAAAGCAATCCTCCCCATTTAAGTTTTTTCAGTCCCCTGGCATACCCGGGTATCCTGTGCCTTGAAGATAACAGGGGAAAAAGCTGGCCGCCGTGGGTATGCCCTGAAAGCTGAAGGTCAAAATGTCCCTCCGTCCCCTTTTCAACTATTGGGCGGTGCCTCAGCAGCAGAAGGAATTTCTCTCTCTGCTCCTTTTCGTGCGAAAGCACCATCGTTTCTGAACGAGAGAGGTTCCATTGCTCTTTTATAAGATGATCCTTGTCATCGGCACCTGCGATGATTATCCCGCCGGCTTCTACAGCCTCTGTCCTAAGGACCCTCATCCCGGCGGACTCCATAAAGAAGACCGCTTCATCTATGTCGTCGTAATAGTCATGGTTTCCGGGAACGGCGTACATGCCGTACCTTGGCCTGATACGCCTCAGCATCCCTATTTCACGCTTTCGTCCCGTAAGTTTGCCGTCAGCCAGGTCTCCCGTCACCACAACTATGTCGGGGTCGACATCCCTCACCTTGCGAAGGATCTGAGCGAGGAGTGGCAGCCCGACAAAAGGGCCGAGGTGAAGATCCGTGAGCTGTACGATCCTCAGTCTTTCACAGCCAGACGGAAGTTTGGAGGTAGTAACTTTTATCATGGTCTTTTGGATCGTATTTGCCTGCTTGATCCCCATTCCCACCAAAACGATGCTGAGTATAAAAGAGGCAGAGAGTACTGCTCCTGAAGAGAGAGGCAGTCCTGTAACTTTTTTTAGAAGACCGATCAGGAGGATGGAAAAAAAGGTGAAGAGGACAAAGAGCATCCAGACCCCGCCGACCCTGTCTGTCCATTTTCTTCCTTCATCGGAGCTTATCCTTTTTGTCCTCCTTGATACGAACAAAAGGAACATCATGAATATGCTCAATGCCAGCCAGGCAAAGCTGAGCAGACCCGCTCCCGCAGCTTCGGCGATCCTAAAAAATATGAAAATGTGGATAAAGAGAACAGCTGCACCGCAAATGACCCAAAGTACGGGATGTTCGGAGAATCTTTTCTCGTACGCTTTGTCGTTCATCTAGATCTGCGCCGAGTACAGCCTGCCAAATGACTCAAGTATCTTCTGCCAGATAGGCCGTTTTTCCCATTCGTTAAGAGTAAGTTCAACAGAATCTTTTATGTCAGCAAGGAACTGCCGTGCAAATTCAGCGTTAAGCCCTTTGTCATATATAAAAAGCTGGTTCTCAAAATTGATCTCGAGGCTCCTCACATCCATATTGCATGTTCCGACCGAGGAGATATCGTCATCAGCAAGGATAGTTTTGGCGTGTATAAATCCTTTTTTATACTGGTAAACCCTGACACCTGCCCTGAGCAGCTGCTCAATGTTCCCGCGGCCTCCCCAGAAAACAAGGAAATGGTCTTTTTGGGCTGGCATCATCACCCTTACGTCAACACCTGCAAGGGCAGCCGTCGTCATTGCGTTCATCAGTATCGGTCCCGGAACAATATATGGACTGGTTATCCAAACCCTTTCCTTCGCTCTTGAGATCATGCTGAAGTATCCCATTGCTATAGAATGCCATGCGTTGTCAATTCCGCTCGCAACTACCTGAAGCGGCAGAACATCAAGTTCAGAAATGTCCCGGGCCGGAATATCCCCGCAGTCACCACATGAAACATTCTCGCATATCTTTCCGGGATCTTCGCCTGATCTCATGCACCAGTCATAAAGGAATATCTTGTGAAGTTCACCGACGGATTCTCCTTCCAGGCGCACATGCGTGTCGCGCCAATGTCCCAGGTGACCCTTTCCAAGGTATTCGTCACCGATATTGATGCCACCTGTGAAGGCAACCAACCCATCGATAACTATAATTTTTCTGTGGTTTCGGAAATTCATCTTTCTTCGAAACATCGGGAATGAGACCGGCATAAACGAATGGCATTCAACACCGGCTTTTTTGAGGATCTCTATGTATTCACGCCTTAGTTTCCAGCTTCCCACGGCGTCATAGAGGACCCTTACCTTTATTCCCTTTGATGCTGCATCTGTAAGTATGTCGCGTATCTCCCTGCCGATCTCATCATCTTTGATTATGTAGTACTGCAGGTGAATGAATTTTTTAGCCTTCAGGAGTTCGCTTTTGATAGAGTTAAAGGTCTCATCCCCATTGATCAGGATATCGACGCTGTTCCTTATCGTCAGGTCTGCTCCGCTTGTGGCATGTATAGCCCTGCCTATCAGGAACCTTTTGTCTTCTGTGAAGGGCGTCTTATCTCTCCTGAGGCTCCTTGAGGGTTTGAACAGCTTTCTTGTTTTTACATTTTTGATGTCTGGGCCAATGATCATGTATATAATGACGCCTATTACCGGAACAAGGATAAGTGTCAGCAGCCAAAGTATCGTCCTGTCAGGATTCTGACCCTCCATGAATATTACTATTCCAATGATAAAGGCATAAGCTATTAGGATGTGCCAGGTATAATTTTTCGCTGTACGGAGGAAGGATGACAAATAAGCAGTAAACTGAGGATGGAGGGAGAGACCCTCCTTGACAGAATATATTACGGTCCTGTCTGCGAAATCTATTATCGTCGGCATGAGTCCGGCAATAAAGGCGGCCAATACCATAAACAAAACAATTTTAGTTGTCTTCCACATTAGTCTCTCACGCCCTTCAGCAATCTATTATATCTGATATAATTTATAGTCGTAACTGGAACTTTGCATGGACGGGAGAGCTCTTAATGATCCGTTTAAAATTTGAACCGCGCCTTGACAACCCTGCATGGGTGAATGTCATAATTCCTGTAGCAGCCGTTGTTTTCGGCCTCTTCGCAGGAGGCATCCTCTTTTATATACTTGGCGTTAACCCCTTCGAGGCATACTGGGCGGTACTGAACGGCGCGTTTGGAAGCATATACGGACTGAGCGAGATAGTTACCAAAGCTATCCCGATAACTTTGACTGCTCTTGCCGGACTTATCTGCTACAAGATGCTTATATGGAACATAGGAGCAGAGGGACAGCTCTGTATGGGTGCGATCGCGACAGTGGCTGCCGTTAGATTTTTCTTTGTGGACAACTGGGCGGTAATGTTCGTCATAATGTTCATTGCAGCCGGAATAGCCGGAGGTCTCTGGGGCGGTCTGGCAGGATTCCTCAAGGCAAAATGGAACGTAAACGAGACGATAACGACGCTGATGCTTAATTATGTTGCCATAAACATATCAGAATATTTCATCTACGGCCCCTGGAAAGACCCTATGAGCTGGGGGTTTCCCTTTACTGCCAATTTTCCTGATTCAGCAAGGCTTTGGGTCTGGGGAAACTCAAGGATCCACGCTGGAATTTTCATCGCCCTCGCAATAGCCGTCATATTACAGATCGTCCTCAAAAGAAGCAAATGGGGATATGAAATAAGGGTAATAGGAGAAAATCCACGTGCGGCCCGATACGGAGGCATGGATATAGCAAAAAACATTCTTCTTGTGACATTCATCGGAGGAGCCATAGCAGGACTGGCCGGGATGGGCGAGATAGCAGGACTGCACGGACGAATGAGCCGCGGCTTCACAATGGGATATGGTTACACAGGCATAACCGTTGCATGGCTTTCAAGACTTTCACCAATATATGTCCCGCTTGTCTCATTTCTCCTTGGGATCCTGCTTGTAGGAGGAGATACTCTTCAGGTCGTAATGGGTCTTCCAATGGCAAGCCTCCAAATCCTTCAGGGGCTTATCCTTTTTTCGGTCCTTGCGGCTGAGACACTTTCAAGATTCAGGATAAAGATAGTAAGAGTTTCTGCAGGCCCTGCAGAGGAGGCAAAATAGATGGATTTCCTGATAGCTATCCTGGCTTCTGCGGTCAGAAGCGGAACACCTGTACTCTACGCTACACTCGGCGAAGTGGTCTCCGAGAGAGCGGGAGTAATGAACCTTGGCCTTGAGGGAGTAATGCTCGTAGGCGCTTATACCGGATTCGCGGTCACAAAGTCAACAGGCGATCCCTGGCTTGGCATTCTGGCCTCATTTTTCGCAGGCGCCGCTATAACACTTATCCATGCATTCTTGTGCATCACCCTGATGTGCAACCAGGTCGTAAGCGGACTTGCAATGGTCCTCACAGGGTACGGCCTCAGCGCACTTCTTGGCAGGAGCGTCATCGGGGAAACTATCTCCGGAATGACACCGTTAAAGATGCCCTTTCTGGGAGATATCCCTTTCATAGGACCTATCTTATTCCAGCACAACGCAATGGTTTATGTCTCATATGCACTTATTGCCGCGTTATGCTGGTTTCTCTTCAGGACACGAGCCGGACTGAACCTCAGGGCCGTCGGAGAGAACCCTCGTGCCGCAGATGCCATGGGAATTCCCGTAACTGCGATCCGGTACTTCTACTGCATGTTCGGAGGAGGCCTTGCCGGGGTAGGAGGAGGGTATCTTTCTGTGGTCTACGCTCAGATGTGGATCGAAGGCATGACAGCCGGAAGGGGATGGATAGCGGTAGCCCTGGTAATATTCGGGCTCTGGAACCCCGCGCGAGCGGCCTTGGGCGCTTATCTTTTCGGAGGAGTCGAAGCCCTGCAGCTTAGGATGCAGGCTATGGGTACTAGCATTTCAGCATCCCTTCTGCTTACTCTCCCATACCTGATGACTATTATCGTTCTGACCATCGTTTCCATCAGAGCAGGAAAGGGCATACTGCTGGGCGCACCTGCGGCTTTAAGCATCCCTTTCCGAAGGGAAGACCGCGATTGACCTTACAAATTTAATATCTCAACTTTCCCACCGTCTTTCCCGCATGCCTCTGAGCGGGAATCCAGCAACTTCAATATTTTAGAGCCACTGGGTCTCCCCCTTAAAAACATGAGGAGAAGGCGAAAAGAAGGGATTTGCATTTACTTACTGTAACAGGTGGTAAAGTTCAGTTTATAACGAAAACAAGGGGCTGATCACTGAAAACGGTTTTCAGCCTTTTTATTTTTTATTGGAAGTTACTAACATAATCACTTAGGAGGTGCCGGTCATACAGGACACCGTCAGTATTAGTCCCTCCTACATCTATTCCGATGTTGTATCTCGGACTGCCCTTATCACTCATATTTTTCCTCCCGGGTAACAAAAAGAGAACTCTTAATTAAATTTGTTGTTTAATATGACAAATCAACATTATAATATCCTTGTTAAAAACTATTGTCAGGGTGCTCTCTTCTTATCCTATATAATGTAAAGTAAGATGTCATCATTGCGTGAGCACAAACAAAGCCCGAATAAGGATGTTATTGTTGTGCAAGGTGCATATCCTGTTTGAGAAAATGAGATCATATCTTAAGCAGAGATCGGAGAGAATCATATGAGGAAATATCTCAAATCGCTTGCTTTGTTTTTATCCATATTTTTTATCTTTCACTCCATGTCAACTCTTGCACTGGCTTCACCATCTGAGGCGATGCATGAAGCTCAGAAGCACTTTGACGAGTGGGGATTCCCTCACAAAGAGGGGATAGTCCTCGTTCTGTCCGGAGGCGGGACCAAGGGGCTGGCGCACATTGGCGTACTTGAAGTCCTTGAACGTGAGAACATCCCTATAGCTGCCATCGTTGGCACCAGCATGGGAGCGATCATAGGCGGGATATACGCTTCAGGATATAATGCAGAAGAAATGAAGGAGATCATTTCCGGGCTTGATCTAATGGAAATAATTTCCAACAGATCATATGCGGAAGTGATAGATGTCAACTACAATAAACCTCCTTCAAGCGGTTCCTCGATCTTCAACGTCTATATGGACGGCGAAAAGAAACCCAGAAGCAACAGGGGCATGCTCCGTGCAAAGGGACTATATGCTTTCCTTAACGAGATGACGGCCAGAGTAACGGTAACTGATTTCAACCTTCTGCCTATACCGTTCGCAGCAATTGCAACTGACCTTGAAACAGGAGAATCAGTAGTGCTGAGGGAGGGGAACCTCGCTTCCGCACTCCGGGCCTCTCTCTCGATCCCCGGGATTTTTGAACCATGGGAGAGGAACGGCAGGCTTCTCGTCGATGGCGGACTTAAGGCAAACCTCCCCGTCCTTGAGGCAAAGAAACTTTTTCCGGGCCATCCGATCGTAGCCATCAACCTTTCACCTGAAAACATTACAAAAAAAAGGGAAACCATGCGCTCTATGGTAGAAGTTATGGCCCAGACAATAGAGATACTGATGACAAATCAGGTAAAAATCAACGCGGCCGCGGCTGACCTTCTTATAGTCCCTAAAGTCAAGGATTTCGGAATACTTCAGTCAGAAGGTTACGATGAAATAATCGCACGAGGTGTCGCAGCTGCCGAACCAATGGTCGAACAGCTTCAAAACATATCCTGTGAACCGGATAAAACATACTGTGAATTCAGGCACGTTGAACCGCCTTCGACAATTAGACCCACCGTAACCGAGATAAGGTTCGAGGGCATCCCGGAGAGGATGTCCCGGATACTTCACGGAAAATATGATGAATGGATAGGGAAGCCCCTCGACATGGAAAAAGTTGCAGATGCCGTCAAAATACTTTCAACGGGAGATGACTTTGTCTCCGTGGAGGGGCGTGCCCAGAACCTTACAAAAGATACCGCAGCAATAGTTTTTTCTATTGAACGTCCGTCCAAATATGAATTCGGACTCAGCGGATATGCGAGCAATATCTATCCTGACAACTGGCTCTCACTAAGCGCACAGATACGTGATATTTTCTTTGAGGGAGACGTCGGGGCAGCTGAATACAGGTTCGGGTCAAAGTGGGGGGCTATGCTTAGATACTTCACTCCCAAAACAGAACGTGACACACAGTTCGGGCTTGTAATTTCAGGCCGCGAGGAGGGACTTACGCCGGCAAATGCTGCCGCATTCGATCTCGAACGTTACACAGCAAGGCTGGCATGGTACAAGGATATCAACAGAAACACCAGAATAGGTCTGGGCTACGCTGTCGAGAGAGTCAAATATCTTGACGACGGAACTATCGATGGTCCCTACATAAACTTTACATTCAACAACCTTGACGACCCCGTGCTTCCGACCAAAGGATTATCGATCAATTCGGACATATGGTTCCCAAACGGAGAAACAACCATCACGCACACGCGCTTCTATACGTACCTTCCCGTCTGGCCAACATGGAATGTCGTGCTTTCCGGAGGACTTAAGACCGGAGATGTGGATGACCCGGCATACGCGGCCACACTGGGAACAAATGAAGAACTCTTCAGCCTTGCTGCCCGTCCTCTCCTGGGAGACCAGGCATACTGGCTGCATCTGGGGGCAGCAAAGACAATAACAAGGTCATGGTGGGGCGGGATCAACCTGGAGTTATTCGGAAAATTCGGACAGGTAATGAGGGGATGGAGCAATGAGGAAAGCTGGTGGGAGGCAGGGATAGCATTATCGGCCCCTACGAATAACTTCAGCTCAAGAGTAATGTTGATCTATGACCAAAGCGGAGAGTTTACTTTCGGTTACTCCATAGGCATACCTCTGTGGTGGAACGGACCTCTTCCATAATTGGTCAATGTTTCTTATTTTAACAATCCCATGGATCAGGATATTTTTCAGGACAGCATTCAAATCTGCTTCCAGTGCTTAAAGCCGTTGCCCAGAACCTCGGATGCCTCTGATACGACCATAAATGATCTGGGCTGATTTTTTGCCAGATAACGCTTGAGGACCATTGTCTGTCTTGGTGTAAGCAGGCACATGATGGTTGGACGCTCTTCTCCCGAGAAGCCTCCCTCTCCGTAGAGAACCGTCGATCCTCTGTGAAGTTCGTCCGATATGTACTTTACAACCGGTTTGGTATCCTTTGCCATGATCAGCACAAGACGTCGTTTGTCGAATGAAGAAAGGACGCTGTCCATTGTCTGTCCCGAGACATAGCTGGCTACAAACCCATAGAGCATTTTTTCAAGTCCCACTATTCCCATTGAGACTCCAAGTATGACCATATTTATATAAAAACTGTAACGGCCGACTTCAATGCCATACCTTTTTCTTAGCACAGCTATGACGATATCCATGCCGCCCCCGCTGACTCCGGTCCTGAATATGAGGCCGCCGCCGACACCTTTGATAATTCCTCCTGCTATAGCCACAAGAAACATATCATTTACTACAGGAAATTGGACAAAGTTGAGTGCTTCAAGCAAAAATGATATCAGGAGAACATTATATATCGTCCAGGCCACAAACCGCTTCGAGAGTTCCCTGCCTCCCCATGCCAACAGCAAAACGTTAGCCACAAGAGATGATAATGAAGGTGCAAGCCCGATGGTATATTTGAGTATTATGGCAATCCCCATAACTCCGGCGTCAGGGAATCGGTATGGCAGTGTGAAACCTATCACTCCAATGGTATACAGCAGGGAACCAATGGTCGATATTACAAATGTCGACCATTCGCTGAGGACAAACAATTCCATTTTTACAGTAAGATGTTTCAATCTGTGTCTTATATTCAAGCCCATTACCTCTCTCCGGAGAATCGCAGATTACAATAGTCCCAACAGCAGATTAAATCAATGCGGATTTTACTCATTAGCTCATATGTGATAACCTTTCTATTTAGTATTTGCAAATTTGCTGCTGTGATAAAATATGCAGCAGAATTATCTTATAGGAGGAATATATACATGGCCGCACCGATGCAAATAAGTCTTGAAGAAATCATTACTATGCTTCTGTCAAGAGTGGAATCCCTTTCAGCAAATGACGAAAACAGCAAAACAAAATCAAATATCATCTACCGGGCTCTCTATAAAAAGGGGCTTATCTCTGAAGAAGATATCATGGATTCTGTAAAAGAGGAATACAAGATGCTTAAGGAGCTTGGCGTCATCCAGGCAGAACCCAAGGATGAGATGTACAGGACGATAACCGACGGCATCCTTCAATGGATAAAGGGCGACGTGGAAGGGATCAAACAGTCTATGGCGGAATATGAGAAAAAACTTCAGGAATATGCCCGCGAAGAGGCTGCAAAAAAACCCAAGATCGAAGTAGCAGGCGCTAATGTGCTGAGCCAGCTCGACAACATGGCAGGCTCCAAAGGTAAACTGATAGTCTAGCATCGCTTATTGTACAGGCTAAATATCATCCACATGAAAACATAAAAATGCCCGCGTATAGGCGGGCATTTTTATTATGACCATAACCAAATTACGTGTGCGATCAGATATCTATATCTTCTGCCCTGTCGGGCCTGTAGATAAGCACAGAGAAGGTCGCATACCGGATCACCTTGTCGGC
>ERZ1645192.3393-NODE-3393-length-12958-cov-9.701077_pt1 | contig 12958 bp, 11 predicted proteins | sample MGYA00575354_ERZ1645192 | MGnify/ENA primary metagenome ERZ1645192 (study PRJEB40844, sample SAMN11349763) | freshwater sediment metagenome | isolation source: river sediment | host: Sediment | place: India: Faizupur Khadar , New Delhi | collected 2017-02-21 ... | reverse complement strand
TGATGCGGTAAGCCTGCCGGTCTTCATACGCCGGGAAAACTTCCAGCGTGTCGCCTCGAACGCGGAACGTGCCCGGTCTCAGGTCCATATCGTTGCGCTGATACTGGCTCTCGACCAGTTGACGCAACAACGCGTTGCGCCGGTACAGGCCCCCCAGCTCCAGAGAGATGATGACGTTGCCATACGCTGCCGGGTCGCCCAGGCCGTAAATGCAGGATACCGACGCGACAATGATCACATCCCGCCGCGACATGAGCGCTTTGGTCGCGGCCAACCGCAACCGGTCAATCTCCTCGTTGATTTCGGTTTCTTTTTCGATGTAAAGGTCGCGCTGTGGAACATAAGCTTCAGGCTGGTAATAATCGTAATAGGAGACAAAATACTCCACCGCGTTTTCTGGAAAGAACTCTTTGAATTCCGCGTACAGTTGCGCAGCCAGAGTCTTGTTATGCGCCATCACCAACGCGGGCAATTTCGTCTGCGCGATGACATTGGCAATGGTAAAGGTCTTGCCGGTTCCGGTCGCGCCTAAGAGCACCTGATGTTTGTATCCTGACCGGACGCCGTCCACCAACTGGCGAATTGCCTCCGGCTGATCGCCGGTCGGCTCGTAGGGAGCATGCAGCTTGAAATCCATGAGCTTCCTCTCGTCTCAGATCAACCATCGCCACAAAAGAGATCAATTGTTCTATTTTATCACATTATGCGTTCACGGGAAGCACCAACGTGAACACAGCCCCGCCGAGCGGATGGTTGGCAGCGGATAAACTGCCGCCCATCAGGACGGCCAATTGGCGCGCGATAGCCAGTCCAAGCCCGCTGCCGCCCACATCCCGGCTGCGGCTGCGATCTGCGCGGTAAAAGCGCTCAAACAAGTGCGGCAGCACCGATTCAGGTATGCCGGGCCCGCTGTCATGCACGCTGAGTGTCACATTGGCTCCCTGGTGGAGGATTGCAATGCGAATCACGCCACCCTGTGGAGAATATCGCACCGCGTTGGCAAGCAGGTTGGTGAGAATTTGCTCGATCCGCAGAGGATCGCCGCGGATTGCGGGGATCTCCGCCGCTTCGAGCGAGAAGCGAATCGAGCGATCCAGGCCCGCCGGTTCAAAGCGTGACAAAACGTTGGCCGCCAACTGGCGCAAATCCACGGCAGTTTGCTCGAGCCGCAATTCCTTCGCGTCCGCCAGTGCCAGAATGCGTAAATCTTCCACCAGACGGGAAAGCAGGCTGTTCTGGTCCAAGGCCACCTGCAGCCCTGCCGCATCCAGGGGATAGATTCCATCCTGCATGGCTTCCATTTGCGCCCGTTGGACCGCCAGCGGCGTGCGCAATTCGTGCGCAATGTCCGCGGTCATGGCCTGCCGGCGCGCTTCGGATTCCTGTAATGATTGCGCCATTTGATTGAAGCTCTGGCCCAACGCAGCCAGTTCGTCGTCACCTTTGACCGCCACTCGTTGCGATAAATCGCCGCGTGCCATCTGATTGGCTGCTTTTTCAAGCTTTTGCAAAGGGTTGGCAATCCAGCTTCCCAGCAGCAGCGCAAGAATCATTGCAATCGCCAGCGCGACCGCCCCGCTGAGCAGGGAAATATTGTTTAGCCGTTCCACCAGGCGCTGCCCTGAGCCGGAATTGCCCCCCAGCCCGCCTTCCGCCCACAGGTATCCGATGATGCGCCCCCTGGCATTGCGAATCTGGGCGGCATCAGCCAATTCGCGTCCGTCGATCAAAGTGCCCGCTGTTTGAACACCGGCAGTATCGTAAACCACCTTGCGGTCCGCATCAATCAAGCGCAGGCGTTGCCCCATCATCCCGCCCATGCCCCGGCCTGGATTGCCGTGCATGCTTTGCAGCAGGCTGTCCGCGCCTTCCCAGGTTTGGTTCGCGGCATAATAATCGCGCAGCGAGGTGACCAGGCCGTCGAGACCGACCATGCCGCCGCTGGTCATATAGGTTTCCACCTGGCGCGCCACGCCCAACCGGGCAAATACCGTGATCGCGAGGATGGGGATCAATGCTACCAGGCCAAAAGCCAGAATCAATCGCACGCGCATAGTTAATCCTTTCTCATCCGGTAGCCAACCCCAAACACTGTTTCGATATAGCGGGGCTCCTTGGGATCGACTTCCAGCTTGGCCCGCAGGTTTTTGATATGCGCATCAATGGTGCGTTCGTAACCCTCATAGGCGGTGCCTTGCACGGCTTCCAGCAACTGCAACCGGTTGAACACCCGCCCGGGCTGGTCAGCCATGGCGGCCAGCAGGTTGAATTCAGTCGGCGTCAATTCAATCCGGGCGCCGTTCCGCTCCACCGAATGCGCCTCCAGGTCGATCGTCAAGTCCGACAGGCGCAGCACCGCGGTTGTCGTTCTGGCAGACCCCGCCCGCCGCAGGACGGCGCGCACGCGCGCCACCACCTCGCGGGGAGAGTAGGGTTTGGTCAAATAGTCATCCGCGCCCAGCTCCAGGCCAATCAGCCGGTCGGTTTCCTCCACGCGGGCAGTCACCATGATGATGGGCGTTTCATCCTTGCGGCGGATGCTGCGCGCCACATCCAGTCCATCCATTCCCGGCAGGTTGAGATCCAACAACACCAGATCAGGGTGCTGTTTTTCCCACAGAGCCAATCCCTGGTCGCCTCGCGACGCGGTGACAACAGTGTAGCCCGCTGCTTCCAGGTAAGAGCGCAGGATTTTCACCAGCTCGATTTCATCTTCAACGATCAGGATCGTAGCCATCATTCACCAGCCTGTTGAGGGTTTCAAGCAAATGGTCCTTCCAGTTTAACACATTGCCGTTGACGGGCATCCAGTAGGCATTCTTACCCGCGCGCACCTGGCTGCCCAGGTTGGGCAAATTGCGCGCCGGCTGGCCTTCTGGAAGCGGCGGAAAACGCAAGACCAACTGATCGTTTTCCAGAGACACTGATGACAGTCCGGCTTTTTCCGCCAGCAACTTGACGCGCATCTGGAAGAGCAAATGATCCACTTCTTCAGGAAGCGCCCCAAACCGATCGACAAATTCATCCGCCATGATCTGCACATCTGCCTCATTCTGCAAATCCGCCAGGCGCCGGTACAGGCTCAACCGCAGGTTTTGGTCGGGCACGTATTGCGCAGGGATTCCCACTGCGATGGGAAGATCGACGCTGACCGCCATGCGAATGGCCGCTGAAGCCAACAGGGCCTCCTGGTCAGCCGGCGCTGGGATCTTTTCAAACTGGCGCAACTGGCGCACCGCCTGGGCCAGCAGCCGGGTGTACAGGTGGAATCCCACGCTGGCGATGTAACCCGACTGGCGGATGCCCAGCAATTCGCCGGCGCCGCGCATTTCCAGGTCGCGCATCGCGATGGAATACCCCGCGCCAAGCTGGGTGTTCTCGGCGATAACCTCCAGGCGCTCCTGACCTTCCGGCGTGGGCGCTTTGTGACGGTGCCGAAAAAAATAGGCGTAGGCGCGCTGCGCGCCCCGGCCAACGCGCCCGCGCAGTTGATATAACTGGGCCAGACCAAAAGTATCGCCGCGGTCAACAATCAAGGTGTTGGCATTTGGAATATCCAGACCAGACTCGATGATGGAGGTGCACAACAGCACATCGATGTCAGCTTTGGTAAATTGCACCATCACCTGGGCCAGAGCATGTTCCGGCATCTGACCGTGGGCCACCCCGATGCGCGCTTCCGGCACAAGTTGATTGAGGTGCCGCTCCATGGACCGGATGGTCTGAACGCGGTTGTGAACAAAGAAGACCTGTCCACCGCGCTCCAGTTCGCGTAAAATCGCCTGGCGCACCAGCCGCGGTGAATACGGCCCGATGTGGGTGATGATGGGCAGGCGTTCCGCCGGCGGCGTGTTGATTTGCGAAATATCGCGCGCGCCGGTCAATGCCAGGTACAGCGTGCGCGGTATTGGCGTGGCGGTGAGGGTTAACACATCCACCTCGGTGCGCAGCTTTTTAAAATGCTCCTTATTTGCCACGCCAAAGCGTTGTTCCTCGTCGATGATGACCAGGCCCAGATCTTTGAACACCACATCGGATTGGATCAACCGGTGCGTGCCGATGATGATATCCAGTTGGCCTGCAGCCAGTTTGAGCAAAATTTCGTCCTGCTCCCGCGGCGAACGGAAACGGGAAAGCATTTCAACGTGCACCGGGTAGGCCATCAGGCGCTGCCGGAAGGTTTCAAAGTGCTGCTGCGCCAGCACGGTGGTCGGCACCAGGATGGCAACTTGCTTGCCGTCCATCACCGCCTTAAACGCGGCGCGCAAGGCCACCTCGGTCTTGCCGTACCCCACATCCCCGCACAGCAGGCGGTCCATCGGGCGCGGATTTTCCATGTCCATCTTCACCGCCTGGATGGCTTTGGTCTGGTCCTCGGTTTCCACGTACGGGAAGCTGGCCTCGAGTTCCTTTTGCCAGGGCGAATCAGCGCTGAATGCGAATCCCCGGGCTACCTGCCGCGTGGCATACAGCTCCAGCAATTCCTGCGCCACCTTGATGACTTCTTCGCGCACTTTTTGCTTGGCGTTGCCCCATTCGGCCGAACCCAGGCGGGTGGGCGACGGCGGTTCGGCGTTCGGCCCGATGTACCGGCTGAGCCGGTCGGCCTGAAAAACAGGCACGTACAACTGGTCGCCGCCGTCATATTCCACGCATAAGAATTCGCGTTCCACGCCTTCCAACGTGCGCCGAACCAGGCCCGAAAAACGGCCGATGCCGTAATCGATGTGCACCACCCAATCGCCGGGTTTTAGATCGGCATACACATTTTCCGGCGCTTCCGCCTGCATGCGGGCGCGGGTGCGCGGCTGCGGACGTTCCAGCCCAAAAATCTCGGCATCGGTTAATAGATGCACCCGGCTGCCCGATGGAAGCGCCAGCGACCAGCCTTCACTCAGCGTGCCTTCAATGAATACCGGCGTCTGATCACGGCAGACCTCCGTCTCCCGTTCATCCCATAACTCACGCAGACGGGAAACCTGCCGCGAGATCACCCAGCTCGTATCCCCCTTGCGGCATAATTCTTCCAGGTAATCCACCATTGGGCGCAGCCGGCCCCCAAAGCGCGGCCCCGGCTTGAAGGACGCCGCCAGCTCGCCATCCGCGAGATCGCCGCCGAAGCCCAATTGCAGCCAGGCATGCCCGGTCAGACTGTCCAACAATTCGGACCAGCTCAAGTAAGGGATCGGAAAATTTTCAGGCAAAGTGGCTTCGGCGATGCTCTCATTGCGCATGCGCACCGCCTGCTCCTCGATCTCCACCGCCAGAGTTTGGAGCAGATCCAGGTCATCCACAAGCGTCAGAGCATTACGGGGCAGGTAATCCAGCAGGCTGGAAACCGCCGGATGGACAACAGGAATATAAAACTCGTCCACTTCCTGCCCGGCCGGCAGGATGCCCTCGGCCCGGCCGGGCAGCAATTCGCGCGCGGGTGTCACCAACACCTGATCCAGTTTGGCCACCGTGCGCTGGCTGGCCGGATCGAACCGCCGGAGCAGGTCGATCTCATCCCCGAAGAATTCCAGGCGCACCGGCAGCGGTTCAGCCGGCGGCCAGATGTCCAGGATACCGCCGCGCCTGGAAAACTCGCCTGGCTCGAGGACGACATCCACGGCTTGATAGCCGATATCCACCCAGGAACGCGCCAGACCGTCCGGGGGCAGGGATTGGTTGACTTTGATCGTCCGGCTGGCCTTGATAAAATCACGCCGCGGCAGGGTGCGCGTCATCAAAGCGCGCACGGTGGTGATAATGACCGGCGGCAGGTCGGGTTTGGCTGCGCCCGGCAAATGGTAAACGGCCAGCGCGGTCAACGCCTGCAGGCGGTCCCGCCGGGTGCTGCTTCCCCAGGCGGCCTGCTCGTAAAACATTGGCGTCGGCTCCGAGAAATACAGGCGCGGCGCGTCCTTCAGCCAAAAGCCCAACTCGTCCAGCAGCGTGAGCGCGTGCTGGGGGCGGTCGGTGATGACAACGACCGGTTCGCGCAGGTCCTGGTAAAGGTTGGCGGCCAGCGGCAGACGGGCTGCCCGCATCAATCCCAGGCCGGGCAGGTCCGCGCCGCTCTTGAGGTCGCTCAGGAGCGCCTGGTAAGCAGGTAGCGTACGAATGGACTCCAGCAAACCGGCAGCCTTTCTTCAGACTGAAGCATTAAATTGATTCATCGCCGCTTCCAGGCCGTCGCGGATGAAAACCTTGACGGCCTCGACGGCTCGGTCGATGGTCGGATTGATGATTTCCTGATCGGCTTTGGAAAAATCTTGCAGCACGTAATCCGCGGCAGACATCTGGCCGGGCGGCCGGCCAATTCCAATGCGCAGGCGGGGAAAATTTTGCGTACCGACCTTATGAATGGTTGAGGCGACGCCCTTCTGGCCCGCCGAGCCGCCGCCTGGCCGCAACCGGATAACGCCCACGGGCAAATCCAGGTCGTCATGCGCAACCAACAAATGTGCCAGCGGCACTTTGTAGTAACGCAGCAGGGAGCCAATCGCATCCCCCGAGAGGTTCATGTAGGTCTGCGGTTTCACCAGGATGATCTTGCGGCCTTCCCACTGACCGGAACCGACCAACGACTTGGCCTGTACCTTGCCGATCTTGATCGCGAAGGCCTCGCTCAGGCGGTCGATGGTCATGAAGCCCACATTGTGCCGGTTGCCGCGGTACTCACGACCGGGATTACCCAAACCCACCAGGATAAAGGGCGCTTCCTGCAAGACCGGCGAATTCTGTGCGGTGTTATCGGGATGATGATCCAATTTCAACCTCTCCGGGTTCTGCGGCGGACCGCCCGGTAAATGACAAGCACAAGGAACAGCGCCGCCACGACCCCCAACCCGGTCAGAACGCTGCTGCGCAATTCAAACGCCGTGACCGCTATCGAATTCGGCGGCATGGGCGTGGGTGTGCTGCGCATGACCACCGGTGTGGCCGTCGGCGTGGGTGTGGGCTGGAGGGTGGTTTCGGGCAGCATCGCCGGAGTGTTGGTCTCCACGGCGGTGTAATTGCGCACGCGCACGCCCGCAACCTCCACCACAACGAAATTGCCGTCCTGTTTCAACACGCGCAGCCGGATGCGATAATTCCCATCAGTGATGGTCGTCGTGTCCCAACTGGCCAGGGTGCCGCCCTGGATGGCCGGGATTTGATCCTGGATAAGAAACCAGGTTTCCTCCGGACCGTCTTCGTAACGGAACTCAAGCTGCGCGGAGGCAAAACCATCGACTGCGCAGGAGCCTTGAATCAAAACCACGCCCTGGACGGCTTCGCCGGGCAAAGGGCGATCAAGCGCCGGCGTCGGGTTGGTTTGTTGAATGAGACTCAACCAGCCGGCAAGAATAAATGTCGCAAGCAGATGTTTCATGGCAATCGGTAAGTTTAACACGATTCGCCGGAACACGCAAAATGCGCCGACATCAAATTGAATTTATATGGGGATTTGACGAGCGTGAAGGGTTTACGGCTGGATCGGTGAGGGAGAAATGACGAAATACAACACCAATTCTTCGGCGGCGTTGTTAATCACGCTGTGCTGCAGCGCGGCAGGCGCCCACACCAAAGTGCCCGGCCCGGCATGATGATATTCACTGCCAACCTGAAAGTAACCCGTTCCCGACAGTACCATGTAGAGTTTGTCTTCACCGACATGGATATGCACCGGCTGGCTTTGTCCGGGCGCCAGCCGCGTGATACCCACCAGCATATTTTCGCTGGAATTTATCGTAGCTTTAAATGGCTTATCGACATTGCCGCCCTTGAATTCATCCGGGTGAAAAAAGAATTTACTGCGTGGTTCTTCCATTTTTCCTCTTGCGATGGTTGACCCGATCCGGCTTGTGTTGCCTCAATTATGACAGATGAAGATCGAGAATTCAATCCACAGCTTGATTTAATTCCAGAATCCGTATGTTATAATATTGTGAATGATGCCAGAAAATCCTTCACCCACTCCCATGGAAGACGACACGCAAGCGGCGCCCCAATTGCCGCCGCCCGCCGCGACAACAGCCAGCACGCGCGGCCCAATGATCAAAATCATCATTGCCGCAGTGGTCATCGTCGCAGTGTTGATTTTTGGATTGGTGATGTTGCTCCGTGCCGATGCCAGCACGACCAGTGAAATTCGCGACATCTTCATCATCTTCATGGCCCTCGAATCGTTGGTGCTGGGCGTGGCGCTGGTCGTTTTGATCATTCAACTCGCCACGTTGATCAACCTGCTGCAAAACGACATCAAACCGATCCTGAAATCCACCAACGAAACCGTCAACACCCTGCGGGGTACGGCAACCTTCCTCAGCAACAACGTCGCCGAGCCGGTCATCAAATTGAACGAGTATCTGGCTGGTTTAAAGAAATTCCTGGATGTCCTCCGCCCCGGTCGGCGGTAGTCCGGGCGAATATTCAACTCGCATATAAATCGAAAGGAGAATTTCCCATGGCAGAACGAGATGATTTTGGAGCGTTTGTGATTGGTTTCATTGTAGGTGCAGTTTCCGGCGCTGTGACGGCCCTGCTGTTGGCGCCTCAGTCCGGCGAAGAAACCCGTACCTATATCAAGGAGAAAGCGATTGAAATTGGCGACACCGCCAATAAGACCATCAACGAAACCTTTGAACAGGCTCAAGTTTCGGCCAACGAAACCGTAAAACGGGCCGAGCAGGTCCTTGCGGATGCCAAGAAACAGGCTGCTGAACTGACGGAAAAGGGCAAGACCGTTTATGAACAACAACGGTCTAAAATCGCCAGTACCCTTTCCAAATCGAGCAAACTGCCGCCCACCCCTCCTGCCGAGGGCTAAACGAATTTTTATCGACGCTCAAACCGGCGAAGATGCACTCTTCGCCGGTTTTGCTATGACTCAAATTGGAGCGCCCACAACACCCCGGGAACCGCCTCGATCACATCGCTGGCCATGACCGGCGCAGGGCTGCCCAGGTTTTGGGCTGCAGCCAGGCCGGCCTGCGCGTGAATCCACGCCCCGGCGACCGCTGCCTCCCAGGCTGGCCGGCCCTGGGCCAACAACCCGGCCACCAAACCGGCCAGCACGTCGCCGCTGCCGGCTTTGGCCAGCGCGGAGGTTGCCACCGGGATGATGCAGGCCTGGCCGTTTTCATCCGCGATCACCGTCAGCGCGCCTTTGAGGATGACCGTGGTCTTCCATTTTCGGGCATAGGTGCGCGCGGTTTCCCACCGATCTGACTGAATTTGCTCCACGGTCAGTCCGGTTAAGGCGCTCATTTCGCCCGGGTGCGGCGTCAGGATCGAGCCCGGCGGCAGCAGTTCAGGCCAGTTTTTCAGCCGCGCCATCAACCGCAGTCCGTCCGCATCCATCACCAGTGGCGGCAATTTTACCGGTCCATCTGAAGGTTTTACCACTTGCGCCGTCAGGAATCCAAAGGATGCCGGCTTGCTCGAGGACGGCGCGCCGGTGAGCAACTTTTCAATAAATCCCGCAGTGGTCGCCTCATTCCCCAAACCAGGGCCGATCAGCAACGCCGTGACGCGCTCAAGGTTTTTCAAAACCAGGTCTGCCGCGCTCTCCGCGATCATGCCCATTTCGTGAGGAAGCAGCAGCCAGGTGGCTTCGGGAAATTGTCCGGCCAGGCTTGCGTGCAGCGGCGCGGGCACGGCCAGGCGAACCAGCCCTGTGCCGATCCGGTAAGCGCCGCGCGCGGCCAGGAGCGCCGCGCCGGTGTAATAGGTCGAACCTGCCGCGATCAGCAGCGTGCCAAAGGTGCCTTTGTGCGCCGTGTCCGGGCGTTCCGGCAGGTAGCGCGCCGCAGTTTCACCATCTGCCATGAACAATTGAACTTCCCCGGCGGCTTTCAGGACTTCTGGTAAATTAAGATCGACTACACGCAGTTCGCCGGCCAGTTCGAAGGCCGGGTAACGCAACAGCCCCTGCTTGACGGCCTGCATGCAGAGGGTGACCTCGGCGGGAACAGCTTCTTCAGCCGCCTCGCCGCTGTCGCAATCCACACCGGAAGGACAGTCAATGGCAATCACGTGCAAATCGTCCGCATACTGTCTGGCTACACGCAGAACTGATGCGATTTCCTCCCGCAGCGGCAACTGGAAACCCGTTCCAAGCACACCGTCCAGGAGTACATCCGTGGCCAGCAGCCAGGCAGTCAGAATGCGGTATTCCGGGTCGTCCGATGCCGCTGCGATCTCCACGCCCGCAGACCGTGCCCGCTCGAGCAGCGCATCGTTTTCAGGCCGTGGCCGCACCAGGTAGGCCTGCGCCTGCCAGCCGGCCCTGGCCAGACTTTCCAGCGCCACCAACGCGTCACCGCCGTTATTACCTGAGCCCACCAGCGCGGTGGCCTGGCGGGATTCTTCTTCGCCGTATTCCGCGTCCACCAGGGCGGCCACGCCGCGCCCGGCGCGCTCCATCATCTCCGCGTAACTCACTCCGCGAGCATCGGCTTCCCGCTCCATCGCGCGCATCTGTTCGACGCTTACCACCAACATGCGGCCCTCCTGGATTCAATAATTGCCGGACAAAGAAATTATACTCCGGCGGTGCGGCAATGGTTCGCAGCTCATTCAGGTATAATCACTGCTATGCAAAAAACCATCGCCGTCACCGTTTTCATCTCTGGAATGGTCAGCCTGGCCGTGGAAATGGCGGCCTCGCGTTTGCTGGGAAATTACTTCGGCGCCAGCAACCTGATCTGGGCGACCATCATCGGTTTGATTCTCATCTACCTCACCGCCGGGTATTACCTGGGCGGCGCCTGGGCTGACAAATCCCCCCGGGCGGCCACCTTCTATCAAATTTTAGCCTGGGCAGGGTTTACGATCGGGCTGATCCCGCTTGTCTCCCGCCCCATCCTGCGCGCCGCGGCCAGCGCCTTCGATGGCTTGCAACTCGGCGCGATGATCGGCGCGTTCGCCGCGGTGCTCATCCTGTTCAGCATCCCGGTCACGTTACTGGGCACGGCTTCTCCGTTTGCCGTGCGGCTTTCGCTGCAAGATTCGCGGCAGGCGGGCAGCGTCGCAGGCCGCATTTACGCCATTTCGACGCTGGGTTCCTTCGTCGGCACCTTCCTGCCCGGACTGGTGCTGATCCCGTTGATTGGCACCTACCGCACCTTCCTGACGTTCAGCCTGATCCTGATCCTCACCGCGCTGGCCGGATTGTGGACTGCGGCGGGATGGCGCAAGGTGGTTATATTGATCTGGATGCCGGTTGTGATCGTCGGCCTGTGGCTTTTCGGTTTGCGCGGCGGCGACAAAGAGTCACAAGGGATGATCTTTGAGACCGAATCAGCCTATAACTACATCCAGGTCATCCAGCAGGACGGGTACACCATCCTGCGCCTCAACGAAGGCCAGGGCATGCACTCGATGTATCACCCCACCCAGCTCAACTATTTCGGCCCGTGGGAGCAGGTGCTGGTCGCGCCTTTTTTCAATTCGGCGCCGTATGGGGTCGAGCAGGTGAAAAGCATGGCCATCGTCGGCCTGGCCGCCGGCACCACCGCGCGCCAGGCATCCCTGGTGTACCCGGACATTCAAATTGACGGCATCGAAATCGATCCCAAGATTGTCGCGGCGGCGCGCACCTATTTTGATATGAACGAGCCCAACCTGAATGTGATCATCCAGGACGGCCGCTACGCCCTCGCCAACAGCCCCAATCGCTACGATATCATCTCTGTGGACGCCTACCGTCCTCCCTATATTCCCTGGCACATGACCACCCGGGAATTCTTTCAGGTCGTGTACGACCATCTGGAGGACGACGGCGCCATGGCCATCAACGTCGGCCGCGCGCCCTCCGACCGCCGTTTGGTCGAAGCCCTGGTGGGTACAATCCAAAGCGTCTTTCCCTCCGTTTACGTGATGGACCTGCCCAATTCCTTCAACTCGATCGTTTTTGCCACGCGCCAACCCACCCACGCAGAGAATTTGCAACAGAATTTCATCGCGCTGGTTCAACAAGCGCAAACTCCCGCGCTGCTCCTGGATACCATGGCGATCACGTTGACCAACCTGCAACCCACCCCGCATAGTGATATCGTTTATACCGACGATCTGACCTCCATCGAATGGCTCACCAACGACCTGGTGATGGATTTCTTTACCAGTACTGAAATGGAAGGCATGCAACCATGACAACTCTGCGCAAGATCACCGCTGGCATCGTCAGCTTCCTCCTGCCGTTCTTTTTGTTGATGACGGCCATCCGGTTGGTCTTTCAGCCGGTCTTTTTGCAGGTGGAATACAACGCGCCAGGCTTTCCACCGGACCCGTACGGCTTTACCATTGAAGATCGCCTGAAATGGGGTGAAATCTCACTGGATTACCTGTTCAACGATGCCGGGATCTCCTTCCTGGCAGACCAACGCCTGCCTGATGGCACACCGCTGTACAATGAACGCGAGTTGGGCCATATGCTGGATGTCAAGAATCTGGTCCAATTGATGGTCAAGGTCTGGCTGGGGCTGTTCGTGGCGCTGGCTCTGGGGCTCATCTGGGCCTGGCGCGGAGACTGGGTGCCCGAATTTGGCCGGGCGTTTGCGCGCGGCGGCTGGCTGACGCTGGGAATCATCGGCGCCATCCTGATTGCCATCGTGGTGAGTTTCGATTGGCTTTTCACAGCCTTCCACCGGATATTCTTCACCGGCGACTCCTGGCTATTCTTGTATTCCGACTCACTCATCCGCCTCTTTCCGCTGCGCCTCTGGCAGGATGGGTTCATCGCCATGGGCATCGTGACCGCACTGCTGGCAATCATCTTCATCCTTGGCGGAAATCTGCTGGCCCGCAAGCGCGCCTGACCCAGTGTAGCCATCAAAAAAACGGCTGAAATTCAGCCGTTTTTTTGATGGCGTGCACAGGATTTATTTCTTCTCTGCCTGTTTGGCAACCGCGGCGGCTTTGGCCGCGATTTCAGCCGTGTCGCCCAGGTAGTAGTGGCGAATTTCCTTGCAATCCTCGTCCAGTTCAT
>ERZ1645192.3390-NODE-3390-length-12963-cov-5.243802_pt1 | contig 12963 bp, 11 predicted proteins | sample MGYA00575354_ERZ1645192 | MGnify/ENA primary metagenome ERZ1645192 (study PRJEB40844, sample SAMN11349763) | freshwater sediment metagenome | isolation source: river sediment | host: Sediment | place: India: Faizupur Khadar , New Delhi | collected 2017-02-21 ... | reverse complement strand
CATGCAGGCTGCCATACGTATGCCCTCAAAAGGGCGCTCTTTGCGGAAGCGTTCGAGTATCTTCAACGCGTTCATCGTCTCCGGCACATAGAGGGGTTGGGTCACGATAGAGCGCAGGTTGAAACCGGGTTTGTTCCGGTGGAAAGCCTGTAGGCAAAATAGTCGTTTGCTGCGTGACGGGCGTAGAGGGCGAGCATAGCGCCGTCCTGTTTCGCCAGCAGGCCAGGGTTGTTGTGGTCGTCCCTTTGCGGCAGCCCGCCCCACAGGTAGGTTTCAATTCCGTTGGCCGGATTGAAGGCACTCAATGAGGAGGCGCCATTGCTGTTACGCACATAGCCGACATAAAGAATGTCATTATGATATAGCGCCCGTGGGTCATTATACCAGGTCCATGCGGCATCCGGAATAATGGTTGAGAAGTAGCTCTGGCCATGAATGGCGTTCGTCCAGAGCGAGCAGGCCGCTGTGAGAAGCGGCAACAGAGATTTGCGGCAGTGCATCATCCAGTCTCAGGCCGGATTTGCCGGTGGCAGCGGACCGCCCTGGCGCCAAATCCTGTTCAAAGCCCTGAGGTTACCTTAGCCGAAACGAGGGTTTAGGCAATGCGTCTGAAAAAGGGAATGCCCCGTCGAGTCACATTCCCGGGTTGTCAGCCCCCCGGCTCGTGGAATAGTTTCGTGCCATGCGCGATTCGAAATCTTTCTTTAGACATGCGTCGAGCTCCCTCGCTCTGAGCCTGGTTGGTGCGCTGATCCCGTGCTTTTGCGCGGTGTCCGCCGAGCCCCCGGCCAAGGCTGAAGCAGACACAAAGCCCTCCAGGCAGCTTCGATTGCCCGAGGATCTGGGCAAGATCGTGGGCAATTCCGATAAGCTGCGCAAACCGGACGGGCTCACGATCGCGTGCTACACCTTTCCCAACTATCATCCCTCAGCGCTGCAAAGCAGGCTTTACGGTCCCGGGTGGACGGAGTACGTGTTGACGCGCAGTGCCCGGCCCTGGTTTGAGGGCCATGCGCAGCCGCGGACTCCCTTGCTTGGGGAACTGGATGAGAGCAAACCCGAGACCTGGGAGCGCTACAACGAGCTGGCGAACACGCATGGTGTGGATGCGCTGATCTGGGATTGGTATTGGTACGACGGCGCTCCGGCGCTGCATGAGGCGCTTGAACAAGGCTTTTTGCTGTCGAAAAACCGGAACAAAGTGAAGTTCGCGGTGATGTGGACAAATCACCCCTGGTACATTCTGTTTCCGACGGTGAGCCCGGCGGACAAGGCATCCTACCCGCCCAGCTTTGATTCGCCGGACATGAACCTGGCGGAGGCCTGGCGAAGCTTGAGCTATGTGGTATCCCGCTATTTTCACTACGAGAACTACTGGAGAATCGATGGGAAGCCTGTGCTTTGCATTTGGGATCCCGGACGCATGGTCCAGCGGCTGGGTCTCGAGGAATCGAAGAAACTGCTGGCGGATCTGCGAGCGTTCGCGGCAAAGCTTGGCCATTCCGGCATTCACATTCACGCCTCCGGCTTCTATTCGCCGCATTGCAAGAACCTCGGGTTCGACACGTTTGGATCGTATAATCCGATTGATCACGTGGCGCGAACGCACCAGCCGGCCAGTGTCGAGTTTCCCGATTACGGCGTGGCAGCGGCGGATACGGTGACCCGGCAATGGGTCTTTCATGCGAGGGACGGCGCCATTCCCTACATCCCGGGCCTGGGAGCGGGATGGGATTCGACCCCGCGCTTCGCCATGCCACGGCAGCCGCGTCCGGAAACACCAAACCGAAACGTGTGGCCGGCCTGCGCCATCATGGCAAACGAGAGTCCTGCCGCATTCAAAGCGTTTGTGCAGGCTGGATTCGCTTATCTCAACGACCATCCAAATGTTCCCCGCATCCTGACCATTGCATGCTGGAATGAGTGGTCCGAGGGCCACTCGCTGTTGCCGGACAATCGTTTTGGTTACGGGATGCTCGATGCCCTGGCGGAAGCCGTGGGCAAGGGGAATACCCACCAACTGCATGGGAAATAACCCCGGGCGTAGAGAGCGCCCCGTGCAGAGCGGGACGTTGAATCGCCTTTTTAGGATGAAGATGCGTGAATTATTGAATCCTGCGATTCGGAGCATTTTTCTGGTTGTGGTTGGAACCGCTGTGTCCGCGCAAGCGGCCTGGGAGTTGGCCTGGGGCGACGAGTTCGACGGAACCAATGTTGATGCTAGGAAGTGGGTTTTTGAGACCGGCAACAACAATGGCTGGGGTAACAGCGAGCGTCAATACTACACCGCGCGAACAAATAATGCTTTCATCTCGGACGGGGTGCTTCATATCGTAGCTCGTCGGGAGTCCATGGGCGGTTTTCCCTACACATCGGCCCGCATGAAGACCCTGAGCAAGTTTTCTCAAAAATACGGGCGGTTTGAATTCAGGGCGAAGCTGCCTAAGGGCCTGGGTTTCTGGCCTGCGCTCTGGATGATGGGAACGAACATTACGTCAGCAGGGTGGCCGAGTTGCGGCGAAATCGATGTCATGGAGTTTAACGGGAGTTGGTCCAATAAAGTGCAGAGTACGATACACTATCCCAACTCAAGTGGAGCGCACACAAACCAGACGGCATTCTTCACTTTTCCGACGCCGGGCGACTCGGCGACCAACTTTCATACCTATGCAATTGAATGGAGCGCCACCGGCATCAAATGGGTTGTGGACGGCATGGGCGTGACCACCTGGCGCCGTTGGTCCAGTTCAGCCGGCGCCTTTCCGGCGCCATTTGACCAGCCCTTTTTTCTGCTCATGAATGTGGCGATCGGTGGCAACTATCTTGGGTATCCCAGCGATGCTGCAATCAACGCAAACACAACTTTTCCAGGGGAAATGCAGGTTGATTACGTTCGGGTCTATAACTATATTTCGACGGCTCCACAAGCGAGGAAGCCGGCTGGACCGATGTCAGACAACGACACTTCGATGCATCGGCCAATGGCAGTTGGGTTCTGAGCAAATTCTACCGGGTGCGCGTGCCGTGACTTGCGCGGTGCAGCAGGTCCAAGGCCCGGCAATATAACGTGTCCGCTTCAGCGGGGTGGTCCGTAAGCTGGAGAATCCGAGCCATTCCAGCCAGACATGCCGCGCGTCCGGCGAATTGGTTGGCAGGCTGGGATTCCAAAGCAGCCATCAAACACTCTGCGGCATCCTCGATGCTGACAATTTGGTCCAGGGCTTCCGGTGTCTTCAGCAGAACTGCTGCCAGGGCCCGTGTGCATGCGGGGGAGCGATCCCGGCGTTGCCGCCAGATTTCTACGACATTTGCCGGTGTGGGGGCAAGTGCCTGGCCGCCGCAAAGCATAGGTTCGAGAGGTTCATCATCGAAAACCAGGTCGGGCGGAACCCCGAGGGTAAAGGCATCCGGAGCTGATGGCTGTGCAGGGGCAAAGGGATTCAATCGCATGATGTTTTTCCTCTAGTATGGGGAGCGAAGCTGGGCCCGTATGCGTTCGGGGAGTAGTTCCAGGTGCTGCTGCGGCGATTCGCCGAAGGCAGCGCGCATAGCTTCAGGATACTCCATGGCGTCCACATCCTGCGGGTGGACGAGGTACTGGTGGCGGATCTTTTCCAGTTGGCTGGCGGGGAAGTGCGATAGCGGCAAGAGATCGAGACCGATGCGGCGGCGGTTAGCTTCGCGGAACACTGCGGGCGGGAGCGATTGTTTTGAGGGCAGCACGACCGTCACGCGCTGGCGGGCGTAGGGCAACGCGGCGAGCACGAGGCTTGCCGGCCAGGCTCTTTCGTCGAGGGGCAACAGGTGCTTGCAGCGATAAAGTTCAAAGAGACTACGGACGTTGCCCCAGGCCACAAGTGGACAACAGGCATAGTCCTTGGCTTCAAGCCAGCGGGCAGATTGTCGGGGTGTCAGGCACGGATTGCCATAAACCGTGATTCCGTAGAGGTAGCGCAAATCACTAACATGGGGCCGCAGGGCTTCAGGAGGTTCTCGCCCTGCGCCATAGTGAACACTGGCCACAAAATTGCCACCCTGTTCGCGAATCACCTGGTCGAACCGATTTAGGTTCCGGATGTAGGGCCGCATATCCGGGCCAAATGCCGCCAGGAAGAGCCGCCAGTCGCCCCCCTCCGCCGTTGCCGCCGGTTCAAAGATGAAGACGGTTGGTTCGTCGCTCGCTGCTTCGGTCGGGGCCTCATGTCGGGCCGCCGATCTCACCTTAACCTGCACCTGGCGTTCCCCGCGAATCTGAGCGCGCAGGGTCGCCTTTACGTCCACACCGTCATGGAGGGCCCCGGCGAAGGGCTCCGTCCGATTCACATGGTGGTTAGCACCGGCGATCTCCGCCGCAGTGAAGGCCGTGCCAAACAGAAGCGTTTCGCATGGCGGCCAAACCCAGGCCTCAAAAGGCGGGAGTATTTCACGATTGTTTGCAGGGTCGGGATCCAACTCCGACAGCGCCAGGAAATCCGAGGCTGCCGAGCGATCTGACCTCTCTGAGGCATGGGTAAAGTAGAACGGCGCGGACTTCTGACTGCGACGGTGCAACTCGGCCTGTGGCCCCGCTTCGGGCAGAGGGCTTGGGTCATGGGCTGCGGCTCGCAGGTAAGGGAGATTCGGCCAGTGCTCCGGCGCGGCCCAATCCAGCGACTCGTAAACAAGAATTTTAGCCAGGCGCGAGGCAAACTCGGGCGAGATCATCATGCGCGCAGCGTGCAGCGTCAGGTGGAGATCGGGGACATGGCTTTGATTGACCATGCAGAGGTTTGTGAGATAGCCGGCAAACATGCTAGTGGCTTCACGTCTGTCGGGAGCTGCCAACGGCCATGCCCTGGCAAGCTGATCGCGGTACACCTTCGCGTAATCCAACCGGCGTTCGGGAGCGTTTGGCGGTAGTTGGCGGAGCGATTCGTAGCGAACTGTGATGTCTGGAAAGATATCCATCTGGGCGATGGCTAGCGAGGGAGCGACGACGACACGAGCGTACGTCGCCAACCCGGCTTGAGCGGGCTCATTCGCGGTTGGCTGGGCGGGGTCGAGCAGCCTTGCCTTGAGCAAATGCCAGTGTCCAATCCCGCAGGTAAACAAGACGCGCCTGTAATCACGCAGCAAGCGTCTCAGCCGGGCGGCCATGGTCCATTCCCGCCGATCGTCAATGATTGGATCCCGGAGCTGACTGCAAAGTGGGGCGTTGCGATCCACATAAGCGACGAGGCTTCGCTGGGCTTGAAGGGGATCCTGCAGCAGCGGATGACCGCGATTTGCTGTGCCGATGTCTCCCAGATCCACCCCGTAGATCGGGATTCCGAGTTCCATGGCCGACCGGATGGCCTCAATCATCGAGTCCGTGGTGGAAAGACAGAGGAGTTCGGCGGGACTGTAGTTTAGTTCCCGCCGGAGGATCTCCGGTGCGATCTGGTGCAATGGTACGCCATGCAACTCCTGCAGACGCAGGGCTGTCGCCTTGAGTCGTGGATGAATTCGCCGGTTCTGTTTGGTCAACCCGAGCATGCAGGGAATCCGGCCCGGGCTTCCTTTGCCGACGCCCAGTTCAGCGAGCCAGGTCTGCACGGCCAGAACGGCATCCTGGCAGAGTTCGACAGCGATAGCTTCAGGACGGGAGGATGCGCTGTGGCAAACCCGATGGACCAATTCCGCAAAGACGGCGCGATGATGCACCGCCGGGACGGCCAGCAACTCGGAATTGTCAACGATCAGGCGAGGGATCATAGGGTGTTTAGTTGAAAGAGTTGCCGAAAAGCTTCACCGAGGTGTTCTGGAGTCAATAAACCCGCGGTGTCAGCCCCGTTTATGCGAAGATCCTCGTGTGCGCCATTTCCGCCGGTTCTTCTTTTCGCTTCGATCTGATCGTAATGACGCAAGCTTGAAGCCAACGCAAACAGGTGTATGGCATCGCGTGGGGAGGGATGGCGTTTAATGCCTGCAAACAAATCCCAGAAGGTCTGGAGCACTATTTCGAGTGCGGGCTCGTGGGCTGTTTGGCGGGCGATAATCTGATTGATCTCCTCCCTGGGCGGGTATCCAACCTCAATGACGGGTCGTAAGCGGGAGCGAATGAACTCGGGCAGGACGTTGATCTCGCCGGTGTTGGTGGCGGCGATGAACCGAAAACGGGGGTGTGCGTGAACACGTTCGCCCAGCAGCGTGGAGTCAATATACCGTCGCTCGTCCAAAACACTTGCAAGCAGTGCCAGCGCCCGGGGGCGCACCTTTCCGATCTCGTCCACAAAGCAGATGCCGCCGTAGTGCATCGCAGTGACCAGGGGAGAAACCACGTAGTCCATGCTACGTCCGGGATCGTCACTGAAACGGACCGAGCAGGCCATGTCCTCGGCGGTGACATCCTCATGACCCTGAAGGATATAGAGGTCCAGGCCGGTGCGGCGGGAGAGTTCGTAAACCAATCGGTTTTTACCCACGCCCGGGTCACCCACCAGCAGTGGGCACAACGGGGGCATGAGGCCACTGCCCAACCAGGCTGCGGTGATCATCTTCAATTCGTGAAAGCGGCCGACGAAATCCGCAAGCATGGGGTGGCGCGAACGGTAGGGCTCGCTGACGAATACCTTCTTGGCGTTGTTCAGAGTGATGGTCTTCATGGGATAAGGGATTTGTTGATTTCATGTCGGGAACAGTTCGTGCACTGCTGTTTCGAACTCCGTTATCTTTCCCCGGGGTGGCGCGATCGCTGCGATCATTTGACGGATCTGGCTGCTGATGTCTGCCGGTTGCCAGCGCTTCATTTCTGAAAAGGTAGTTGAATCGTCGGCAATCAGCGTTCCGGTGGCTTCCAAAACGCCGAGGTTGTCTTTGCGTTGCGCCCGGAATCTCTTCTCAGAATTGACAAATTCCTCGGGTTGGGGCTGGTAGTCGATGCGCTCGCGGTCGCGCAAAACCACAAAGGCCGCTCTGCCTAATGCCTCGCCCGGCACATAGAGGTTCTGGGTGTGGGCGTGGACCTTCTCTCCCTCACTGGGAATATAACCATCGCGAAACGGCTTGTAGGGGACTTTACGGGAACCGCCCAAGAGCCGCCAGATGCCGGCAAGATCGTTGCCCAGCAGGCCCGTATTCAGCGCATCCTCCGCCCGAATGGCGTAAACAGGCGCCGGCCATTGCAAGCGCCGCACCGTCACATCGTCGCGCTTCACTACGAGCCTTGCGGACCGGGCGCTCAGCACCGGCGATGGATACTCCGGACAGAAGAACTGGAAGTGCTGGTGAAAGATGGTGTTTCCGGCCCAGCCGTTTGAGATGCCGTCCAGCACCGGATAATCGCGAATGATCGTATCCGCAAAAAAGGTGCGGATGGAGAGATTGATCTCACGCGTGAGTTTCACGAGGTCGGACACTGTCATGGGCACACGGTTCATGTTGAGCGGGCGAGCCGCGCGATCCCAGGCCAGGAAGTGGACCACGGTTAACGGATTGCCGAACGGCGCGAATGTGAACCCAATGCTGTAGTGCCGCGAGAGCCCGTGCCGCGGCCCATCGAGTTCCGCCACCACCTCCGCCGGATTGACTTCCAGACACGAGCAATAGAAGCACGGGAATTCATCACGCTCGTGGGTTAGTATATGAGCTGGATTCCAGAGGGCTTTGGGTTTGGCAATGTTCAGATCCGCCAGGCGTGTGAGGTCTGAGCGAAAATGGCGAATCGGGACTGAAAGAACCAGTTCTCCAGTCTCGCCACGAAGGCAGGGTGTTGGAACAGCGAGTGACTGGACTCCATTGTGCAGTTCGATCTGCGTGAGGATATGCCGGCTGGCGATCTGTTGAAGATGCAGCACCAGCAGTCCAACACCGAGGCCATATCGCTCGATGACGAGGGATATATCGCTCGCAATCTCGTGCCGCCGGTCGCCCACGGCTAACCATGACGAGGAGGTCTTGCTCAGGTAATCGAAGGAAGGCTTGCGGATGATATTGCCGAATTTTGCCAGCAGGAACCGGTGGTAATGTCGCAGGCCTGGCAATCGGGCGAACTGGCTCGGGGTTGTCTCCTGCGTTCCAAATTGTGCCATGGCGATGGCAGCAAGAATGTTCGGGGCATCGGTTAGGTGGTCCAGGTATGAAGAAGTGGTCATGGAAGTATCAGCTCTTTGGGTTGGAGGCATCGGTAGTGTCGCGGCTTTCCCTGGCCGTTCTCAGGGGCCGGTTCAGGAGCTCCCGGACGATGCAACGCAGGTGCCAGAAAAAATTTTTACGGGATCGCGCGAGCGTTGCCAGGTGCAACAGGATGCGCCCGCCCCGGCTGGCGCTCAGTCGCATACTTAGATGCTGCGGGTTTAGTTTTGTCATGGCTGAAGGCGGTGGAATGGTTTGCGCAGCCGTTGCAGCCGCACGGCACCCGGCGTGATGGTTTGCGGTGCGCGAAAGCGACCCTGCGCGGACCGTGCTGTGTCGCTGCCAAAACGGATGCAATTCGCATGTTGCGCTGACGGCTGCCACTGGTCGCTGGTTATTCATACGCGGCTCTTGAGAGCTGTCACTAATTTGTCAGAAGGATTTCTGGTGGATATAGCAGGCATGAACCCGGAAATGGTGCGGCTGGTCAGCGCGAACGGCCTCGCGTTCGGACAAATTGTGCGGCACAGGCTGACGTAATAATGGCAAGGTATGCCGACACGGTTGGTGCCTGGAAAGACCGGGAAGGCACTTGGCGGCGTCACGTGTTTGTGATGCAATAGCCACATGCGTGAAAAACCGACTCTTCGCCTTCAGCAACTCATTGCCCAGGAAATCAAGCGCGTCGGCAACGTCAATCGTTTGAGCCAGTTCATTGCCGAGGCCAATACCAGGGCCGGCTCCAAACTCACCGTAGATCGCCGCACTTTGCTCAAGATTCGGGATTACCCCGGGAAGGTGAGTTTTACGCTGGACCTTCTGACCGCACTCAACGAGTACTTCAAACCACTGGGGGAGGGGCTTCATCTCAAACCCATTCTGACCATGTGCGGGCTGGTGGCGCCGCTATCCGACGCTCGTCAACTGGTGTTCATGCTGGGGGCCAAACCCCGGCCTGCCGAGCGCCGGGTGGATTGGAGTCGCTGGGATGGATTGGCCCAGGCGGAACTGGTCCGGGAGGCCTCGCGCTTTGACCGATGCCCGGAACTGAAAATCGAGGACGTGTTGTGGCGCAATCCGGTCGATCCTTCCGCCATCAAGACGGAGCAATGGTATTCCTTTCTCGAGACGGAGGGGGTCTCGGTGGTATCCATCGGATCCCCCATGGCCGCATTGAGCAGTGAAGTGATGCTGGCACGCATGTTCGGGGTGGAACCCTTTGTGCCCCCGCATTTCAGCACCAAGTCGCCGCTGCCGTTCTTCTTTGTCTGGCTGCCCAGGGCTGCACATCGGTTCAGCAGCGCATTCGGATTGACGTGGCAGGAACTGGCCTCCGAATTCAAACCGCTTTCCGAAAAGGTGAGGAACAACAAATGTTCGGCTTTTATTCTGAACGGTGTGCCCCACGTGGCGCCGGCGGAGGCTAAGTCCTGGACAATGTATGGGGTGATCGCCGCGCAACGCCGTGCCTGCGGCAGCGTCTGGCTCGTGGTTTCCGGTTTGGCCGGCCCGGCGACACTGGCCGCCGCGCGGCTTGTCAAACGCGTGGACGACGCCCTCCCAACTACCAGCCATCAGGATTCTCCCGTGCTCTGGGTGCCTGTGCGGGCGACCATCAAGACGGGGATGGCCAGCAGTGTCGTCAGCGGCGATCTTCGCGAGATTGTGAGCGCGGAACTCGTAGGCGAGCCACAAATCTGGCCCAAGCCAACTGTCGAAGCGGTGTCCAGGGTGCTTTAAAGGTTGAGGTGCATCTTGTATGCGGTGTGAAGCAGAGGTTCGTTCGCGCGAATACCGATATCGAGTCGCGACAAATCTGGCAGACCTTAGGCAGGGATTGCGTGGTCAGGCTTTTGAGTTGGTGCCCCCTGATCGCGAGCGCTTGCGCATCACTCTATTCCTCTTTGTTCCCGTTTGCACAGGTCGGAACCGTCGTTCGTGGAGCGTCCTGGAAGGAGGTTCACGGGCGAGATGCATGCGCCGGGGAGTCGCAAATCGAGAGTTGTCCTGCGAGGAAGCAGGCAAAACCGGCGCGGACTTTATGACGTTCCGCTATCGAAGTTGAATTCGAGATTCCGCGGGCATTCGTGGGAGTCGGAGTCAGAGTGCAGAGCCACGCTTGTGAGCAGCCCAAGGCAGAGGCACATGGCCAGCAGGCTCGATCCACCGTAGCTCACAAACGGCAGTGGCAGTCCTTTGTTCGGAACCAAACTTGTGGCGACACCGAGGTTGATCCAGGCTTGCAACACGATCAGTGTGGCACAGCCACCGGCAAGCAGTTGGCCGAAGCGGTCCCGGGCGCATTTCATGATGTGCAGGCCGCTGAAAAGGATGCCCAGGTAGAATAGGAGCGTGAGGCTTGTGCCCCAGAGGCCGGTTTCTTCGCCGATGCGTGAGAAGATGAAGTCTGTTTGCTGTTCCGGCACGTAGCCGTATTTGTGAAGCGAGCCGTGGGGAAAATCGCCCCACAACCCGCCACTGCCGATGGCCAGCAGGCTCTGCCAGACTTGCCAGCCGGCTCCGTGCCGGTGCGCTTCGGGATCAAGGAATACAAGAATGCGCTCCAGGCGGACGGGGTTGTGCGTGACCATGACCACGAAGGCTGCGGCTGCGATGGTCACGGCGCCGCCGAGGTGCGTCAGGCGGGCCCCTGCGAGAAACAGCAGAACCAGCGTGGTTGCGCCAAGCAGTAGTGCCGTGCCCCAATCAGGTTCAAGAAACACCAAACCCGCAGGCACGATGCCCAGAAGAGCGGGCAGCAGGAAGCCGCGCCTCAAATCGGCGAGGTCATCCCGATTACGATGTGCGCACCAGGCAGCCAGGAGAATAATGACGATTGGTTTCGCAAATTCGGAGGGCTGGCCGAGCCCGCGAATCCAGCGATTGGCCCCGTTGACCTTAACGCCCAGTCCGGGGACAAAGACAGCCGCCAATGAAAGGAGACACACTCCGGCCAGGAGATTAAGAACCCATTTTTTCTCCAGCCAATGGTAGTCAAAGCGCATCAACAGCGGCACGAGGGCTAACCCGGCGACAAGCCAGACAAAATGCGACTTGAATCGCGCCATATCCGCGGGATGCAACGTGGTGCTGTAGAGCATGACGATGCCCAGGATCACAAGGGCTAGCGAACACAGGACCAGAATAGCCAGGGCCTGTTTGATGCTAACGGTCCGGTTATACGGCGAAGCATGGCTCATAAAGTTTGTTCAATCCAGAAGAGCAAGAAGTTCCTGGTGGGGTAGATCGGATCGTTCCGATGCGATCTGCCGAGCGCGGCCCGGCTGCGGTTTGTCCGGAGGGATGTTGTATAGAGCGATGGCCTGTTGTGCGACCTCGCGGAAGACCGGTGCCGCTACTGTTCCACCATAGGCGCGGCCCTGCGGCTCATCCAGTGCCACGGCAATCACAAGTTCGGGATTGTGCGACGGTATCATGCCGACGAAGGAACAGTAAAGGCGACCAGGAACGTAGCGGCGGCCATCGGATTTCTGTGCCGTCCCGGTCTTTCCGGCAACGGTGTGTTCCGGCAGCGCGGCCGCCTTGCCGGTGCCACGCTCGACGACATCCACCATTGCTTCACGCACGCGCCGCGCCGTTTCCGGTGCGATCACCTGCCGCACCGGGACTGGACCATAGCGGCCCCAGGGACTGCCATCCGCATGATCTACGCGACTCAGGAGCCACGGTCGCATGAGCTTGCCATCGTTTCCGATTGCGGCGTAAGCCATGGCAAGCGCGATCGGCGTCACGGCCAATTCATGGCCAATGGCCAGTCGTGTGATGGAGATGCCAGACCAGTTGGTGGGATGCCGGACAAAGCCTGGCAACTCGTAGGGCAGGGGAATGCCCGTGCATTGATTGAATCCGAACCCGGCGATGAAGTAGTACAGACTATTTGGGCCGACCTTCAGGCCGATTTTGGCCATTCCTATGTTGGACGAGTTTTCCAAACATTGCCGGACCGTCAGCAAGCCGTGGCGGTGGCCATCGTCGTGAAGAGCGCATCGGTTGAAGACCCAACGACCGTTCTCGCAAAAGATCCGTTGATCCAGGGTCACCGTCCCTGTCTCCAGTGCCGCCGCGAGCGTGATGGGTTTGAATACCGAACCGACTTCATGACGGGAGCTGATCGCGTCGTTTCGCCATGACCGCGAGGGAGCACCTGGTTGTTGCGGACAGAAAGAAGGCAGGCTGGCCATGGCAAGAATCTCACCCGTGTTCGGCCGCACGACCAGGCACGAAGCGTTGCTGGGATTGTAACGCTCCACGGCCCTGGCCAGCGCGTCCTCCACGATGCGCTGCAAGGTCAAGTCAATGGTCAGAGCCACGTGGCCGCCGTCGCGCACAGCCACGCGACTAACTCGGCTAAAGGCCAGTTCGTTGCCACTCGCATCCTGGCTCGTTGCGCATGCGCCGTTAACACCCGTCAACACGGTGTTCAAGGTTGCCTCGATCCCCCATTTGCCTTCAAGCAGGTGGCCATTGGTCCCGCGACCAACGAAGCCCAGCACCTGTGCAAGGGAATCGCCGTTAGGGAAAACCCGTTGCTGGCCATCCTCAGCGAAGAGGGACCAGCGGCGAATCCGTTTCAGCAGTGTCCGCTGCCGGTTGGAGAGCCTGGTGGTATTCCAGCCAAATGTTTCGCGAGCGAGTGCCTGACGGATACGGGCCCATTCTGTTGGCGCTAAGTCGCGTTTGAGCAACATTGCCCCCGGCGATCTGCCCAATCGCTGTTCGCTCCGGCGATCGAGTTCCTCCTGCACCATCCGTGCAAGTGCGCCCGAATCCATTCCCAATAGCGGGGCAACAATTCGCGCGAGTTGTTCAACCCTATTCGCCCACACAGAAAGGTCCGCATAAATGTTTTTA